>Ga0265306_10000827_pt1 | contig 14989 bp, 10 predicted proteins | sample Helome_3_FD_192493 | JGI IMG/M metagenome (GOLD analysis project Ga0265306, IMG submission 192493) | Marine sediment microbial communities from subtidal zone of North Sea - Hel_20160420 (Illumina Assembly) | ecosystem: Environmental > Aquatic > Marine > Subtidal zone > Sediment ...
GCTCCAGACATTATTGGGGTGCTGACAGGCACGCGCCAGGGTATCGTCAAAACCGAGATCGGCACGGTAAACAGCTTCCGCGTCCTCGATTCGATCCTGCTCGAGTAGCAGCGCACCGAGCGCGTGACGTGTAGGTTGCATCCAGCCCCAGGGTTCATCGTAGGGCAAGTTGTCATCCAGCTCGACCGAGCGGCGCAGGTGATCAAACGCTTCGTCGAAATCACCCTTGCGGTAACTCAATTCTCCTTCCAGCATGGCTTCGGCAACGTCGAGGATATCAGCGCAGGTATTGTTAAACAGCATGCGGGTTTCAGGTACCGCGGCCTTGGCGGCACGAAAATCATTTCGCGCCGCTTCGGCTCCCGGGATGTCGCCGGTCGCGGCACAGGCCACCGTTTTGGCATACTGTATCAGCGCGCTTGTCATCGCGTAGAGATTCGAATCTTCCGGCAAGCTTTGCGCCTTGATTTCATCCCACATGCCGAAACGGATCAGCACATGCTGCTTCATCGGGTAAAAAGCTTCGACCCAGTCCGCCATTAGCTCCAGCACCTCGCCGGACAATGCAGCTGCGAGCTCGTCGGCAGTTTCAATCGCTACCTGCTTCTGCCCAAGGAACATGGCGCCGTAGATCTTGAAGTGGTAATTGTGGCAGCGATAAATAGTATAAAAGTTTAACGCGCCGGAGCGCTTCAGGTATTTTTGATCAGCCTGAATAGCCTTGTGGTTGCGCAGCACGACGTTTTGATAGTCACCGCATAACACGTCGACGTGGGTGGCCATATGTAGCAAGTGTCCGGCATCCGGCACCAGCTCGCTCAGGCTGTCACCGGCATTTAGCGCTTTTTCCGGATGTGGGGACATTTCCATCAGGTGCAGATACATGTGTAACAGTCCCGGATGGCTGTTCGACCCCTGGTCGGCAAGCTTGCTGAAGGCGGTTTCGAGCACCTCTACCGCTTCCATTGTATCTGCGCCCTCGGCTGGCTTGCCGGTGGCAAGATCCCATAGTTTCCATGGAGTCCGATTCATGATGGCTTCGGCAAAAATTGTCGCGACATCCAGATCGCTGGAATGGTCCTGGTACACCTTGCGCATCGCATTCGCAAAAGCATCGTTCCATGGGCCGAAGTCCTCGACCGAAACATCGTCGGGATAACGCTCGTCGAGCGCTTCAATCAGGCCTTTTTCGATCGCACTAGCCTTATCCAGATGGTTTATTGCGTTTGCTACCGCCAGGTGTGCGTCGGCGAGACAAGTCTCCTTTTCGTCGTCGTCGAAGTCACCCCATTTCTTGTTGTAGTTGGGTCCACTGGCATAGGCCACGCCCCAGTGCGCCATCACACAGGCCGGGTCGTGTTCGAGTGCTTTCCTGAAACACTCGATCGCTTCCTCGTGGTGATAGCCATAGGTCCATAACAGGCCACGATCGAACCAGAGTTGTGCATCGGGAGATGCGGTTGAAATGCTGCGGCTGTAGCTCCCAAGATCGTAATAATCGCTCATGTTGCCTTCCGCCGACCGGGTTGTTATCAATCGCCATGATAGACCTGCCATCGGCAGAATCAAGTTTGCCGATTAGCTGACACCAGGCAGCCGCGAGGCAGATACTGAAAAATTCTGCTTACAACAGGCATAAATGCCTAAAACAGGCGTTTATTAAACAGCATTGTGATATGTATCAGCATTGAAACTTTACTCTCGTGATTTGATCTACGACAAGATGCAAAAGTTTAAACTATCTATCGGGCTCGTTTTTGTGATTGCGATGACTGGCGGTTGCGCCAGCAAGCCACCTGAGGCGATCAGTAAAATCCCGGCTCACAATCCGTCACTGGCCGACGTACGGCTGGATATCGATAAATACATCGGTGCAGAAGTACGCTGGGGTGGCGAGATATCGAAAGTCGAGAACAGGGCCGATCAAACCTGGATCGAAGTGGTTCGCCGCCAGTTGTGGGGCGAAGGCAAACCAAAGACCAGCGGCAAGAGTGATGGGCGATTCATCGCCAGCTTTACCGGGTTCGCCGATCCGGTTGTGTACGAGGTAGGTCGGCTGTTAACCATCGTCGGGACCATCGAAAACAAGATTGAACGGCCGATCGGAGAGTATGACTACGTCTTCCCGCTTGTTACCGTGGAAGGTTCGTACCTGTGGAAGGCGACCAATGTGGCTCTGTATCCCAACTACCCGCCACCCTGGTGGTATTATGATCTCCGCTTTCAATATCCCGGATCCTATAACCGCTACCCTCTGTACCCCTGAACCTGGCACAGCCGGAGCACAGCCATCTGCACCGAAATTTCTCCTCTGGCGGCGCCTGAATTCCTCGTCGGGATCGAAGCCGAAGCGGTCAAAGAGTAACCCTGCATCGACTCCCGTGATAGTTTTTGGGTCGAATCCTAGCTAAAGAGTTTTTCAATATTCTTTCTTACGGTAGACGATTCTTTTATTGCACTGATACTATCTTCAGGCGTAATACCGAGTTTTTCTATTGCGGGCATAGCGCTGACATGCGGCAGGGATTTATTCCTGTCATTCTTCATCAGGCCGAAATAATTGGCGACCAGGACAAGATCGCACAAATCCGCCGGGCCCTCTTTGTCGCGTGACCAGTCGCCACACTCTTCGGCCACTGAAATCAGATCGTCGCTAAAATTCCATTTGCGTAATAGCAGGCTGGAAATTTCAGGGCGCATCACCTGGATAGCATGATCAATTTCGAGATGATCCAGCATCAGGTCATTGTGTTGCAGCAAAAAATCGTCAATAACCAGCACTCCGATACCATGAATCAAGCCAGCCAGCATGGCGAGATCAGGTGAAACCAGTTTGGTTTTCTTCGCCAGGATGCGACTGATGGCAGCGACATTCAGGCTATGATCCCAAAACGACCCGACCAACCGCAAATGATTCTGCGGCAGGCGCTTGACCAGCTTGCCAACCGAGTAGGTCATGATGAGACAATACACGGCCAATACTCCCAGCTGCTCAATGGAACGACGGGTTTTTTCGGTCGCACCAAGATCATAATTCTTTGCATAACGAGCAACATTTTTAATTTTTCTGGCAATGTCAGGATAAGCAATCAGTATGTGTACCATGGCATCGACTTCGGTAGATTCACCTTTGTAAACCTGTTGAATCCTGTCAGCCACCGAGGGCAATTCGGGCAACAGAATGCTTTTGTCCATCAGGTTATGGTACAGATGGTTAACAATGGAATTGTCTTCGTCGTCGTCGGTGAACAGGGAATGCACACTGATGTCAGCCACGGACGTCTCCGATAATTGCGCAAAATCAACAAACTGCTGAGTGTCGATTTTCATGTAATCGACAGGCCCAAGCGCTGTTACGTCATAGATACAGGGTCGCAATTGAGCGACAGGTTTTGGTTCCTGGGTCTCATCGACCGTTATGACCCTGGTTTTACCATCGCTAGCGTTAAGTGAAACTTTGCCTTTAATGATATACAGACTGGTGTTTTCGGTCGAACCGCTCTTGAGGAGTAATTCCTTGTTTTGGGCAGTAAATACTTCGAGCTGATTGGCGAGTGCTATCAGGTGGTTCTCGGGTAACTCAGAAGTCACCTTGATTCGCCGCAGCGTAGAAGTATCCGGTATCCTGGTTTCGATCATGTCCATTCATTTGATTATTATTGACAATGAATTTTATGACGCCGACAGGAAATAGTAAAAGGGGGCGCACATTTTTTTACCAAATGGGTACTCCCCTTTTTTCACCTCACCACTGTCGATGATGTTTTCCAGGGATCGCTTACTGCTCGATGCGGGCGTTTAGCATATCGAACAGCAAATGCGCATGCTCGGCAGCCGTGCTCCCCAGCTGGGTAAGGTATCCGCCATCAATCTGGGTTATAAAGCCACCCTCAAACAGGCGTTCTGCCGCCGCAATCACTGAGGGGTCAGCCGTTTTGTGAATCTTGATACCGTCGAGGTTAGTGGCCGACTTGTACAGCATCAGTACTTCCAGCTCGGCTCGGTTTTCTGGTGTATATGACATATCGATACCTGAAGTTTCCAGCAACATCGCCCGGGGCTGGCAATTCTTACATTAAACACGGCTTTTATAAATCATTTATGCAGGCAGCAATCCCATCACCACCGACAGAAAAGGTGAGCTGAATCAGGCCGTCAGCGACCTGCATAGCCCTTTTGCACCCGAAATTGCAAAAAAACCCAGCACACAATCATTTTATTAATAGCCGACCGGTTCGCAAAAAATCGCAGAAATTTGATGTATCATCAGCCCCCTGATAATGTACTGAATTCAAAACAAAAAATAAAACGAATGGCCGAGTCGGGTAGCCCTCCAAAATCGATAATTGAATCCATGGAACTGGTTCGGCTGCCCAGTCCCCCGCATATTCTCAGTAAATTGCTTGATGTTTGTCATGACCCGGACAGCTCAACCGGCGACCTGGCCGATATAATCAGCTTCGATGCCGCCCTCACCAGTAAGTTGACAATGGCCGTGAACAAGGCCGCTTTTGCGATAGATCTGCCGATAAATAACCTGGAGAAAGCGGTAACTTTGATAGGTCATGACAAGGTGAAATCCATGGTTATCACCTCGTCAATTCAGCAGCTTTTTGCCGGCCTGATTAATTCGCAAAAGGTATTTTTATACAATGCCTGGCTGGATTCCCTGTATTGCGCCGTGTTCGCCAGGGATATCGCTATCGCCATAGAGTATGAACATCCCCAGGACGCTTACCTTGCGGGTCTACTGCATGATGTCGGCCAGATCGTTTTTGACGCCAAGCATCATGACCAGTATGTCAAAATCATAAATGCCAAAACCGAAGCTGAAACAATCGCCCAGGAAATCTCGAAGTACGGCGTCAGCCATACCGAGCTGGGCGCCGCCATACTGGAACAATGGCCCAGCCTGAGCCCTTCGATTGCTGATGCTACGCGTTACCATCACGAAGCAGAAGAACTATTGCAAGGCAGTGACATTCTTTGCCGGATAGTTGCCGAAGCCAGCCACATTGCCCGGCACTGGAGTCGCTCCGGCAATCCCGCCGCCAGATGGCAATCAAAATTAGTCACTAAATCCGATTTAAATAAAATCTATCTTCATGTACAGGACAAGGTGGCCCAAACAGCCGCCAAGCTTGGCATCACTTCACCTAAAGGCAGAAGCCTTACCCAGGACGATTTAACCGGGGAAATCGAAAAAGAAACCATCCGGCTGGCACGAAAAATCAGGGATGCCTCATTGGTCAAGGTGATTAGTTCCGAAGAATCACAGTTTGAAGTTCTGGAATCGCCTCAAAGCCTGCTACTGAAGATCGCGCAGGAGATGCAATTATTTTTCTCGATTTCCGATGTGGTCTTACTGTTCCATGACCCGAAATCCACCGACGTCCTAACCCTTTACGAGGTTGACCTTGCCCAGCCAGTCAGCAAGTTCTCGATTGAAAACAAAAACAGCCAGATAATCAAAAGCTTCACTGAGAAATGCAAGCTCTGGATCGAACCTGCAAGTACCGGTAACAGGAAATCCCCCATATCCGACCGTCAGATAGTTCGCAGACTGCACCATGATATTGCCTTGAGCCTGCCGATGATTTATGAGGATGAGGTCGTTGGCACGATTGTTATCGGTGCTCACAAAACACAGAAAACGAACCTCGAGAAGCTGTCGGATATTATTGCCAGCTACCTGGAAAACATTGCCGGGATATGGTTGAAAAGCAATCCTGGTTTACGCCGGCAAGCCCAGGCTGACCAGGCCAGAAGTGAAGAAGAACAAAAAGATATCGACAAGTTAATTCATGAAATCAGCAATCCGCTGAGTGTTATCGGGAATTATATCGATATCGTAAAACTCAAGTCGGAAGCCGATGGTGCCGAGAGCTCCAAGGAAATAGTGATATTGAAGGACGAGCTGCAGCGAATCCGCAATATAGTCCTGAATTTCAAGGAAGGCAGAGACATCGAGCCCGAGGCGGTATTTTTAAACACGGAGCTGGAAGCCTGTATCCCGTTATATGTTAAATCCTTCGGTAATAATAATGAGGTTCAGGTCATGTGGAGCCTCGACAGGGTGGATGCGGAAATAAGTATCACGCGGGACGCTCTACGCCAGATTATTCTTAACCTGGTGAAAAATGCAGTCGAAGCACAAACCGATGATGCGGCGATCATGATTTCCAGCTATCATTTCGTCAATATTGACGGCAGGGCCTTTGCACAGTTTACAATTTCAGATCGAGGCAAAGGCGTCGATGCAAAAACCCGGGGGCTACTCTTCTCTCCCTTGACCAGCAAAAAAGAAGGCGACGACAGGGGGCTCGGGCTCTCGGTAGTTGCTGAAACTGTAAACCGCTATGATGGCCAGATTAAGTATATGCAAAATGAGGTAAGAGGCGCTTTATTTGAAGTGTCAATACCACTATCAACTGAACAGTAACCCAATGCTTTATAACCATGGAAAATTCGTTGATCTCTTTTGAAGAAAAATCCCGACGCCTGGATAAACCCGTTTCGTTTCTGGTGGTAGATGATGATCTCCGCGCCCGCGAAAGCCTGGCAACACTGCTAGAGACCCAATGGCCGGACGTTAGCCAGGCCGAAGACGGCGAAGAAGCCATCGCGCTCATTCAACAGCGACAATTCAATTTAATAATACTTGACCTCAACATGCCTAAAAAGTCGGGCGATCAAGTGCTGGCCTTCATCAAGGAAAAGAAAATACCGACCACCGTAATCGTGCTGAGCGGTGAGACATCCATCAACAAAGTCAATGAAGCTATCCGCCTCGGCGCTTATGAAATTTTCAAGAAACCCTATAGTTTTGACGAACTGGAACATGCCATCCGCAATGCCCTGGACAAGCTGCTTATCGAGGAAGAAAAAGCACGAATTCAAAGTCGCCTCGAGCATTCTGAGAAACTTCATCGCTACATGGTGGACAACTCACCGGACCTGATTTATATCCTGAACCTGGCGGGCGAATTTACCTTTGTGAACGATAGCGTGATCAGGCTGCTTGGTTTTAAAAAATCTGACCTGATTGGCAAACACTTCAGCGAATTCATTGCCGATGAAGACAGCCTGAAAGCCGAGTACCTTTTCAATGAACGCCGCCGCGAAAGCCGCTCAAACAGAACCGTTGAACTCGGCCTGAAATGCAATGCCGCAAGTTCTTCCAGGCCTTTCGAAAATACAACCTGCCCAATCGAACTCAACTCGATGGGCATTTATTCAGTCAACTCGAAAGATTCAACAAAGGTGAGTATCTACCAGGGTACTTATGGTGTCGCGCGCGATATTTCCAGGAGAAAGAAAGCCGAAAAATTAATTACCTACCAGGCGTATCACGACCTGCTCACCAAGCTACCCAACCGAGCCATGCTGCGCGATCGCCTGGATCTGGCGATCAAGCAGGCAGAAAGAACCGGCGAAACACTGATTGTCATGTTTCTGGATCTGGACAGGTTCAAGCTTATCAATGACAGCTTTGGTCATGTGGTGGGCGATCAACTACTGGTCGAGGTTGCGGGACGACTCAAAACTGAAATTAGAACGGGTGATACACTAGCCAGGCTCGGCGGCGACGAATTCATGCTGTTACTCCCCCAACCCACTTCCCGGGCACAGGCTGAAAGTGTCGCCCAGAAATTAATCGCCAGTTTGCAACAGCCTTTCTATTTGCGCGGCAAAGAAGTTTACATCAATGTCAGTATCGGTATTTCCGTGTTCCCGGTTGATTCAAAAGATATCAATACACTAATCAAAAACGCAGATATGGCGATGTACGAAGTCAAGTCTGCCGGGAAAAATGGCTATACGTTTTATAACGCCAAACTGGAACACGCCGCCGCTGAAAAAATTTCCATAGAAAGCGGTTTGCGAAAAGCGCTAAAGAATGATGAACTGGAAATGTATTACCAGCCCCAGATTGACACCAGAACCCGACAGATAGTCGGTGTTGAAGCGTTGCTGAGATGGAATCATCCCCAGTTTGGACTGGTCGAGCCAAACTATTTTATTGAACAGGCAGAAGAATCTCGCATTATTGAGCAAATCAGCGAATGGGTATTGAATCGTGTCGCGATCGACCTGTTTGGTAACAAAGCCTTCCTCGAAAGCCGGATCAAAGCCAGTATCAATTTATCTGCCGCTGACATCAGGCAAAAAGATTTTCCGGAGAACCTGGTCGCGATTGCCAGGGATGCCGGTATCGAACCAAAGCGGCTGGAAATTGAAATCACTGAAAATATGTTCATGAGTGATATCCAGGCCTGCACCCATAAATTGCAGGTTCTGTCCAACAAGGGGTTTTCAATCGCAATCGATGATTTCGGCACCGGGTACTCCTCGCTTAACTATCTGCGCGAACTACCGGTGCATACGATAAAAATCGATTATTCGTTCATCTCTGAAATCGAACATTCAAAAAAAGGCGCAGCGTTGGTTGCGGCCATTATCGGCATGGCACATGCCCTCGGCATTAATATTATTCCGGAAGGGGTTGAAAACACCAATCAGTTAAATTATCTGGAAGGTCTCGATTGCCACATCATGCAAGGCTTCCTGTTCAGCAAACCGATCCCGGTTACCGATTTCCTGAAGAACGTGGCAAGCCAGCACGAGAAACTGTCAAGCCTGGCCAATGCTTAAAAACATCGGCCAACGGGCAAGCGTTGCTAACTACTAATCGAGCCGACTTTACCCTGAACCAGCAGCTGACTGATTTCAGCGCCAGCAACCTGGTTGCGTCCGTTTCCCTTGGCCTCGTAGAGGGCATCATCCGCCAGGCGGTAAATCAAATCCATTTGCGGTGCCGCAGCGCCACTGCCCTGATGGGTTTTTACGCCGATAGACACCGTCAGGTAGGGTGAGGCCTGGTTGTAGCCATGCTCGAGCTTCAGGTCTTCAACGGCCTTGCGCAGTTTTTCCGCAATCCGGTATGCGTCTTTGCTTTGATCAACGGCAACAATCACGCCAAATTCTTCACCGCCAATACGGAAGGCAAAATCGCCCGCACGGCGCAGTGAATCCTGCAATACCCCGGAGACGACCTGCAAAGCTTTATCCCCCTGCTGATGCCCGTAGTTATCGTTGTAGGGTTTGAAATAATCGACGTCGATAATCATCAGCGCAAGACACTTATGTTCCCGTTCGGCCCGTGCCAGTTCCTGCGGGAGCAAATTGTTGAAATGACGACGATTGAATAACGAGCTCAGCTCATCGGTGATAGCTAATGCCTCAGCCCGTTTTTTATTGGTTATGTCTTCACGAATCGCGGTGTAACCGGTGATACTTCCCTGCTCGTCGAAAATGGGAGAAATATAGGCGTGTACCCAGTAAAAGCTGCCATCCTTTTTCCTGTTTTTAAGTTCGCCTTGCCAGGTTTTCCCACGGGTAATAGTGCCCCACAATTGATTGTAAATTGCCGCGGGCATATCGTCGTGGCGGAGGATACTATGACTGTTACCGATCAGTTCCTGTTCGCTGTATCCCGATATCTCACAGAATGCGTCACTGGTAGAAATAATTATTCCCTTGTTGTCGGTTGATGACGTGATGACATACTTGTCGACGATGTCTACGTAGTTAACCAGTTGCTGATTAGTCTGCTCGAGCCGGTGATGCGCCTCATTGAGTAACTTCTCGGCCTCGGTACGTTTTTCTATTTCACTCGAAAGACGACGGTTCCAGATAAGAATAACCATGATGACCAGGAATACGCCGGCCAGGACTTTCCATAGCAGGTCGTAATCAAAACCATGCTCATAGCGCAGTTTTATCCAGTTACGATAGATCTGCTCCCGCTCCTGTTCGGTTATTGAATCCAGTGCCTTCTGCAGGATAGGCATGAATTCAGGCCAGTCTTTCCTGACCCCCATAGACAATTCATAGCTATACGGCGTTTTACCGGATATTTTGATGTTGGTTAAACCCTCACGTCTTATCACATCACTGACCGTGGCGATGTTACCGATATAGGCATAAACCTTGCCGTGGGAAAGCTTCTCCAGCGCATCGGCTACATTATCAGCCAGGTATAACTCGAGGTTCGGATGGTTTTTCTCCAACAGGTCCTGGGTCGCATAGCCTCGCACCACGGCGACTGTTTCATTGCGCAGGTCTTTAAGACCATTCACGTAAGCAACCTGGTCGCTGGTAACTATGACCATCGGGAAGGAAAGATAGGGTTTGGTGAAATTGGCATACTCACGGCGCTGGATAGTGGATACAACGCAGGAATACATATCAAGCTCACCGCTCTTGACGGATTCCACGACTTCAGACCATGACTTTTCTTTTTCGACCGCGAACTCGATGCCAAGCTTTTCACCCACCAGGGCTATGTATTCTGCGGCCATGCCAACATACTGTTTTTCTTCATCGATGTATTCGAAAGGCGACCAGTCAATATCGACGGCCAGACGAATCGATGGATGCGCATTCAACCACTGCTGTTCTGCTTCGCTAAGCTGAACAGACGCAGTTGACGCCGACGCAGCGTTAGATACAACAAGGATCAATATCGACATCAGCACCGTTGTCCGGAGCTTCCCGTTGTAAAACCTGGTTATCAAGTTGCTTTCCACGATCATTTCTTCGAAGTTACCGGGGCTACCTGCGTGAGACTTTTATTTGGCACATGCGTTTTACTTGTCTTCCGCGTAATGCACTCTATATCGGCACCTGCATGCTGTTTCTGAAGCGTTTTTTTCAATTTTTGACAGGGATACGAAAATGCAGGCAGGATCAAGGGTTCGAAATCGGAGATCTAGCGGAAAATTAACGATTTTCCGCCTTGCTTTTGAGCGTAAAATACTCAAAATGTCGACCGATATTAAACCCCGGGATTGCCTGCTCCAGGCCTGCCGAATGGCTGGCAATATACCGATAAAGTGCTGGAAAAATCTTTTTATGAAAACTGTATTTCGCCTGATACGCTGGCCGTTAGGTCAAATTATCATATTGCTTGACTGGATCACACGCCCGGAAATACCGGTTTTCCCACCGGAGAAACGCGCCGAACTCGATGCCATAACAGCGAACATGAAGATTTACCAGTTCAAGCAATGTCCATTCTGTGTCAAAACCCGGCGCAACATTCGTCGCCTGGGTTTAAATATAGAAACCCGCGATGCGCGCAATGATCCGCAGTGGAACAGCGAACTGATTAACGAAGGCGGCAAATACCAGGTACCCTGCTTGCGCCTGCTAAAAGACGACGGGTCGACGCAATGGATGTATGGATCGAACAATATTATCGAGTATCTCGATAAGCGCTTCGGTTGAATGTGGGGAGCAAGCCAGGGGATAAACCCCGGACCTCAATTGTCTTTGGTGGAATGCTTGCGCGAAAAAAGCCTGCCCGGTAATTTCCTGAATGAGCCCCAGCCCACCTGCACTTTTTGCTTCAGCGAATATTTACCGGCCGAATTAAAGATGCCTGCAATTTTCGCGATTTCCTTTTGCTGACGCTGATCTACGATACCGTCAGCTGCAACAATATTGCCCAGGAAACCCAGAATCTCCCGCGACATCATGTCGAAGTTACAGTCTCTATTATCACGGGTAAATTCAGCCAGTGTTTGCGCCAGGCTTCTGGTTGAAAACTCGCTTATTTTGGATTCGGTGTAGTTGATGCCCTCGGTAACGAAGCCGGGATCATAACCCCACTCCTTAACAAAGTAGTCCTGAATCAGTTTGCGCTTTGCGTCATCGATGCAGCCGTCAACGGCGGTAACCTTCAGCGCCAGTGGTGCGAGCAGATCGAAAAGGCCGAGTGCCAGCACGTCGAGCGGTGTATTGATAAATTTCGGGATCACGGTAACACGGTTGGCGGAGGCTTTTTTCAAGTATCGAGTAATACCGACCCATGCACCCCCGGTTACGACACCGGCGGCAATTACCCAGCCGACCGGGGTGGCAGCGGTACCTATTCCGATCGCAGCCAGGAATCCAGTCGGCGCAAAAAAGGTAGAGGCAACCACTGAAGACTTCGCCACCACTGCCGCCGTGGTCGCCACCCCGGCCACTTCCCAGGCCTGGAAGGCGGCATTCTTTAATTTCAATGACGTATAAGCATCCTCACCGATCGCGAGTTTAGCCTTGAAATTCAAAGGCTCGGAGATAATCGTGTCGATATCCTGAAACCAGCTGGTTTGCTCCTGATCGTCCATACTTAGCGTGTTCTGCCCTGTATTTTAAACATATTAATTCTTTCTACCCACGACCCGTGCACTCGCGACCTGCTCATCCGCAGAAGCGGTTTCAATAGATTCCTCGTACAGCAAAACATCCAGTCCCGATACTGCATCACGCAGAGCACCGGGTGCTACCCGGTAGTTTGAGCTGGTTGGCCCAATCACATCCTGATCGGTGACCAGGTGTTCCTCACAAACAAGATAACCACCAGGTACCAGGCAATCACACAGCCGACTGATGAGCTCCAGGTTGACGTACCACATGACGACGATCAAATCGTAATCCGTGTCGAACTGAAAAGCCTGATCCAGGTCGTGTTCAATCCAGTTAATATTTAATCCCTGGCTCTCTGCCTGCTGTCTGGCCTTGTGCAGACCTTGCGGGGAAATATCGATCGCATCGACCTGGTACCCCGCCTGGGCCAGGAATATGGAATTTCGCCCGGCGCCACTGGCCACATCCAGCGCTTTTCCGAGGGGGATTTCAGGTAACCAGTCCTCAAGTAAAACCACCGGGTTATTCTTGTGATAGCTATCCTCTGCGTAGCGCTGGTTCCACTTGTCGCGGTCTTGTTTACTCATGATCGGAAAATTATATCAGGAACACCGACAACAGTTCTCGATCCGGATCCGGGGGAGATTATGAGGCATTCGAATCCCTTGCAAGATCGCTTACAGGCGTTATTTTTTCAGTTGCCAGACGTATCAGTTAGATAGTCGTGCATAAATTCGGCGAGCGTCAGTACCCTGCCAGGCGCATCATGATTGATATTTATCCAGTCAAGCAGGTTGGAGTCTTTGCCATGTAAGATCATCGGCCACTCGGGAGGCGGAGCGGCCCATGCTCCCGACGGAAGTCTCATGTGAGCACGATCGGAGGAAAACTTACGCAGATATTCCTCAGCGTCAACCAGTCGCAGAATAACGTCGCAATGCGCCACATCGATATTCTGTTGTAAAAAGGTTTTATGAAAATAAGTATCAGCGGGAACAGGTAATCCCAGGCTCGTATCCAGATCCCATACCGACCAGCCATCTTCATATGAAAGCAGTATGACGTGATAGTCCCAGTGCACCGGCGCTTCCGGGCTCTCCGCATTGTTTTGAAACCAAAGCCTGCGGTAGCGACCCTCGCCCGAAACAATCACAACAATCGTTTCGCGCTCACGAAACCATTCTTCGCGGACGAGATGCCAGATATTCTCCTCGCAATAGCAGGACTGGTAGAGAAAGTTTTCGGGACGCATTTTCAGAGTTTAAAAATACTGGATACCAGGGTGACAGTTAACTTGTCATGTTGTGGGGATCAGTTAAATCAACTATCCCCTTCTTGGGTATAAGGGAGGACAAATGTTTCGTAATATTGCTTCGCTAACTTCTTTGCATAGTAGATTTCATCAGCGGTCATATGTGGTTCAAGTTTCCTGAGATTTCTCAGGGCCTTGTGTGAACGCTGAACCGCCGATATCTTGAACCACGCGTAAGATTTAATGTAATTCTTCGATACGCCGTAACCCATCGCATACATGGTACCCAATCGACGTTGCGATTTACGATAGCCCTGTTTAGCTGATTCCGTATACCATTTGGCAGCTAACTTATGGTCTCGCGGGCTTTCGCCCTTGACGAACATTTCGCCCATCGCGAATTGCGTGAGACAGCTTCTGTCTTCAGTGTATTGGGTCACTACAACATCCCTACTTAATTAATCTATATATAGCATAGGATTAGCAGCTGGATGCTGACACAGGAAATAATCCCTGCGCGCACAAATCCTCTGGCTGAATCAGGACAGAAGTACCCGGGGGCCGGGGCAAGTAATTGAATTTAATGTTATTTTTAAAAAAACGCCTATTTAATCGAACTACCAGGCAATGGTTGCAAATCGATTCGTTGACAGCAATTATTTTTAACGCTGCCCGTTTACTCTTTATCTTTCTGCCTGGCCAGGCGCTTATCGCTCGCAAGACGATAAGCTACATAGTATTTATAGATATTACTTACATACTGCACGGTTTCCCGACCGATCTTTCTAGCCGCCAGGATTTCAACATTGCCGAACCAGATATTGGGATCGAACCCTGCTTTCCCGGCCTGGTCGCGCAGCCGGTTTATTTTAGCCGGTCCGGCATTGTACGCGGCGAATGAAAACAGGTTCTGGTTCAACGAATCGATCGCAGGATCGCTGAAATAGCGATCACGTATAAAACGAAGGTACTTGATACCGGCGTGTATATTATTCTCCAGCTCCTGGATATCTGGGATACCAACATTTTTGTCCGCCGCGGTACTCGGCAATATCTGCATGATACCGACCGCCCCCACATGGCTAACGCTGCTATGGTCCAGTTGAGATTCCTGATAGGCCAGCGCCACCATCATCAGGTAATCGAATTTATACTGACTGGAATACTTCTGGAATAATTCCGCAAGCGCCTGGAATTTCTTTTGCTCCGCAGGTCCAAGGGCATTCCTGGCCCACTGGTTGTCCTCCAGGTAACGCTTGAACAGAATATTGCCCATCAGGGTTCCTTTCTGATTCTTGCTGACAAATTCATCCATGATCTTTTTGAGTTCTGGACTGTCCTTACGGATGGCCCAGCCAATATTCCCGCCGGTGTTAAATGCAACTTCCGGATGTAACTTGATTTTTTTGAATATCTGCCCCCAGAACCGGGCCTTATGGTCATCAACCACAATCATTGGAATCAAGCCGGCATTGACCATTTCCAGCAGATCCGAGTCTTCCATATACTCGCTGGCCTCGATTATCTCGAGCGGCGGTT
>Ga0265306_10000829_pt1 | contig 14981 bp, 10 predicted proteins | sample Helome_3_FD_192493 | JGI IMG/M metagenome (GOLD analysis project Ga0265306, IMG submission 192493) | Marine sediment microbial communities from subtidal zone of North Sea - Hel_20160420 (Illumina Assembly) | ecosystem: Environmental > Aquatic > Marine > Subtidal zone > Sediment ...
ATTCGAAGAAGCCTTCCAGTCCGGGTCGTCAAACAATTCGGCCGCAGCCGCGTGGTCACCCTGTTCAAACAACTGGTTCGCGCGCTGATCGTTGTTTTGCCACCAGGCCGACCAGTCGAGCGCCTGTGCATCCGGCGGTAATACCAGTATGTAGAGCGGGAATAGCCAGATCAGTCCGCGGCGAAACACGAGTGCTGCGAACGGCAACGCAAACAGCAGCAGCCACGGGCCAAGCTCGCGCCACAGGTCGGCCGAGCGATCACTCAATCGGGCATCACGATCATCGATGGCCGATTCCATGAGGTAGGCGAGCGTGTTGATATCGATATCGTCGGCGCTCAGCGTGGCATATACACCGTCCCCGATTTGCGCAATTCGGCGCAGGTTATCTTCCTGCAGACTGGAAATCACGATCTCGCCACCGCGATCTTTCAGGAATCCCCCGTTCTTTAACGGCACGGGTCCACCTTCGGGGGTGCCGATGACGAGTACCGAAACCCGCTGACCCGGTTTGCTTTCAAGCAGGGTTTCAACGCGGCTCAGTTCGAGGTCGCTGAGCCCATCGCTAACCAGTAACACGTCGCCACCTGCGATGCCGCTATTCTCGAACAGCTCCAGCGCAAGCTTTAGCGCACGGTCGGCGCGGGTGCCCTGCGCCGGCATCAATTCGGTTTCGAGATCGGGCAATAATGCCAGGATCGTATCGACGTCGCTGGTCAGCGGGGTTACCGTAAAGGCATCGGCAGCATAGACCACCAGCGCCGTCTGTCCCTCCTGCCTGAGATTTAGAATGTCCGCGATTTTATGGCGCGCACGCACCAGGCGACTCGGCTTGATATCGGCGGCATTCATCGAGCGCGACATATCGAGCGCAATCACCAATGCACTATCCTTGTGATACACCGGTTGCGGTAACTTCTCCCAGGTCGGACCGGCAAGCGCAAAGATCGCCAGCAAGGCGACAGCAGCGGGAATCCAGCGCGTCCATTCGCGCTGATTTTGATCACTGCTACTGAGCACGAAAGGCCGCAGGCGCTCATCGATTACCGTGCGCCAGCTTCCACTATCGTAGCGCCGTACCAGCAACAACCACAGCACCGCCGCTAGCGGAATCAGCAGCAGCAACCAGGCGGGTCGCAAAAAGTGGAATTGCTCGATCATGGCCGTCTCCACAGGCGAGGTAGCACCAACAGTGCCGCCAGGACCAGCGCGAAAGCCAGTGGCCAGACGAACAGGGCCCGCACCGGGCGCAGGCTTTGCGTGTCTCTCGGTAACGGTTCCAGCTCATCGAGCAGGTGGTAAATTTTTGCCAGCTCTTGCGTGTCACGTGCTCGAAAGTAGCGTCCACCACTTAAACTCGCAATCGCACGCAGCGTTTTTTCATCCAGTTGTGCCGAGGGATTGGTGCGGCGCAGACCGAACCAGGTGGATTCGATCTGTTCATCGGCGCCGATACCGATGGTATAAACTTTAAGCCCACGCCTGGCGGCAAGCTGCGCGGCTTTCAACGGGGTAACTTCACCCGCGGTATTGGCGCCATCGGTCATCAATACCAGCACCCGCGAGTTATCCGACTCCAGGTCGAGGCGCTTGATCGCAAGCCCGATAGCATCGCCGATCGCGGTGCGCTCGCCGGCAAGACCGATTGCCGATTCCTGCAACAGGCGGTTAACGGTCTTGCTGTCGAAGGTGAGGGGAGTCTGCAGGTAGGCCTGGGTGCCAAACAGGATCAGGCCGAGTCGATCGCCGCGCCGCCGTTCGATGAACTGGCTTGCCACCTGCTTGGTGGCCTGCAGTCGGTTGACCTGTTTGCCCTCGATTTTGAAATCGGCGGTACGCATGCTGTCGGACAAATCGACCGCAAGCATCAGGTCACGCCCGCTAATCGGTATCGCGATCGACTCCCCGAGCCACTGCGGACGGCTTGCCGCAAATACCAGCAGCAACCACGCCAGCAAGTAGAGCCATTGGCGCCAGCGATAGGATCTGACTTCATCCGCCTGTACGCCACCGAGCTGAAAATCTTCGATCATCGGCACGCGCAATGCCGCCTGTTGCTGTTGCGCCCGCGCGGGCAGGGCCAGGTAAACCAGCAACGGCAAAGGTGTCAGCAGTAATACCAGCGGCCATTCAACCTGAAACATGGGCCACGCTCCGGGGCAGGGCGCGCATCCAGCGCTCACAGGCCTGCAATAGTTCGTCGATATCACAATCACTATCAGGTTGATATCGATGGTGGCCAAGCAATTGCAACTGTGCCTGGCTGAATTTTTCGCCCGCTACCATTTCCTGCAATTGAACAGTCCAGGTGTTACCCGTCGAAGCGGCAAAACCTTCCCGCCCGCGATAGGCAATCAGCGTTCTGCGCAGTAATGCAGCGGTGTCCCTGATCACGTCATGTTTACCCTGTCCCGAACGGAAACCGTTGCGGATGGTTTCGAGTTCACCCAGCGACAGGCGCTTGACCGGTTTGTACCTTAAACGCCGAAGCAACCAGGGAGTAAGCAACACCAATACCAGTAGCAGTGCGGCGGCGACCCACCAGCCCGGCGCGGGTGGCCACCATAAACCGGCATCCGGCAGGTGAATATCCCTAAGCTCCAGTTCGTTCATCGCCCCTGCAGCCCCAGGCCGATTTTCAACTCGGCCAACATATCGTCATCGGTCGCGATATCGATCAGGTACAGGCCGAGCTCGTTACATAGACGCTCGAGTGCTTGCTGGTGATGATCATAGCGTTCGCGGTAGCGCTCGCGTACCTTGTTGCTCGCGGTATCGATATCGACACTGCGACTGCCATCGGTGACGCGGTAGTAGCCCGGCGGTGGCAATACACGCTCGAAGGGGTCATAGGTATGTATCATGACCACGTCGTTATGGCGTGATAGTTCGACCAGCTGACCACGGCAATCGTCGTCGAGGAAGCGGAAATCACTGAACAGGATAACGAGGCTACCGGGGCGGGTTACCTGGCGCAGGCGCACCAGCGCCTTGGGCCCGGCTTTATGTTCGCGTTTGCTGTCGTCGGTCATATCCCAGGCACGATGTGCGACCAGTTGCTGGATGAACTGCAGCGCGCTGCGTTTGCCGCGGGTGGGGCGAAACTCGATATGTTGTTGCTCGGAAAACACCAGGTAACCCAGTCGGTCGCCATGTTGCACACTGCTCCAGGCCAGCAGCCCGGCGAGCTTCGACGCCAGTACCGATTTGAAACAGTTACGGGTGCCGAAAAACATCGAACGTGATAAATCGAGCCACAGTAATACCGGGCGCTCACGCTCTTCGCGATAAATCTTGGTGTGGGTAAGGCCGCTGCGTGCGGTAACGCGCCAGTCGATCGCGCGGATATCGTCTCCGGGTTGATAGGGACGTGACTCGTGGTATTCCATGCCCCGCCCGCGAAACGCTGACAGGTGGCCACCCACCATTTGCGCTTTAACCGAGTTCGAAATCAATGGCAGGCTGCGCGCATCCCGATTCAAGCCGATCAGCGTCGACAGTTTTACCCTGACTATGTCATCCCCTGCTTCCATGATGAATTCAGGGCACGGCGACCCGGGCCAGCACTGCATCGATACAGCTGTCGGCAGTTTTGCCCTCGGCCTCGGCTTCGAAACTTAAAATGATACGGTGACGCAGCACATCGGGCGCGATCAGCTGGATATCCTCGGGCACAACGTAATCCCGGTTATTGAGCCAGGCATAGGCACGCGCGCAACGATCCAGTGCCATGGTCGCACGCGGGCTGGCACCATGCTGAATCCAGCCGGCGAGTTCATCGCCGTAGCGCTCCGCGCTGCGGGTCGCGAGCACGATTTCAATAATGTAATCCTCGAGACTGCTGTCGAGATGGATATCGAGCACGGCATCGCGCGCCTCGAGCAGGCTTTGCTGGCCGATCACCGCGGCAGGCGGTGGTTCGGCGCTCGCTTCTGAACGCGCTTCATTACGCGTCAGCGCAAGTATCGCCTTTTCGTCTTCACCGGAGGGGTAGCCAACCCGGACATGCATCAGGAAGCGATCGAGCTGTGCTTCCGGCAACGGGTAGGTGCCTTCCTGTTCGAGCGGGTTTTGCGTCGCCATGACGAGAAAGATCCTGGGTAACGCATAGGTTTCGGTACCGACCGTGATCTGGCGTTCGGCCATGGCTTCAAGCAACGCCGACTGTACCTTGGCGGGGGCGCGGTTGATTTCGTCGGCGAGAATCAGGTTATGAAACAGCGGGCCACGCTGAAACTTGAAGCTGCCATCCTGCGGCCGGTAAATCTCGGTGCCGGTCAGATCGGCCGGCAGCAGATCGGGGGTAAATTGAACGCGATGAAAATCACCTTCAATGCCCTCCCCGAGAACCTTGATCGCACGTGTCTTGGCGAGCCCGGGCGCACCTTCAACCAGTAAATGACCATCGGCCAGGATAGCGATCAGCAGGCGTTCGATGAGCCCCTGCTGGCCGACGATCTTGGCACTCACGGCCTGTCTTAAATTGATAATTTCCTGTTGTGACAAATCAAAACCTCTCAACCTGAACCATATTATTGATCAGCACGCAGTATGCGCGATTTAGAGTCCCTTAGGGGGTGAAAAGTTTAACTGATTCGACCGGGATTAAGGAAGCAGGTGACCGGTCTTGATCCAGATTATCGTATCTTCCTCGACGTAGGGACAATGCTCGCTGTTGTGCGGGCTACGCAACCATGTTCCGGCAGGATAGCGACCATACTCGTCCAGCAGTGCTCCCGAGAGCACGAAAGTTTCCTCACCGCGATAGTGACGATGGCTGCGTAGGCGCGCATCGGCAGGCCACTTGAGCAGAAACACCGATTCGTTTTCAAAATCGTGCAACGGCATGACTTCGAGTTTTGATTCACCCGGCATCCAGGCAGTGCTGTTGGTATCGATGCGCAGCGTGGTGTCATCCGCAGGATCGAACTGGTCGAGCTTGACCAGCAGCACGCAACCGGGGTCGCTGCGGGGCGAATGTTTGGAACCGGGCGGGTTGCGGATATAGGTCCCCGCGGGGTAATCGCCATGCTCGTCGGAAAATACACCCTCGAGTACGAAGATTTCTTCGCCCGCCGGGTGCGGGTGTGCGCTGAAATGAGAACCCGCGTCGTAGCGCACCACGCTGGTGGTATGTCCATGCTCGGCGGCCTCGCGCGCTAACGGTTTACGCCACACCCCTGCCATCGGGCTCGCTTCCCAGTCCATTTCGTTGGTGTCGACCACCACCGCCTGCTCAAATTGCATATTTAGCATAGGCCGAATCTACCGTTAGCAGCGCCATACATCAACGATAAAGATCACAAAAAGTGACTATTTGTAAGCTCGGATACGGCGTCGTTTGACGGGCAAAAAAAAGCAGCCCTAGGGGCTGCTTAAATTTCGAGCCCAGAAACTTCCTGAACCCTGGTGCGTCTGCTCATGCCGATGAAACCTTATAGCCTTGAGAAGAACAACATACCGCGAACGGTAACGGCACCGGAGAAACATCTGCATTAACAAGGTCTTCTTTGTTAACGCAAGACATCGTTCAACTGATGTCACCGGAAATACTGGGGTTTTAGTCAGTTTTACGAATCACCCAAACAGGGTAAATTGCTTTAAATTCAGCTGCTTAGAGGCGATATTTCGTCAATATGTGAACTGGCGCACACTTCTACTATGCGGCGTTCACCCCAGGATGGCTTTATATCGCCTGGGCGAGTGCTTCCAGGCTTTCACGGGCGTCGCCAAACAGCATGCGCGTGTTCTCCTTGACGAACAGCGGGTTGTCGACACCGGCATAGCCGGCAGCCATGCCGCGCTTGAGCACCACGGTGGTATGACCTTTCCAGACCTCGAGCACCGGCATCCCGGAGATCGGGCTGTCGACGTCTTCCTGCGCCAACGGATTAACCGTATCGTTAGCACCGACCACGATCGAGACATCGATGTCTGGAAAGTCGTCGTTGATTTCATCCATTTCAAACACGATATCGTAAGGTACCTTCGCCTCGGCCAGCAACACGTTCATGTGCCCGGGCATGCGTCCTGCTACCGGATGGATGCCGAAACGCACATTGATCCCTTTCTTGATCAGGGTTTTGGTGATATCGGCGATCGCGTGCTGCGCCTGCGCGGTTGCCATACCGTAACCGGGAACCACCATGACCTGCTTTGCTCCATTGAGCAGGTCTGCCATTGCCGTCGTATCGATGGTCTGTACTTCGCCCTCGATACTGGGGCCGGTAGCAGAGCCGCTCGAGGTGCCAAAGCCACCGGCGATAACGCTGATGAAATGCCGGTTCATCGCGCGGCACATGATGTAACTCAGGATCGCACCACTGCTGCCAACCAGTGCCCCGGTCACGATCAACAAATCGTTCGACAGCATGAAACCGGTGGCGGCAGCGGCCCAGCCCGAGTAGCTGTTCAGCATCGAAATCACCACCGGCATATCGGCACCACCGATCGCCGCAACCATGTGGATACCGAACAACAGCGCGATGACCGTCATCGCCAGTAACAGTATCGTGGCCTGGTTATGATCGGGTTCGCCAACGAATCGCACGGCAATCACCACCACGGCGATGAACAGTGCGAGGTTGAGCCAGTGACGCGCCGGTAACATCATCGGTGCGCCACCGATCATGCCACTGAGCTTGCCATAGGCAATGACCGAGCCGGTAAAGGTCAGTGCGCCGATACAGATGCCGATATAGATTTCAATTTCATGGATACTTTTCTCGACCCCGATGTACTCGATAGAGGAATCCATAAAGGTGGCAAATCCAATCAGTACCGCGGCGAGACCCACCAGGCTGTGCAGAATCGCAACCAGCTCCGGCATTTGCGTCATCTGTACCCGGCGCGACAGGATGAAGCCGATCGCACCGCCGGCTATCATAATAACGATCAGTATTTCTAGATTGCGACTGACGAAAGCGATGATGGTCACCAGCACCGCGATCGCCATGCCGATCATACCGAACAGGTTGCCACGGCGTGCCGTGTCGTTGGTACTCAGGCCGCCGAGCGCAAGGATGAACAGCACTGCGGAAGCGAGGTAAGCGACAGTAATCAGACTGGGAGACATAGCCGCTTACCCCTTGAACATCTGCAACATGCGTTGCGTCACGGAAAATCCACCTACGATATTGATGCAGGTAATGAAGGCTGCAATCCCTGCAAGAATATAAATCAGGTTATTGTTGCTCGATATTTGCGTCAGCGCACCCAGTACGATGATGCTGCTAATCGCGTTGGTAACGCTCATTAACGGCGTGTGCAGGCTCGCGCTGACGTTCCAGATCACCATGTAGCCAATGAAACAGGACAATACAAACACGGTGAAATGTGCCATGAAGGATGGTGGTGCCACCTGTCCAAGACCGAACAATGCCAATCCACCCAGGATCATCGGCAACCAGACGCTCTGCGCGAATCGGGAAATCCCGGATGCTCCGATGGCGGCATCCTGCGTCTTGTCACTGGTAGCCTTGTCTTCGTGCTTGATTGCCTGGCCACCAAAGCTGGGCTTGCGTTCCGCACTTACCTCGATTGCTGGAGGCGGCCAGGTGATTTCGCCCTGGTTGACCACGGTCGAGCCACGGATAACGTCGTCATCCATATCGACCATGATTTTGCCGTCCTTCTCGGGGCACATGTCCATGATCAGGTTGTAAATATTGGTCGCATAGAGCTGGCTTGACTGACTGGCCAACCGGCTCGGCAGATCGGTATAACCGACGATATGTACGCCATATCTGGTTACTACCTTGCCGGGCACGGTTTCCTCACAGTTACCGCCCTGCTCGGCGGCGAGGTCGACGATAACGCTGCCGTCCCTCATGTTTAACACCATCGCATTGGTGATCAGCTTGGGTGCCGGTTTGCCCGGAATCAACGCGGTGGTGATGATGACATCGACTTCACGCGCCTGCTCGGCAAACAACGCCATTTCGGCATCGATAAACTCCTTGCTCATAACCTTGGCATAGCCACCCTCGCCGGAGCCATCTTCTTCAAATTCGAGTTCGAGAAATTCGGCATCCATGCTCTGGATCTGGTCCTTGACTTCGGGACGGGTATCGAAGGCACGCACGATCGCGCCCAGCGATTTGGCGGCACCGATGGCGGCAAGCCCCGCAACCCCGGCACCGATTACCAGGACCTTGGCCGGATCCACTTTGCCGGCAGCGGTTATCTGGCCGGAAAAGAAACGACCGAAGTGATGCGCCGCCTCGATCACCGCGCGGTAGCCAGCAATATTCGCCATCGAACTCAACGCATCGAGTTTTTGTGCACGCGAGATACGCGGAATGCTGTCCATCGCCATTGCCGTCGCCTGCTTGGCAGAGAGCTGTTTCAACAGGTCTTCGTGTTGCGCGGGCCAGATAAAACTAATCAGGCAGGCGCCTTCAGACATTAAATCGATTTCATGGCGACCGAGCGCATCATTATATTCGGGCGGGCGAACTTTCAGAATCAAGTCACCGGCGGCCCAGGCTGACCTGGTATCAGGCGCGATAGCAGCGCCCATTTCGAGAAAGGCGTCGTCACTGAAGTTGGCGCCCGTGCCCGCACCCGACTCGATCATGACTTCGAATCCGGCTGCGATCAGCTTTCGAACCACCTCGGGCGACGTGGCAACACGCTTTTCACCGCTATGAATTTCTGCAGGTATTGCGATCATCATGACCTTGACGCCCTCGGATTATGTAAATTAATTTTTGGTGAATTGAGATTGCGCGGATCGGACTATAATCAAGATCCGGAATATTGTATACAAAACACCGGTCGCACGGTTCTCGTGGACACCCTTTCTTTATACGTGCATCATTCTGCTGCACTTACCCATCCCTGACCATGGAATTTTTCGATTTAGATCATGCAATTTCTAGATTCTATAATCCACAAGGCCCAAACAAGCCGACAAACGATTGTGCTCGCCGAAGGTGAAGACAGCCGCGTTGTCGAGGCTGCACAACGAGCTAGCGATGACGGAATCGCAAATTGCGTGCTCGTCGGCAACGAGAATACGATCCGCAACCAGGCCGCTGAGTCAGGCTTCAATTTAAACGGTATTAGAATCGAAGATCCAGGCGCTTCACAATACCACCAAAGATATAGTAAGGAATTGTGGCAGCTGCGTAAGCACAAGGGCATGTCACTGGAACAGGCCGAGCAACAGGCGCAGGATCCGCTGTGTTTTGCCGACCTGATGCTGCGCGCCAATCACGCCGATGGGTCGATTGCGGGAGCGGTTTATACAACCGGTGATCGAGTTCGTTCAGCATTACAAATCGTCGGCGTTATGCCGGGGTTCAACTCGGTTTCAAGTTTCATGTTGATGCTGTTTGAAGCCGAACATCACAAACCCAAACAGGCGATGGTATTTGCCGACTGCGGCCTGATCGTCGACCCGGATGCCGAACAACTGGCCGAGATCGCGGTGGCAGCCGCGCAATCGGCACGGCAGTTGATCGATGATGAACCGCGGGTCGCAATGCTGTCTTTTTCTACCGACGGCAGTGCCAATCATCCCCTGGTAGAAAAAGTTCGCGAGGCAACAAAACTGGCGCGCAAGCAGATGCCGGACGTCTCGGTCGAAGGCGAGGTTCAACTGGATGCGGCGATTGTGCCTGCGATTGCGGCGCAGAAGATTTCCAGTTCACACATCGATGGACGCGCTAACGTGTTGATCTTTCCCGATCTGAATGCCGGCAATATCGGCTACAAATTAACCCAGCGCCTTGGTGGAGCCGTTGCGATCGGCCCGATTCTGCAGGGACTCAGCCGTCCCGCTAATGATTTGTCGCGCGGTTGTAGTCCCGAAGATGTCTATTACCTGATCGCGCTGACCTCGGTACAGTCACGGGGATGACAGAAACTTGCGGATCTAACCGATTTCTTCGGGTAGTTCGAACTCCACGACCAGGTTCTTGACTTCGTCTCGCACAGCTTTCATCGATTGCGGGCGAGCCGTCGGATCAACCGCCATCATTTTTACAATCAGCCGTGAAACTTCCGGCGCGGCATCATCGTTGACTTTCACGATCGGGGGTGCGTTACCGTCGCGATGCTTGGTCAGCACTTCCATCGGTTTACCGCTGTAAGGCAACTGGCCGCTAAACATGTAGTAGGCTATTATCCCGAGCGAGTAAATATCGCTGCGTTCGTCCGCGTCTTTGCCTTCGGCACGCTCGGGGGCAAGGTAAGCCGGGCTGCCGATAATGGAACCGGTCTGGGTCAGCGTGGCTTCCGAGGCCGTGCCGGCCGAGGCGATACCGAAATCCACGATCTTCACATGCCATTTATCGTCGATCAGGATGTTACTCGGTTTTAGATCCCGGTGGATAACTTCCTCTTCATGTGCGGCCGCCATGCCGCTTGCTATCTGGTACAGAATCTTGAGCCCGTCGAGAGTCTCGAAACACTTCACTTCGCCCAGCACCGCTTCGAGTCCGCGGCTTTCGAAATACTCCATCGAAATTGCACAGAGCTTGTCTTTCAGCAAAATATCGTGCACGCGAATCACGTTACGATGGCTTATCTTGCGCGCGTATTTTACTTCGCGTTTGAAGCGCTCGGTCGACTCCTGGCCGACAGTTAACTCGGGCAGCATGAATTTCAGTATCAATGACTCGTCGACCATGTCGTCTTCGGCCAGCATGACGCGTCCCATCGCACCCCGTCCGATCTCTTTCTTGATGTGGTAACGATCCATCCATACTGATCCCGGTGCGAGCTGGTCCAGGGGTGAGAGCCGTTCGTCCGGCCTGACCGTGGATCCGGTACTGCCACCAAACAGCGGGACATCTACCACACCGGTGCTGGTAGTCGTGTTTTCGTCGATCTGGATTTCAGGCAGACCGTAATCCCGGGTGATCTCCGACATCAGCATCTTGGCAAATTCCCGCATTTCGGTAGTCAACACCGGCAGGTTCCACATTATATTGTCGCGCACCTTGGCGGCGTGCTTTTCGCTGGTAATAGCCTCGATCGTCTCGAGCGAAGCACGCTGCACGTTGGGCTGTGGATTCTTGAGCCCCTCGAAAGCGATTTCCAGTCCCTTGCCAAAACCAAGCTGCTTGACTGCGCGCAACGCCAAAACGAAATCATCGGGATAAGCATCGACCATCTTTTTGAGAACGCCGATTGCCGCACGGTTCGAAGATTTGGCCAGCGACTGAATCGCGCGTTCGCGCACCTGCCAATTCTCGCTGAGTGCATATTCCTCTATTTTTCCGAGATCCTCATCGCCGATCAGGTTCATCACCAGTGTCTGCGCGGTATTACGTATGAATTCCTGTTCGTGGTTGGTCAGTTCTCGCGCCACTTCGGACAGGTGCTCATCGGAGAATTTTTGTATACAGGCGACCGACTGCTGCTGGGTCCAGTCGTCCTCGATACTGAGACGTTTAAGTAATTTTTCAAAGTTTTCCTTATCGGCGTTGGCGACAACAATGCCTGCGAAGAAATCGTTCAACTCATCCGACTTCAACGTCAGGTAGGCCGACAGGTGAGGCACCAGGCTGGCATCGGCCTGCTTGGCGATAATCTTGAGCACGAGTTCCTGCTCGACACCCGACATCGATTCGGCATAAGGCAGCAACGCCGACGCATCGAAATCGATTTTCATTCGGTCGAGGGTCTTGAGCGCTTCAAGCACAACAACCTTGTTAGAGTCATCGAGGAAGCGGACAACAATCAACGGGATCTTGGGTTCGTTGATACTACCGAAATAGTTCAACAGGTTTATTTTGTAAATCGGGCTTTCGATCTTGTCGAGCTGAAAACTCAGGCTCGATAAATCTACCGGCTGGCGGCTGCCTTCGACCAGTTTTAACAGCTGGATTGCATCGTCAGTTTCCAACTTTAACGAGAGGTTGATGATATCTTCCGGCTTTAACGAATCTTTCTGTGCCTCGAGCACCTCGATAACCTCGGCCGGCGACGACTTGGGATCGTGTAATCGACGGAACAGTTTAGTGGAATCTACCGCAGGTTTATTCGCCAGGATGTCGCTGGCAGCAGCACGCATAACAGTCTGGTCATTGGACAGTGCATTGAGAAAGAATTCTTCCGAGAAACCCTCGACCGACTCGAGACAGATATTTTTCAGCACCTCGCGATGCGGATCTTCGACCTGCGCAATCGTCTCCAGCACCTTGTCCAGGTTATCGCCGACCGACCCCTGAATTTTCTCTAATAACGACAAACCTTTCTTGCTATTGAGGTCTTTACATTCGAGAAACTGGTTGAGCGTTCGGCTGAAAAAAATGTTTCCGATTTTTGCCATATGGAACAGTAATACCTTGCGGGCGATTCAATCCGCTATCTTTTCCGCTAATTTTGTTGTTGAATCAACAATCTAAGTATAGATGAGAAAAAAAAAACAGAAGCTTCAAAAAAACACTTTTTTTTCAGTTATTTGCGCGCGTTCAAGAAGGCCTGCAAGTGGAACTGCCCCTGTTCAGCCACATAGCTCAGATCGGGCGCAATCGGGCAGGCATAACGCGCGAGACAACCGCTTGAATGGCATTCGGCTTGCGGGGTTTGTCGCAGGTAGCTCGCACAGCGCTCGACATCGTAGCCGTTGGCATCAAAGGCATCGACGGGGCAGCGATGCAGGCAGGGTTTGGCATCACAGCTGATACAGGGCGATGCACCCGGGAACTGGGTCTGATCCACCTCGAATTCGGTGCCCAGCAGCGCAAATCGGTACGAATGCCAAAGCCCGTAGTCGGGATGAATCATAACCCCTATCGGCGATTGCTCGAGCGCTTCGGCGCGCTGCGCCCACTGCTGAAACGGGTAGTAGGGAGGCCCTTCAAATGGATAGACCGGCTCTACCGGTAGCTCTGCCGCAATTGCCTCGGCAACGCGCCGACTCCAGCGATCGAGGGGGTGAGCTTCACCATCAAGGAATTCAGGCGACTGGCTGAATACGGGCCAGTAACTCGAGCCGATATTACCCACCAGGACCAGCGCCGGCTTTGACTCGGGGAATCGATAGGTTTCGATCTCGGCTGCACTTAGCGTGGTAACGCCACGCACAAACAACCCGTATTTCTGCAGGGCTGCCGACGGATTCACGCGCCGGTTTCCGAGCGCCAGTTGCAGGCGGGTCCAATGGCGGTAGCAATCACGGTCGACTCGAGGAACAATTCACCGTCGATTTCGTCCTTTACATGGATATCGTCAAATTCGAGCGTCACGGTTGGATCGATGGCCCCGGCCTCAAGCGCTTTTTGTTGTGCCACCAGGTAGACGATCTGTTCTGCTTCGTGCCTGGCATCCTCGAGGTTGTCGAAATGTTTTGGCTCATCCTGGTGAAACAGGCAGAAGGTGCCGTGCTGGGGCTGCGTTACCGTAACCTGCGCGCGCTGAATCACGCTTCCCATGACAGCGCCAAAGGCATTGGCGACATCGGCATGTTCGGGCAGGTGCAGACCGATAAACATGCTATCGGCAACATCCCGGTAATAACTCGCAGCCGGTGCGCCCACCGCGACGATCGGGTAGTCGCTGGCAAAATCCAGTTTGAACAGGGGCTTGCGCCCCTTTGATTCATGGCTGTCTGTCACCATGCGGGTAATGGTGTCGACAATACCTCCGGCCTTGCCCGATTTGCTGTTCAAGTCGAATTCGTTCAACCCGACCTCGACCAGCAAACGCCGAATGGTCGAGATCACGAGGTCGTAAACCTGGGTACAGGCGGTTTCGACATCATCGCTGTCCCATTTTCCGTAACCATAAAGGAAGCGCATCTGGCGCATCCAGATGCGTGCCGAGAGTTCAGCCGCGCGCTTGTCCCAGTGTGAATTGATGCCGAGCACATGAATCGCGTCGGTGGGGGTAAATCCGCTATAGATTGCCAGTCCAAGCCGCTTCAACTTGGCCAGTGCACGTGCATAAGTTCGATCTTCCAGCACGATTGCATCGAGTTCAATCGGCTTGTCCGATAACAGTTCCCAGGCTTCGAGTTCAGTCGCGTTAAGCTGTTGCAACAATGCCTGGTTGTTTTCCAGGCGCATGACGAAGCGATTACTGCGGGCACTGGCCATGCCCTCGAGTTGCAATTCCAGTTTCGGAATAATCTCGGGATAGAGGTGGCCCAGCAGGCTGGTCGGAACAACCCGCCGGGGTCCCAGCGACAATCCCTTGTGACCGCCAAAATGGATTTCGCTATCGCCGCCGAGTCCGATTGAATTGACGCGCACCGCCTCGACCATCGGTTGCCAGTCACCAATCCTGGCGCCATCCTCACCCAGCTGCGGTTGACCATTGCTGACGATCGCGATGTCGGTCGTGGTGCCACCCATATCAGCGATGATCGCGTTGTCGAGGCCTGACAACCGACAAGCTCCGATCACGCTCGCGGCAGGACCGGAAAGCACGGTCCCGATCGGTTTTTCGATCGCGTTTTCGAGGCTGGCGAGCGAACCGTCGCCCTTTACCAGCATCAACGGCGCATCGATTTCGTGGCGCGCGAGAATTTTCTGTACCGAGCCGATAAGTTCCCTGATCGGTGGCACCATGCGCGCGTTCAAAGCAGCGGTTAAGGCGCGACGCGGGGCACCCAGGTTCGATGCCAGCTCGTGCCCACAGATAACCGGCATGTCGGTCAACTCGATTACGAGTTGCTTGATACGGTTTTCATGACTCGAGTTACGCGTGCCGAACATGCTTGAAATCGCGAATGCGGAGACCTGGTCCTGCAACTTTTCAATCGCTTCACGCGCACCGCTTTCGTCGAGCGACCTGTGTTCGCGGCCAACCGCGTCGAAGCCACCTTCGAGGGTTACAACCATCTGCGCCGGTAATATATCCAGTAAACCACTTTGCCTGATCTGTTCATCGGTATAGCCCGGCAACAGCACGCAGACAGGCGCACCGAGATCTTCTACGACCGAATTGGTAGTCAGCGTGGTGGACAGCGAGACCATGGTCACTTCGGCAAGCGCGGCGCCCGGTAATTTCGCAATCACGTCACC
>Ga0265306_10000831_pt1 | contig 14978 bp, 14 predicted proteins | sample Helome_3_FD_192493 | JGI IMG/M metagenome (GOLD analysis project Ga0265306, IMG submission 192493) | Marine sediment microbial communities from subtidal zone of North Sea - Hel_20160420 (Illumina Assembly) | ecosystem: Environmental > Aquatic > Marine > Subtidal zone > Sediment ...
AAGACTTTTGAGAGTAAAATACTTCCTGGCTGCTATTTTGCAGGTGAGGTATTAAATATAGATGCGGTTACCGGGGGCTTTAATTTTCAAAATGCATGGACCGGGGCTTATATCGCTGCTCAGGCGATTGCGAAGTCTTTATAGAAGGCGTTAATTAAACTAGCGGAAATGCCAGATAAAGAAAAGCCGCAAGAACTCCACCCAATACGGGTCCAATCACCGGAATCCATGAATAGGACCAGTCGTTTATACCTTTATTTTTTATAGGCAGCAGAGCATGCATAATTCTTGGCCCCAGATCTCTTGCAGGGTTAATTGCATAACCAGTAGTACCACCCAGAGATAGTCCTATTGCCCAAACTACAAAGGCAACGGGAAGAGCTCCTAGGGAACCTAAACCAATTACAGTGTCTGACTCCACAATAGTGGCGTCTGTAAAAAAAAGAACCGCAAAGACCAGAACAAATGTTCCCGAAATTTCTGTCAGCAGGTTTGCAAAAGTATTTTTGATAGCAGGACTGGTACTGAAAACAACAAGTTTTAAACCTTGGTCCTCAGTTCGGTTAAAATGGTCTATGTAAATCAGCCATACCAATAAAGCACCCAGCATAGCTCCCAGAAATTGAGCCAGCAAGTAGGAGGGAACCATAGCCCAGGGAAACTCTCCGGCAGCGGCCAAACCTATGCTGACAGCCGGATTTATATGTGCTCCGCTATACGGAGCCGCAACAACTACAGCTACATAAACCGCTAACGCCCAACCGGTTGAAATTACAATCCATCCGCTATTGTGTCCTTTAGTATCTTTTAGCACTACATTGGCGGTGACTCCGCACCCAAGCAGGATCAACAGAAACGTTCCTATTATTTCAGCGATAAATGGTGTCATATATAATATTAGTTGTTACCTATTTTGTCCAAAATTCTAACGCTTCAATGGCTTTATACCAGCCATCAATCTTGTTGTTTATTGCAACTCGATCTGTTGTAGGGTTAAAATGTACATCGGTTTGCCAAATCTCCTGAATTTGTTCCAGATTATCCCAGTAACCAACTGCCAGTCCGGCGAGGAAAGCAGCACCCATCACAGTAGTTTCTATAATTTTAGGCCTTACAGTTACTGTATTTAATACATCTGCCTGAAATTGCATAAGCAAATTGTTGACTGTTGCACCTCCATCTACGCGTAACTCCTTAATTGATATCCCCGAATCTGCTTCCATAGCCTTTAAAATATCCATAGTCTGGAAGGCAATAGATTCCAGGGAAGCCCTGGCAATATGAGCATCTGTACTTCCACGGGTCAGACCAAATATGGTGCCCTGTGCATGTTGATTCCAGTGTGGAGCTCCCAAACCTGCAAAAGCAGGGACAAAATATACCCCACCGGAATCCTCGACAGAGCCCGCCAGTTGTTCCACTTCTTTAGATGTTTTAATGATTTTAAGACTATCTCTTAGCCACTGCACTACAGCCCCGGCAATAAATATACTTCCTTCAAGGACGTACTCAGTCTTTCCATTTATTTGCCAGGCTACCGAAGTAAGAAGATTGTTTTTAGAGACTATTGGTTTATCGCCAATGTTCATTAACATAAAACATCCGGTACCATATGTATTTTTTACCATGCCTTGTTTTGTGCACATCTGACCAAATAATGCAGCCTGTTGATCTCCGGCTATTCCGGAAATTTTAATTCTGGTTGCAAACAGTCCCGGAGCAGTATGTCCGTAAACCTCACTGGACTGTTTTACTTTGGGCAACATGCTTGCAGGAATAGTAAATAAATCTAAAAGCTCATCATCCCATTCCAGCGTGTTTATATTAAATAAAAGTGTTCTGCAGGCATTGGTTACATCAGTCACATGTAATTCACCTTTGGTCATGTTCCAAATAAGCCAGGTATCTATTGTTCCCATGATTAAATCGCCAGCCTCGGCTCTTTCCCTTACTCCTTCAATATTATCTAATATCCATTTGACTTTTGTGCCAGAGAAATAAGCATCTATTACGAGACCCGTTTTTTCGCGTATCCATTGAGATTTCCCTTCACTTTTTAAAAAGTCGCAATATTCGGCAGTTCTTTTGTCTTGCCAGACGATGGCATTATAAACTGGTTTTCCTGTTTTTTTATCCCAAACAACAACGGTTTCACGTTGATTTGTGATCCCTATTGCGGCTATATTCTTTGCATCTAATCCTTTTTTAGTAACGGTTTCAGTGGCGACAGACACTTGTGTAGACCAAATTTCCATTGCATCATGCTCCACCCAACCCGGTTTGGGAAAATATTGTGTAAATTCTCTTTGCGAAGTGGAAATAATACTTCCTTTTTTATCAAAAATTACTGCTCTACAGCTAGTGGTGCCTTGATCAAAAGCAAGGATATAGGTTTGCATACTATCAGAAGTGTGGATTTTATAGAATTAAAAATGAAAGGTAATAAATGTAATTGATTTTATACTTCATAATTGGTTGACTTCAAATTATAGCACTTCAAGAAAACATAAAACAATATTAAAACTAATGAAACTGTTCAAAAGTTAGTTCATTTCCCAAATCTTATAATTTAAGATAGTAGCAAAGCAAACCCAGAGAAAATAGGGAATAAGGAGATAAGCCGCCGTTCTGCTCACCACGTTGAACCATTTGATGGTTAGTAAAATCAATGCCAGCAGAAACAGAATTACCAAAAGTGCCCAGAAGGGATTTTTAAATCCGAAAAAAACAACACTCCATAGGGCGTTAAATAATAACTGAAACCCAAAATTATATAATGCCGTTTTCACCCAAATATGATAAAATCCTTTTGCCCATACAAGACCGGCTGCTATACCCATAAGAATATATAAAAGCGTCCAAACCGGTCCAAAAATCCAATTTGGAGGAGTAAAACCGGGTTTATTCAGTGAAAGGTACCAATCATTTACTGAGGACTGAGTTGCGAACCCAGATAAAAAACCTATGATCAGGCAGATAGTTACTGAAATGGCAATATAGGTTAGTTTCTTTTTCAAAATTGGTTGATGTAAGTTATCTAAAATAGTAATTTATTTTAATAGAGGCTATGGCAAAGCCGGTTAAAAACTATCTTTGTAAAAATTGTTGTGTGCATGATCGAAAACGACTTTATTCCTTCATCCTACAAGTATGAAAAGGAACAAGGTAGGGTACAGTGGAAAGCCCCAAGTAATATTGCATTAGTTAAGTACTGGGGTAAGAAGCAAAATCAATTACCGGCCAATGCTTCAGTAAGTTTTACGCTTGATGAGTGCAGAACTGTAACTTCTGTGACCTTTACTAAGCTTGATAAAGCAAATAAGGAATTTTCATTTGATTTACTTTTTGAAGGAAAATCCAGGGAAGATTTTAAACCCAAGATTGTAACATTTTTTGAAAGAATTGAAAAATATATTCCTTTTCTTAGAAATTATCATTTCTCTATCAATACTTCCAACACCTTTCCACATAGTAGTGGCATTGCATCTTCCGCCAGTGGCATGGCCGCTTTAGCTTTATGTCTAATGGATATAGAAAAGCAAATGGCTTCCGAGATGGATCCGGATTTTTTCTATAAAAAAGCATCTTTTTTAGCACGATTGGGATCAGGTAGTGCTTGTAGAAGTATTAAGGGTAATCTTGTTCAATGGGGGGATCACAACGAAATAATTGGGAGTACAAATCTATATGGAATACCCTATCCTTATCCTGTAGACGAAGTGTTTAAAAGTTTTCAGGATACTATTTTACTGGTACATAAGGGGCAGAAAAGTGTTAGTAGTACAGTTGGCCATGACCTTATGCACGGCCACCCATTCGCTCAAAATCGTTTTGAACAGGCTCATGACAATCTAATACGCTTGCGTTCAATATTCGCGGAAGGCAATCTGGATGATTTTGTAGAAGTAGTTGAGAGTGAAGCACTCACTTTACATGCCATGATGATGACCAGCATTCCTTATTTTATCCTGATGAAACCTAATACGCTGAACATTATTGGGAAAATTTGGGAATTTCGGAGGGCGACAAAAAATCATCTATGTTTTACTTTAGATGCCGGAGCCAATGTGCATTTACTTTACCCTAATAATGAGAAAAATGAGGTAGATAAATTTATTAAAGAGGAGCTAATTGCGTATTGTGAAAATGAGCAGTATATTTGCGACCGAATTGGTTTTGGGGCCAAAAAAATGTAATTTGAGCCCTTATTAAGATTAATACACCCTATCTTAGAGTCAAACTTAATTGAATTCAGATGAAAGGACCTCTTTTTTATTCAAAAATTTTACTTTTTGGTGAATACGGAATCATCAAGGATTCCAAAGGACTCTCTATTCCTTACAATTTCTTTAAGGGAGCCCTTAAGAAAGACGAGAATTTGTCTGAAACGGCCAAAAGGTCGAATGAAAGCCTGAAAAAATATTTTCTTTATTTAACTGATTTACAAGGTCAGGAACCCAAGTTATTATCTTTTGATTTGGAGGCCTTAAAGGCTGACGTGGATGCCGGGATGTATTTTGACAGTTCTATTCCCCAGGGTTACGGTATTGGAAGCAGTGGTGCTTTAGTAGCTGCAATTTATGACAAGTATTCTTTTGAAAAAATCACTGTACTAGAAAACCTGACCCGGGAAAAATTACTAAAACTCAAAATGATTTTCGGTAAAATGGAATCATTTTTCCATGGTAAATCTTCCGGTCTGGATCCTTTAAATAGTTATCTCAGCTTACCTATTCTAATTAATTCGCAAGAGAATATAGAATCTACCAGTATACCATCCCAAAATTTGGATGGGAAAGGCGCGGTCTTCTTATTGGATAGCGGAATCACTGGAGAAACAGCACCGATGGTGCAAATTTTTATGGATAAGATGAAACATGAAGGTTTCCGTAAGGTTTTAAAAGATCAGTTTATTAAGCATACCGATGCCTGTGTTGAGGATTTTGTGAGTGGTAATGTGAAATCGCTTTTTGGGAATCTGAAGCAACTTTCGCACGTGGTTTTGGACCATTTTAAACCTATGATCCCCAAAGAATTTCATAAACTTTGGCAGCGCGGTATAGAAACGAATGATTACTACTTGAAATTATGCGGATCTGGAGGGGGCGGCTATATTTTAGGATTCACTCAGGATTTGGCAAAAGCAAGAGTTGCGTTAAAAGACCATCATTTAGAAGTAGTATACAACTTCTAAGTCCCTAAAAATGCTTAGTAGAAAAAACAAACTCCTGCTATTAAAAGGCCTGAGTCTGTTTTCCATCATAAGAGGGTATAATGTCCTAATGATAACTCTGGCCCAGTATCTGGCGTCCATTTATATACTGGCTCCCGACCTTCCCTTACGTAGTGTTATTTTTGATCCAAATTTATTTGTACTGGTATTAGCATCAGCTCTGGTAATATCCGCCGGCTATATCATTAATAGTTTTTATGACTCGGAGAAGGATCTTATCAACAGACCCCAAAAGAGTATGCTGGACCGATTGGTAAATCAACGTACAAAATTAAGTGCCTATTTTGTTTTTAACTTCCTTGCTGTTTTATTGGCCAGCTATATATCTTTCCGGGCAGCACTATTCTTTTCTGCCTATGTATTTGGAATTTGGTTGTATTCACATAAATTAAAAAAAATACCCTTTGTTGGAAACATAGTTTCAGCCACATTAATAATTGTCCCTTTCTTTGCTATTTTCGTGTATTATAGAAATTTTGATACGGTTATTTTTGTCCATGCTATTTTCCTATTTCTACTGATTATGGCCCGTGAAATGATTAAGGATATGGAAAATATTGCAGGGGACCTCGCTCAAAATTATAAGACTATTCCCGTGTTATATGGCCCGGTCTATTCTAAGTTGGGGATTAGTTTCTTAATACTACTCACTTTGATACCTGCTTCATTGTTAATCAATAAATTTAATGTGGGTTATATGTATATTTACTTTATTGCCTGTATTCTTTTTTTAATATTATTCCTGATTTTGCTTTGGAAGTCCAGGACCAAGAGAGATTATATTTGGCTCCACAATATTCTTAAGTTTATAATTGTTGCCGGGGTTTTTAGTATATTATTAATTGATGTAGATCTCGTTCTAAACCGAATATTTTAATGCAGAATCATCTAAGATAAGCCCTGATACAAATTTCCCGGGTATAGCTAGATAAAAAAGGTGCCATTGCTAAAATAAAAGATACCATCCAAATCCCTTTACTACCTTTGCACAAAATTTAGAAAATGCGCAGACCGCAATCAAATAAGGATAAAAGTAAAACTCCGGGAAAAAGTAGAGAGTATACAAAAAAACAATTTTCCAAAGGACGTGCTCCATCAGGTCCTAAAAAGACTAAGTCTGATCCTTCAGACCCTGATTTAATAAGGCTTAATCGGTATATTGCCAATGCAGGAGTATGCTCCAGGAGAGAAGCGGATATCTACATAGAAGCAGGAAATGTAACGGTTAACGGAAAGACCATAACTGAAATGGGACACAAAGTTAAACTAACTGATATTGTTAAGTTTGACGGACGCTTACTCAATCCACAAAAAAAGGAATATGTACTTTTAAACAAACCTAAGAATTTCATCACCACTACAAGCGATGAAAGGGGCAGAAGAACGGTAATGGAGTTGATTTCCAAAGCTTCAAAATCGAGATTAGTTCCGGTTGGGCGGCTGGACAAGAATACTACAGGGCTCTTACTTTTTACCAATGACGGGGATCTTGCAAAAAAACTTACGCACCCGAAACATGGCATCCGCAAGATTTATCATGTTGAATTGAACAAAAACCTTAGTGCGCAGGATTTAAAAAAAATACAGACAGGAATTACTTTAGATGATGGTCCGATCAAGGTTGATGAAGTAAGTTATATAAACAATTCTCCCAAACGCGAAGTAGGAATAGAAATACACAGTGGCAGAAACAGGATAGTTCGGCGTATTTTTGAACATCTCGGATATGACGTAAAAAAACTGGACCGTGTGATTTTTGCGGGACTAACTAAAAAAGACCTTCCCCGGGGACATTGGAGACATTTAACCAAGCAGGAAGTAATTAATTTAGGGATGAATCAATAAATTAGGGTTGCGACTTTAATGTTTTATCAAGATTTTCCCTAACTGCAATCCAGAAAGCGTTAAAAGAGGGGTTCTGGTTCGTGGTTGAATCCGGGTTTTCATTATAGGAACTTATTAATAGCTTGAAATAGTTCATCTGATCATTGTCGCCAAAGAAATCGGCATAGGCCATTTCCCAATCCTTAAATTCCCGGGAATCTGTAACACCATAAGTCAATAAGGTAACATCCTTATGTCGTTTGTCTGCATTGATCTTATCAAAAAGGGTAAGAACCTTTACTTGATTACCTTCAAGATACTGAATAAATTCTCCTTCATAATACAATAAACAACCTGTTATATTATCACGTGAATTATTTTTTCTTGCCTTTTCAAGCATCTCTTTCACATCAACTTGCTTAAAAGTTGATGAGGCAACGGATCTATAAACAAGACAAAACATGATAAATGGGATATTTGCAAAAGCTTATTCATTAAAGATAAAATAATTAATGTTTAAGTCTAAATCAGAACTTGATTAATTTAATAACTAACATGAAAATTATGTATTCATTTTGGCCTTTATCTTATCCAGGCACAAATTACCCAGGCTCCCTTCGTGAGTGTGTTTTATTTGCTTTTCAGGTTTAAATGACCCTGCTTCAATTTCAGCACCTATTTGCTTATAGGCATCACGGAAGGGTATTCCACTTAGAACGAGTTTATTTAATGTATCTACACTAAATAGATAATCGTACTTAGGATCATCCAGAATAGTGAAATTCACCTTAATATCTTTTAAACTAAAAGTCATCATTTCCAAACAGGACTTTATTTCCTGGATAGCGGGAATTATTAGTGCCTTTACCATTTGAAGGTCCCTGTGATAGCCACTGGGTAAATTAGTCGTGATAAGAGTAATCTGGTTAGGGATGGCCTGCAAGCTGTTGCATTTTGCCCTGATAAGCTCAAAGACATCAGGATTTTTTTTATGAGGCATAATACTGCTTCCTGTTGTTAGCGCATCCGGAAAAGATATAAAGTTGAAATTCTGACTCATATAAAGACAAATATCCATTGACAACTTAGACAGAGTACCGGCAATTCCTGAGATGCCAAATGCAGTAGCTTTCTCCACTTTCCCTCGTCCCATTTGTGCGGCTACAACATTATATTTCAAATCGGAAAACCCCATTTCCTTGGTCGTATAAGAGCGATCGACAGGAAAGGAACTTCCGTAACCAGCCGCGCTTCCAAGTGGGTTTTGATCTGCGATTTTGTATGCTGAATCTATAAAGTAAAGATCATCAATAAGACTTTCCGCATAGGCTGAAAACCACAATCCAAATGAAGAAGGCATGGCAATTTGGAAATGGGTATATCCGGGCAATAAAATTTCTTTATATTTTTCAGCTAGTTCAATTAGCAAATTAAACAGTTCTTTGGTCTGTTGTTTTATTTCAGATAATTCTTCCTTTAGATATAATTGCATGGCTACCAAAACCTGGTCATTCCTGGAACGGGCTGTGTGAATTTTTTTTCCTGTATCGCCAAGTTTTTCGGTTAGAATAAATTCTATTTTAGAATGAACATCCTCAAAAGTATCTTCAATGATAAACTTTCCTTCTTTAATACTCAGGGCCATATTTTCCAGTTCCCGGACCAGTAGATGTGTTTCCTCACTTGTCAATAACCCAATTTTACCCAACATTTTCGCATGGGCCATGGAGGCTATTATATCATACTTAGCCAGTACCAAATCTAATTCCCTGTCATTGCCCACTGTAAAATGATCAATTTTTTTATCTGTGCTGTATCCTTTGTCCCAAAGTTTCATTGCTCTTATTTTTAGTGGTTTCTCCTAACTAAGGCTGTTTAAATATAATTAGTTTATCAAAAACCCATCGAGAATTTTAATGTATAGATTAATTCCTTCCTCAATTTCCGCAATATAAATAAACTCATCGGCAGTATGTGATCGTGTACTATCACCGGGCCCTAATTTTAATGAAGGGCAGCTAAGGGCCGCCTGGTCTGAAAGGGTAGGAGAGCCATAAGTGCTTCTTCCTAATGCAATCCCGGAACCTACCAAAGGATGATCTTTGTTTATGGAAGATGAGTTTAATCTTAATGATCTGGGCTTTAACTCACAAGGAGCTTCCCTTGATAACATTTCTGCTATTTCCTTATTGTTGTATTTATCATTAACACGTACATCAATTACAAGATGAACTTTAGCGGGGACCACATTATGCTGGCTACCGGCATTAATTTGGGTAACTGTTAATTTAACTTCACCAAGGACGTCTGATGTTTTTGGAAATCTATAGTTCTTAAACCATTCCAACACTTCGATAGAATTATAAATGGCATTGTTGTTATTTGGATGTGCAGCATGAGAAGGAGTACCTTTTATAACAGCATCGAAAACTACCAGCCCCTTTTCGGCGATGGCCAGTTTCATAAGTGTAGGTTCCCCTACTATTGCAACATCAATTTTTGGAAGTATGGCTAAAAGGCTATTTAAACCTTTACCGCCGGTACTTTCTTCTTCAGCGGAAGCTACCATTAATAGGTTATGTTTCAAATTTGCTGAATCGTAGAAATAGGTAAATGTTGCAATTAACGAGACTAAGGCCCCGCCGGCATCATTGCTTCCTAATCCATACAATTTCCCATTCTCAATTTGTGGATCAAATGGGTCCCGAGTATAGGCTTTATTAGGCCTCACGGTATCATGGTGTGAGTTCAACAAAAGTGTTGGCTTAGTGTCATCCCAATGTTTGTTCTTGGCAAAGACATTATTGTTTTCCCTTTCACAGGGAATGCTAAAAGCTTCGAACCAGGCTTCAATGGCCTCAGCCGTATGGTGCTCTTCCCCGGAAAATGATTGAATTGAGATGAGTTCTTTCAATAAGCCAATTGCCTTATCTGTAGGGATTTGTTGATCCATCTTCATAGGGTTATCGTTGTATATAAATTTGAATCTGTCTCAAGCATTGATATATTGCCAATGCAAACTTTATCGACATTTTGTTGTAATGCATGAAAACAATTCTGCATTTTTGGTAACATACCGTCCGAAATGATGTTTTGTCCCAATAAGTCATTATAATTGTTGGTATCGATATGTATTATGACCGAATCATCATTTTCTATATCCTGTAATACCCCTTTCTTTTCGAAACAATAGTATAGAGTGGTTTTATATTTATGACTCATCCCAATAGCTAATTCCGAAGCAATAGTATCTGCATTGGTATTCAATAATTGACCCTTACCGTTATGCGTAATAGCACAAAAGACCGGTGTTAATTTAACTTCAACTAAAATATCAATAAGTTCAGAATTAATTCCGTCAATATCACCTACAAATCCAAAATCAATTTCCTTAACCGCTCGTTTATGGGCCTGTACGGTGTTGCCATCTGCACCACTAAGTCCAATTGCATTGGTTCCCAAAGCTTGTAATTTGGCCACAATATTCTTATTTGTGAGTCCGCCGTATACCATTGTTATTACCTCAAGGCTTTTGGCATCCGTAATGCGCCTTCCACTAGTCATTTTTGATTTAATGCCCAGTTTTGCAGCCAATTTTGTTGCTAATTTACCTCCACCATGTACAAGAATTTTAGGCTCTTCCAATTTGGAAAAATTCAATAGAAATTGGTCAAGCTCGATTTCGTTTTCGAGGACATTACCTCCAATTTTGACTATGGATAGCTTTTGTTTCATTTTAAATGCTCTAAAATCTTTTTCAGCACAACTTGTGCGGCATATGTTCTATTATTGGCTTGATCAATCACCAAGGACTGTTCACTGTCCAACACTGCATCTTCCACAACAACATTTCTACGCACTGGCAGGCAATGCATAAATTTGGCATTGCACAGTTTATCTTTAGTGATCATCCAGTTAGGGTCTTGGTTCAATACTCTTCCATAATCCGTATAACTACTCCAGTTTTTCACATATACAAAATCGGCATCTTTCAAGGCTTTATTTTGGTCATATTCCACTGGGACATTTTTGATTATTGTAGAATCCAGTTCATACCCTTTAGGATGTGTAATTACAAAATCAGCATCTTGTAACTGCATCATTTCAACAAATGAATTGGTAACAGCATGGGGAAGGGCCTTGGGATGGGGTGCCCAAGACAACACCACTTTTGGTTTGGTCTTGTTAGAATTTTCGGCCAGTGTTATGGCATCGGTCAACGCCTGTAATGGGTGTCCAACAGAGCTTTCCATATTCACTACTGGAACGGAGGCATATTTTTTAAATCCATTCAATACCACCTCTGCCTCGTCCTTTTCTTTATCGGTCAATGATGCAAATGCCCGTATTCCGATTACATCACAGTATTGGGAAACCACCTTGGCAGCTTCTTTAATATGTTCCGATGTACCCTGATCCATTATGGTGCCATCGCCATATTCCAAAGCCCAACCTTCATTTCCAAAGTTCATTACAATTACTTCCATCCCTAGATTTATGGCTGCTTTTTGGGTACTCAATCGGGTTCTCAGACTATTATTGAAGAACAACAATCCGATGGTTTTATCCTTACCCAAGGATTTTGACTGTAAAGGATCATTTTTTAAGGCCCTAGCCTCAGTAACCAAGTCAGAAAGTGAATCAATATCGTTTATAGAGAGGTAGTGTTGCATTATTTTATTTTAGTATGGTTACTCTTGCCAGTAATTGCATCGACTATAAAATTGTCTTTTAGTCCATTTACTATCCAGGTTTCAATTCCTGCTGTTTGGGCAATAGTAGCGGCTTCAATTTTCGATTGCATTCCACCTGTACCGTGGGTTGATTTTGATGCGCTGATTTCTTTCCGCAATTTTTGAACTCCAGAAACTGAAGTAATCGTTTCCGGTTTATTATTTTCTATGGATTCTCTTGTGTAGACTCCATCAGTATTGGTAGCGATCATCAACAGATCTACCTGCAATAGGGCAGCAGTCAATGCTGCCAACTTATCATTGTCACCAAATTGAATCTCATCGGTGGCGACTGTATCATTTTCATTGATGATGGGAATGAATTTATTAGCTACAAGGACATTAATGGTATTCTTTATATTCGCCTTGGCGTCTAAATTATCAAAATCTGAATAGGATAAAAGACATTGGGAAGTTGATAAACCCAATTCCCTAAAATTCTCTTGAAAGATACGCATTAAGTGCGGTTGCCCGATGGCTGCCAAAGCTTGTTTCACATCTATTGCAGCCCCATTATGCTCCAATTCCACAAATTGTTTGGCGGCGGCAATGGCCCCGGAACTGACGATAATAAACTCATATTCATCTTTCATGACTGCAATCTGTCTTCCAATGTCCTCTATTTTACCTCGTGAAATCTGGCTTGTTTCTTTGGTCAAGGTATTGGACCCTATTTTTAATAATATTCTTTTCATCTGCATATTCATCTAATTTGTCCATTACCCTTTACAAACCATTTATTGGTTACTAAATGCTGTAAACCAATGGGGCCTCTTTGATGTAACTTATCAGTGCTAATTGCGAGTTCTCCGCCCAGTCCAAATTGGCCTCCATCCGTAAATCGTGTGGAGGCATTATGGTATACTGCCGCTGAATCAACAGAATTCATGAATGTTGCTGCTGTTTCTTCATTCGCGGTAATGATGGCTGCCGAATGCCCACCACCGAAAGTGTTTATTTTGCTAATGGCTTCCTTTAAAGAAGCAACTTGACCCAGCACTATTTTATAGTCTAAAAACTCTTCAATCCAAACACTCTCATCTTTAATAGGAGTTGTGCCTTCTAGAGCTGATAAAGCGTCATCGGTTAAAATCTCAACCTTACTTTTCTGAAGTTCTAACAATAGATTTTGGACAAATTGTTGTTTTCTGGGCAAATCTGCAGCTATCAGTACTTTATCCAATGCATTACAGGCCGATATTTTGGTGGTTTTTGCATTGATGATTATATCAACGGCCATTTGTAGATCAGCTTCAGCATCTATATACACAAAATTATTACCTCTTCCACTAACGATTACAGGGCAGGTGGCATGTTGTTTTACAAAAGCAATTAGTTTTTCCCCTCCTCTAGGAACTATCAAATCCACTTTTTGTATGGGATTTTCTAAAAAAGCCTGCGTTTCTGAGCGATCATATTGCAAATAGCTGACCCAATCGCTATCAACTTGATTGTCTCTTAAAGCATTGTGCCATAAATCTACCAAGATCAAATTACTGTTCAGTGATTCCTTACCCCCTTTCAATAATATTCTATTGCCCGATTTAAAAGCAATCCCAGCTGCTTCAATGGTTACATCAGGTCTCGATTCATAGATAATAAGTACAGTGCCAAAAGGAGCTGTTCTATTGCTGATTTGCAGACCGTTTTCATGCTCAAATTGAAACCGTTCCAGATTCAAAGGGTCATTCAACAGTGTCAATTCCTTTAGGGATTTTATCATCCCAATAATTTTATCGTCATCAACTTTTAGGCGATCATACATGGCAATATCGTCACCAGAGTAAGCTTCCAAATCTTTTTTATTGGCTTCCAAAAGGGCGCTTTCCTCCTTTTTTATCCATTCAATCATGGATTTGAGGACTGCATTTCGTTTATCTATGTTCAATATAACACTCATGATAATGCTATTTTTAATTTCTCGAAAAATAAGTCCATATCGCTTTTTGTAATATTCATAGCAGGGAGAATTCGTAAAACGTTTTTATCCTTGGCCCCGCCGGTGAAAAGATGTTGCTCGTAAATTAGATTTTTGCGAAGTTCTCCCACTTCAAAATCAAACTTTAATCCCAACATAAGTCCCCTGCCTTTTATTTCCCTAACCTGCGGTATTTCTAAGGCTCTTTTTTTGAAATATTTACCCAGTCTTTCGGCATTTTCAACAAGTTGTTCTTTTTCCAGCACCTCTAAAACAGCTAAAACAGCTGTGCAGGCAAGATGGTTTCCACCAAAAGTAGTCCCAAGCAAGCCATAGGATGCCTGAATGTTTTTATGAATTAATACACCGCCAACAGGAAAGCCATTGCCCATGCCTTTGGCTATAGTTATAATATCGGGCTTAATTTCATGGTGCTGAAAGGCAAAAAAAGAGCCAGTTCGGCCAAAACCAGATTGTACCTCATCAGCTATCAGAACTACACCATATTTTTTACAAAGTGCGGCAATTTCCCTATAGAATATACCAGATGGCTCGTCCAGACCGCCAACCCCCTGTATGGCTTCCAGAATAACAGCACATACATCTTCCTTTTTGATTTCAGTTTCAAAGGTTTTAATATCTTCAAATGATAAAAAAGTAACTTTTTGCTGTTTATTTATAGGGGCATTTATCTTCTCATTGTCCGTTGCAGCAACGGCGGCAGATGTTCTACCGTGAAAACTATTCGTAAATGCAATTACCCGGGATTTATTTGTATGGAAAGATGCTAATTTTAGGGCATTTTCATTAGCCTCTGCCCCCGAATTACATAAAAATAAATTATAATCCTCACAATTGGATAATTGTCCCAGTTTCTTAGCCAGTTGTCTTTGCAGCGGATTTTTAACGGAGTTGCTGTAAAACCCTATTTGATCTAATTGCTTCTTAATGCGTTCAATGTAATATGGGTGGGAATGTCCGATTGAGATAACAGCATGGCCACCATAGAAATCGAGATATGTATCTCCCTTATCATCAGTAATAACAATGCCCTTAGCTGTAACCGGGGTTACATCATATAGTGGGTATACATCAAATAGTTCCATTTATTGTTTTTTATAAAGGTTGATAAGTAATTTATCTCAAGGCCTAGTTCTTGGTTTTCAATTCATTTATTTTCTCAAAAGAAGTTACTATTCCTCTGATAAGAGAAGAACTTAAACCCTGATGCTCCATTTCGTTTAATCCCTGAATAGTACAACCCATAGGG
>Ga0265306_10000832_pt1 | contig 14968 bp, 14 predicted proteins | sample Helome_3_FD_192493 | JGI IMG/M metagenome (GOLD analysis project Ga0265306, IMG submission 192493) | Marine sediment microbial communities from subtidal zone of North Sea - Hel_20160420 (Illumina Assembly) | ecosystem: Environmental > Aquatic > Marine > Subtidal zone > Sediment ...
GCTACCCGGTTCGAGTTGCAGGGTCAGGATCTGCTTCTTGAGGTCGTCGTATATGGCCTGTTTATTCATCTTGCAGCTTGTATTTTAAAAGTATACATATTGTATACAACAAAAACACCAATGCAAGGCCATGAAGAACAGGTGATAGACGTCATCCCCACTCCAGCATACAGCTGCCCCGGAAGAACCAATCGCAGGTTCATTGCCATCGTGAGGCTACCTCGGGATTAAGTCAGCAAAAGTGTAGCGCGGCAGGGACGCCGCGCTCCAAGCGATTCCATGGATGGACCAAACGGCGCATTTTGCCGTTTGGGAGCGCCTTTTGCTGACTTAACCCCGAGGTAGCCACCCACTAAGAAGGGGAAACTGGTGACAGTTAACTTGATTCCATCCTCGAGTTGTCATTCCCGCGTAAACCCACGGCCCGGCGGTAATCTGGAAACTATAGCGCTGACCAGACGGTCATCGTATTGCAGGCGTTACGCGGACGACTCGATAGCTAGCGGCGCAGGATCGCCAGCCAGCGCCAGAAATTCAGCAGTGTGGCAAGCGATGCCGCCACGTAAGTCCACGCCGCCGCGCGCAGGATCGAACGTGCCGCAGGTTTTTGCCGCTCAGACAGGTAACCCGAGGAAAGCAGCGGCAGTGCCTTGTTGAAACTGGCGTCGATTTCCACCGGCAGGGTCAGCAGGTGCATCACCACCGCGAAACCCATGATCAAGAAAGCACCGCCCAGATTCAACAGGGCAGCAGCCGGAAGTTTGGTAATCAACACACTGAATGGCGCCGCGAACAGCAGGAAAGAACCGACCCGTTGCGCAATTATGGAAATCCCCGCCAACCGGGTACGCATAATAAACATCGGTTCCGCCGCGGCATGCTGGAAGGCGTGACCGCATTCATGCGCCGCCACGGTTATCGCGGTCAGGGTTTTACCGTCGAACTTGTCGCGGGTGAGTCGCACCGCACGCGCCATCGGGTCGTAGTGATCACCCGCCTCGGTGACTTCGACCTTGATTTCCTGCAAATCGTAGCGGTCGAGAAGATGACGCGCCAGTTCGGCGCCGGTGCCGGGAAAGTTTTCTTCGACGTCGCGGTTGTAACGATTCAAAACCCATTGCACCCACAATTGCGGGCCATAGACCAGGATCAGCACAACGGAAATTACGATAATGTATATCATCGCCAAACAGCCTAATCCCTGGCCAGCAACAATTCCAGTGCTTCAGTGACGGGTGATTTTCTCGATGCTGGCTTGAACGCGCCGATGCTCGCTTTGCATGAACTGCAACTGCTGGCCGAGATCAATTTGCACGCGGTCGCGGTAAGAGTTTTCCATTTGCGCGGCGAGGTGCGCGAGACGCATGGCGCCGATACTCGCGGCGGAAGATTTGATCGTATGCGCCCAGCGATGCAAATCATCGCTGGAAGTCCTGACGGTGCGATTTTCGATATCGCAGAGGAACTCGTCGATCGACTCGACATAGGACTCGATTACCATTACAGCGTCTTCGCCCATGTCTTGTTTGAGTTGTTCGATTACCTCATCGTCCAGCGTCAGCTGAGTTTCCGGATCGGGATCTATTTTGGACATCTTTTATTTCTGTAAAACAACTTCGCGAGTATAGTTCAATGCTCCAGCTTCGCTGCCAACAACCACTGTACGGGACGTTTTATGTCGGTTTTTAGTGAAAATTTTTACATTATTGGCCACCGTGGTGCCGCCGGAGAACGCTTTGAGAACAGCCTCGAGGGTTTTAAACACGCGTTGACGCTGGATATTGATGCGATCGAAATCGATATCCGCGAACACTCGTCAGAACTCTGGGTAATTCACGATGACGACCTCGAACGCCTGACCGGCAGCGCCGGTCTGTTTGCGCAGCACGCCAATCCATCCATGATACGTTTACGTAATGGTGAAGCGGTGCCGACACTGCGGCAGGTGCTCGATCTTTACTGGGGCAGGATGCCGGTTAATATCGAAATAAAATCGGTAGCCAACCTCAATTTGCTGCTCGATCTCCTCGCCGAGTACCCCGCCCCGAAACCTGTCGTCGGCCTGCCCTGGATTTTAATCTCATCATTTAATCACACCACCATCAGGCAACTAAGACAGCTCGATTGCCCCTGGCCACTGGCGCCGATCAGCACCGGAATCCCTCTACGGACTGCTGCCAAGCTCAAACAAATCGCGCCTTTCTCGTGGCATTTCGACGACGAGTATCTGGATTTCGGCCTGCTACAACAACTAGGTGCACAGGGCGTGCAAAGCCTGGTGTTCACGGTCAATGATGTAAAGCGCGCACAGTATCTCAGGCAACAGGGCGTCGGGGGTATTTTTACCGACATCCCCACCAAAATGGCGCAGATCAGCTAGACTTGAATCCAATAAGGCTTAATTAAGGGTAGAGTGATGGAAGGCGATAGCCATCCCGAAATAACGGATCTAAAGCGCATCAGAAGTTTGAGCCAGTTTGACGACGCCCAGCTGACGAGTCTGGCCGGCAAACTGGAGCTGCAGTATGCCAGCAAAAACAGCTGCCTGATCGAGCGCGGTTGTAGCGAAAGCTTCAGCCTGTATCTTCTCGCGGGCACACTTGACGCAACTTCCCAGGATGAAAATGTAACCCGATTCGAAAGCAGCGCCGCAAGCGAACTATTCCCGATTGCCCAAATTCGCCCCAGCATGTACCAGGTGGTTGCCACCGAGCCGGTCACCTATTTAAAGATTTACGCCAATCAACTGACCGAGTTTGCGCAACGGCTCGAAAATAACGATGTCGAAATGGACGTAGTTGAAATCGAGCAAAGCGATGAAGAAAATGCGCTGACGATTCAATTGTTTCAGGATCTCGTATCGGGCAATCTGAAGTTACCCAGCCTGCCCAGCGTCGCACAACGTATCCAGCAGGCCTTTGCCGACGATGCCGTCAACGCAGAATCGATTTGCACCATCATCCAGGCCGATCCCGCGATTACCGCCAAACTGATCATGATCTCCAACAGCGCACTCTACGGAGGCAAGACATCGATCGAATCATTACAGCAGGCAGTTGTACGCCTCGGCCTTGAAACCACGCGCAAACAGGTGATGACCTATGCAGTCAAGGAACTGTTTCAGGGAAAAACTTCGGCTATGAAAGCACACATGCAGAAGCTGTGGAAGCACAGCCAGCATGTCGCCTGCCTGTGCCGTTTGATGGCGAATCATCTGAAGAGCTTTGATCTTGAACAGGCCCAGTTAGCCGGATTGATTCACGATCTCGGCGAAGTGGCAATTTTGCAGTACGCCCAGGAAAACGAAGAGCTGATTGGCAATCCAGAGCTATTATTGAAAGCAGTCAAGAAACTTCGCCCCCAGATAACGGGGATGCTGTTGAATCAATGGAATTTCGGACCTGAGTTTGTTACTGCCGGCGAGGAATGCGAGGACTGGTTCCGCAATCCCGCTGATAAACCGGACCTCTGCGACCTGGTCTTGATCGCCCAGTATCACGCCTACATCGGCACCGAGGAAATGAAAGGTCTGCCGCCCGTGCCTTCCCTGCCCGCTTTCGCCAAGCTCGGCATGGGTGATCTGGACGTTAAGCAAATTATCGAGTTCCTGAAACGCTCTCGCAACGAGATCCAGGCGATCGAAGCCCACCTCGGCGCAATCTAGCCTCGTCACCGAAACCCGCCGCTCCAACCCAACCTCCTAAGCCCACCCCCTAGTCATCCCCACTTTTGATAGCATCCCAGGAGGAAACCGGTGAAATCCCACGCGCCTGCCCGGGTGGCCTGCGGCTTCCTGAAAAAGCATCGATTTTAACGGGCAAGGCGAGACTCGACGTCCATATCTCGACTCGCCACAGGCGGCGTCCCTGCCGCCTGACCCGTAAAAATCGATACTTTTTCAGCACCCGGCCTTTATGGCGCGAGGGGTTTCACCGGTTTCCCCTGACAGTGGGTGGCTACCACGGGAGTAAGTGCGCAAAAGTGTAGCGCGGCAGGGACGCCGCGCTCCAAGCGATCACATGGATGTGCCAAACGGCGCAGTTTGCCGTTTGGAAGCGCCTTTTGCGCACTTACTCCCGTGGTAGCCTTTACACACAAGTGAAACTGCGGTCAGTTGTTAATTACGAGCAACAGTGGGCGAAAGCGGGAATGACGTGCCCTTTGGCGCTTCTGTCCGTACAATCCGCGCATGGCCTTCCTCGGACACTACAACAAGCTGCGCATTATCAAACGTGCCGACATCGGCGTCTTCCTCGATGGCGACCAGTACGGCGATATCCTGCTGCCGCGCAAATATGCGCCGGAGTCGATGCGAATCGGTGACGAGGTCGAAGTGTTTCTTTACAACGACTCGGAAGACCGTGTCATTGCAACCACCCTGAAACCTAAAGCACAGGTGGGTGAATGCGCTTACCTGAAGGTTATCAGCACCAGCAGGTTTGGCGCCTTCCTCGACTGGGGGCTGCCAAAAGACTTGCTGGTTCCTCACAGCGAGCAGCAAAAGCCGATGCAGCAGGGATATTCCTACACGGTTTATTTATTCGTCGACGAGGAAACCCAGCGTATCGCGGCATCGACCAAACTGGAACAACACCTCTCCATCGACGTCAGTGGTTTCAAGCCACAGCAGGAGGTCGACTTACTGATTTATGGTCAAAGCGATCTGGGTTTCAAGGCGGTTGTCAACGGCACCCATTTAGGGCAGCTGTTTTCAGGCGAAACTTTTCAGCGTTTGCACTTTGGTGAACAGCTTAAGGGATTTATCCGCCAGGTACGCATCGATGGCAAAATCGATTTAATGCTGCAGCTGCCATCTGAGCTAACCCGGGACAACCTGAGCGACACTATTATCGAGCATCTGCGGCAGAACGATGGTATATCCACGCTCACCGACAAGAGTCCACCCGACGATATTTACCGAGCTTTCGGAGTTAGTAAGGCGAGTTACAAAAAGGCGCTCGGACAGCTGTACAAGCAGCGTCGAATTGCGATCGAGAAACACCAGATTACCTTGCTTTAATTATCGACAGGTCAAGTGCGGTTGTCGTGGGACAGGCTGGCAGTTTCTCCTTAACTGCCGATGTCATGCTTTTTGGCTTTCCTGATGAGATTGGATACAACATTCAGTTTCTTCGACAATTCCAGATATTTATCACTGGTATCGTCGATTTTACTTTCGTCAATCACTTTCTGTTCGAGTTCAAGTTTCTTAGCCTCGAGCTTGGTAATGATATCTAAGAGTTTATTATGTTTCTTTTCCTGCTTCTGTTTCGACAGATCCAGAAAATCATCAAGCTTATGCCATAATTTATTGATACCCATATTCGTCTCCCAGCACTTTGATTTCAGCTTCCTTAACCCACAGGGTAACCGCCGACTTGAGTAATTTTTTAGTAATACTATGGGTAAAACCAATGTCGTTAATCAATGAGGATGCAGAATTCGAATCAATCTTGTTTTCCCTGATCAGGGAATCGACCGCTTGATTCATCCTGATTTCATTCTCTTTCGACGACTGTTTTTGCACCTCGATCTGGGTCATTATTTCCTCCTCATCACCCTCGTAGTCTCTAACCTCCTGTATCTTCCGTAACACAGTAATCAATTGGGCGCGCAATTCATTGTATTGATCGACTATCACCGTATTATGACTTTTAGCATAGTAATTCAGGTTTTTTTGCAACTCCCTGACATCTTTCACCATTTCGATAATATACCTGGCAGTTAATTTTAGCTCATACATCTGATTATTACCGGCCTGATCCAAATGCGTTTGCGAAATGGAGGCATAGCGTATGATCTCACCGTACAGGCTCTTGATATCCTCCTGATATATTTTATCGACATTAATTTGAATAGGAGTCCTGGATTTCTCAATGACTGCATCGATTTCGATCTCGGAATAAATTTGAGTACGATGCAGGTTTAATGCGTGGACAATCGCTTCCACCGACTTATCGTAAAGATGGATGATTTCCTTTCTCATCGCTGCCAGTGCAGTCGCGGGGATTTCCATGACTTCGTAAGTCAGGTATTTCGCCTGCCCACGGGCTTTCTCTTTTTCACTGAACAAGGTCTCCAAATATCGAACCAGTGTCTTGACAAAGGGTGCAACGATGAGCACCCCGAGGACATTGAAAATTGTATGGAACAGCGACAGTTTCATGGCATCGTCGGTATCCGATATCGACAACATCGGTGCCAGCAGATCGACCAGGTCTTTTAACTGGTAAATCAAGATGACCGCAACAGCGCCCGTTATGATATTAAAAATAAAATGTGCAACCGCCAGACGTTTACCATTCTTGTTTGATGCAAGGGCTCCCAGTGCAGCCGTTACCGTGGTGCCGATATTGGCACCGATTGCAAGCGCGAGCGCATTGATGTAATCAATTTGGCCAGTCGCCAGCGCAGTAATGATGATAGCCATGGTGGCGCTGCTGGACTGGATGACGACGGTAGCAACCGCTCCAAAAAAAATATAAACGAAGACTCCCAGGTATCCCGCCATGGCATACTCAGCCAGGTCCAGCCCTTGTTTGAGGGTTTCGAAGCCCTCCTTCATGTAGGCGATACCCAGGAAAATAAATCCCAGCCCGATTAAAACGCTACCCAACCCTCTGTAAGAATTATGCTTCGAGAACTGCATCATTACGCCGAAAATCAACATGGGTAAGGCGTAATGCGCAATTTTAATTTTCAAGCCGAAAGACGACACCAGCCATGCGGTTGCGGTGGTGCCGATATTGGAGCCAAACACAACCCCGACCGCCTGCGTCAGACCGATCAGTTCTGCCGAAAGGAAAGATATTATAATGACGGAAACCAGCGAAGAACTCTGCACTACCGCGGTCGCCAGGAATCCGGTACCAATTGCCCTGGGTGTGGTACTGGTAAATCTTTCAAGCACGATCTCCAGCGTCCCGCCGCTAAACAGTTTGAATCCATCTTCCATGAAATGCATCCCGATCAAAAAGATGGCAATACCGGCGATGATCGTCTTGGCATCATTATTGGAAACGATGAACCAGGCGAACAGCAGAAACAGTAAGGGAGTAATTATTCTTTTTAGCATGAAACTAATTCTTTAATTTGCGAAGCCTGGTGATAAAAATTGCTTTCAATACCGGCTGAATTCAGTTTATTGTCATTGCATGGTCATGGTCGTGGTGTAAGATTCAGCGCTTCTGGTGTATTAGAAGCTGTTCGAGCTTTCTCCATGTTGACACAGATCAAGAAGGGCCCGCTGATTATACTTACCGGCCATTCGTGAGGAGCAACGTAAATGACAGTAAAACGCTCGACCGATAATATTGTCATGAAACTGTGACAAAGCATTTATAGGGTGCTTTTAATGTTTCGAAAACAGGATCGAGATGGACATTCTGGTTGTTGAGGACGATCGCGACATCCGAGAACTGGTTTGCCAGTCGCTCGAGCAAAACGATTTCCGGACCGTAGGCTGTCGCAACGTTCAGGAGGCCAAGCAATCCCTCGCCGAGCTCAATCCAGATTGCCTGGTGGTCGACTGGATGCTGCCTGACGGCTCGGGGGTCGAATTGATCCGCTGGATGCGCCGCCAGGATCAATACCAGCAAATCCCGGTATTGATGCTGACCGCACGCGCGCAAGAAAGCGACATGATTACCGGGCTGGACTCCGGCGCCGATGACTACCTTACCAAACCCATGTCGTTGCGTGAACTCAATGCACGCGTCAAGGCACTGCTGCGCCGTCCGGCAGCCTACCAGGAGAAAAATGATGTCGTTCAGGTTGGACCGCTGGGTCTCAATTCAAGCATCCACGAGGTGTTTGTCGGCGATGTTCCTATCAATCTAAGCAAGACAGAATTCAAACTTTTGAAACTGTTTATGGAAAATCCCAAAAAAGTATTCACCCGCGAACAGATACTGGACGCAGTCTGGGGCATAAATACCTACCTCGGTGATCGCACCGTTGACGTACATATCTTGCGGCTGCGAAAATTGCTGAAACCGCATGGTGTCGACGGCATGATTGCAACCGTTCGCGGAACCGGGTACCGGATTTCCCCAAAAAACGGTTAACCAGGGCATAATCGCGTTATGCAAAATATTTGGTCGACTGAAGCCTGGGCGATTGTTATCGCCGCCTGCATGCTGGCCCTGCCAGGGATATTAACCGGGGAGTGGTTCATTGCCAGCCTGATCACGCTGGGATGTTATATCGCCTGGTTATACTACCGCCTGCTGAAGCTGGAAAAATGGATCAGGAATGGCACCAAAACCAGCCAGGTTTATGAAGACCAGGGCTTTGTCGGCATCATCATCCGCCAGCTTTATGAACAAAAGAAAATTTATAACCAGCGCAAGCGCAAGACCAAGCGCCTCCTGCGACAGCTAAATCAGAATATTTCGGCCCTCCCCGACGCCACCGTGCTACTCAATAGCGAATTCCAGATTGATTGGTGTAACGAACCAGCGAAGTACCTGCTCAACCTGCGTTCACCGCAGGACCTGGGTTACAAGATCAATAACCTGATACGCGATCCAGCCTTCCTGGCTTACCTGAAAAGTCCGGATGACAGGGAATATATCGAAATTCAGTCACCGGTCGATGGAGACATCAGCATCCAGGTCAAACTGGTCTCGTTTGGAGGAAACCAGTCGCTGTTGATTGCCAGAAATATAAGCGACCAGAAACAATTACAGGAAAGCCTGAAAAACTTTGTCGCCAACGCTTCGCACGAGTTGAAGTCGCCATTGACCATTATCTCGGGGCATCTTGAAATGCTCGATGCCGAGAAAAGGCTCAGCGACACCGGCAGGCGTTCGCTGCAGACCGCGCAACGCCAGGCCGAACGCATGCATGACCTGATCAAGGGGCTGTTGTTGCTATCGCAGGTGGAAAGCTACCGCCTGGCACCGGACGAGGGAGACCGGGTTTCAATTACCGGGCTAATGGTCAACGTAATGGCGGCGCTCGAAAAATATGCTGACAAGGACCGCGTGAGCCTGGATCATCCGGAAAACCTGTTTTTGCTCGGCGTCAATATAGAGCTTGAAGGAATCTGTATCAACCTCGTAGAAAACGCACTTAAATATTCCAACCCCGGTACACCTATCCAGGTTAAGTGGGTCGAAAGCTTCCGCGGTGAGTACGTGTTCAGCGTTGAAGATCAGAGTCCCGGCATCGAATCGGCAGACATCCCGAAACTCACCAAACGCTATTATCGTGGTGGAAAAAGCAGGGCCGAAACGACCGGTTCGGGGCTTGGTCTCGCGATTGTACAGCATGCTGCGACCAAGCACGGGGCGACATTTCAGATTGAAAGTGAACCCGGTAAAGGCAGCTGCTTCAGCGTAACCTTCCCCAGCTATCGCTGTTTACACGAGCAAAGACAGACCGCCAGTGTTATTAAATTGGCTGACTACTAGAAACCAAAAAAGAATCAATCTCTGGCAACCCGGCATTTCGCGCTGCTCGCAGGCGGCACCGCAACGGTGACCATCTGGTCTGAAATCGAACTCAATCAATATTTTTAACGTAAATATCAATTTGAATGACTATCGGGTTTTCTGTAACACGAATGTAACATTTATCGAATTTAATGAGGTGGCTCAATTGGAGCTGATGTTCAGAAGTTGAATATTTAAATCCCTGAACCTGCTTTACGCTCCAACAATAAAGAATATTAAACGTCAACCTACAGAGGATACAGAACATGAAAGTCAGACCATTAGCCACGTTTTTCGTGGCAGCGGCCACTATCATCAGCAGCCAGCATCTTGCAGCGAATGACCTGATCCAGAACAAGGGTTCCGACACCCTGGTGAACGTGGCCCAGGCCTGGGCCGAAGAATACCCGACCATAAACCCCAACGTTACGGTCGCCGTATCGGGTGGTGGTTCCGGAACCGGCATCGCGGCAATGATTAACGGCACGGTGGATATCGCCAACGCCAGCCGTAGCATGAAGGATAAAGAGATGAAGAAAGCCAAGGAAATGGGACAGGATCCGGTCGAGTTCGTGGTGGGATATGATGCCCTGGCTGTATTCATTCACGAAGACAATCCGGCCACAGAATTCAGCTTCACCCAGCTCGGTAAAATCTTCGGTCGTGGTGGCGATGCCACCAAGTGGTCAGACCTGGGCATCACGGTGCCGGGTTGCGGCAGCGACAAGATTGTCGTGGTCAGTCGCCAGAACAATTCCGGCACCTATGCCTATTTCAAGAAAGCAGTGCTGAAAAGCGCGGCTAAGGCAGGTGTAATCTCGAAGGGCAGTTTCCGCCAGGGAACCCTGGACATGCACGGTTCGAAAGACGTGGTGGACCTGGTTGAGAAAACCCCCTGCGCGATTGGCTACAGCGGCCTGGCTTACGCGACCGATCATCTAAAGCTCGCCTGTATCTCGGTAGAGGATGGGGCTAGCTGCGTCAGCCCAAGCGTCGCGACCGCCAGCGATCGCAGCTACCCGATAGCGCGCCCCTTGTTCATGTACACCAACGGTCAACCCGAGGGATCAATCAAGGAATACATGGACTGGATTTTATCGGATGCGGGCCAATGCATCCTGAAGAAAAAAGGTTATGCCCCGGTGCGCGATGTCAGTTGCATGTAGGGGTTTTTATTTAAATCACGGGAGATGCCGCAGGGATGCGGATATCTCTCCGCTGCAAACAGTTGCCGGTAAACAATAATGTCTCATCTCGAAGAAAGACTGGAACACGATCTAAACGAAATCCGCGATCAGATTGCGAATATGGGCTCGAGTGTCGAACAGGCCCTGGACGGCGCATTTCGTGCCTTGCATGAGGGGGACGAGAAACTCGCCTTCATCACGATTCTGTCTGACCTGCCAATCAACCGGCAGATGCGCAAGATCGATCGACTTTGTCATTCTTTTATCGCCGTACACCTGCCAAGTGCTGGCATTTTACGACTGATTTCCTCGGTCATTCGGGCCAACATCATTCTCGAACGGATTGGCGACTATGCGGTAACAATTGCGCGCGAGGCCGTGCAACTGGGCGAGGTGCCAGAAGGTCACATGTTGAAGGAACTGGAAATCATCAGCGCCGAGGCCATGTCGGTTCTAAACGAATCCATCAGTGCTTTTAATTCTTTAAATGCGGAGCGCGCCCGCGATGCAATTGCAATGGCCAGAAAGATCGAGCATGAAATGGATGGTATTTATGCCGAGTTGCTGGACAGCGCCGAGAAAAAGCATGGCTGTAATCGCGATACCATGATTTATCTGATCATATTCACTCAACTTAAACGGGTTTCCGACCAGGCCAAGAACCTGGCAGAGGAAGCCGTATTCATCGAAACCGGCGAGTCCAAAACACCGAAAGTCTACCGGATTTTGTTTCTCGACGAAGACAACAGCTGTCTCGGCCCAATGGCGGAAATGATTGCAGGCAAGATTTATCCTGACATCGGCGAGTACACAAGTGCGGGAGTTCACCCTGCTGATAACCTGAATCCGGGCATGATGGCATTCATGCAGGAACGCGGCTTTAATTTGTCCACATTGTCGCCCCGCCAGCTGGATTCGAGCCGTGAGTCGTTGGCTGAATACCATGTCATAGTCGGACTGCATAAAAAAGTGCTCAAGGCAGTGGTCAAAATTCCGTTCCGTACCTCGGCGCTAAACTGGAAGGATGTCAAAATTCCGAAAAATGATGATGCGCAAGCCTGGGAGACATTGCATAAAACCCTGGCGCTGCATATCAAGGAATTGATGACGCTGTTACACGGCGACGAGGTAATCTGAGATGAGCCAGGCGCAGCTGCGACAGACCGGCAATATGCCTGATATCAATCAGCGCAATGCTGACTGGTACATCGATAAAATCGTCCAGTACCTGGTCTTCCTGAGCGGCATATCCGCCATTGTCCTGATCGTTGGTATCTTTGTTTTCGTCACCATCGAAGGCTTTGGTTTCCTGCTCGAGGATTTCAGTTTCAGGGAGTTTTTCCTGTCGCAGTGGTGGGAACCGACCGACGACGATGAACCCACCTACGGCATTCTGGCACTGATGGCAGGTACCGCTAGCGTTACCGGACTGGCGATGCTGGTGGCGATCCCGTTCTCACTGGGCAGCGCTATTTATGTCGCCGAGTTTGCGACCGGCAAGACGCGTGAATCTCTGAAAGTACTGATCGAGCTGCTGGCGGCAATTCCCTCGGTGGTCTGGGGTTTCATCGGGCTATCGATCATGAATCCCCTGATTATCGATATCTTCGATGTTCCCGTAGGCCTGAACATCCTCAATGCCGGCATCATCCTCGGATTAATGGCAGCACCCATTATGACGTCGATTTGCGAAGATGCGCTCAAGGCCGTTCCGGATCGATATCGCGAGGCGGCAGAAGCGCTCGGTGGAACCCGCTGGCAGGTGATTTACAAAACCGTGCTGCCGGCAGCCAAGAATGGCCTGCTGGGCGGCGTGCTACTCGGTGTCGGCCGCGGTTTCGGCGAAACTATGGCGGTGCTGATGGCAACCGGGCACGCGATTAATATGCCTGGCAGCGTGTTCGATTCGGTGCGCGCGCTAACCGCGACCATCGCTGCTGAACTGGGCGAAACAGCGGTTGGATCGCCACACTACCAGGCGTTATTTACGATCGGGATTTTCCTTTTTACCATCACCTTCATTATTAACCTGTCCGCCGACCTGATCGTCCGCGGCATACGCAAGAGTTAGGATAAATCATGGCGAGCACAGGAATTATCGAAAACCAGTTCATCGAAACCGAGCTTAACGTCAGCGCCAAGCGGACCGAAAACCTGTTTCGCATCCTGTTTATGCTCATGGCCGGACTGCTGATATTACCGGTGCTAATCATTTTGACAACGCTGATCGTTAAAGGGAGCCCCATCATTTCTTTCGATTTTCTATTCAGCTTTCCCACCGACGGCATGACCGCAGGCGGTATCTTCCCTGCCCTGCTGGGAACCGTCTGGATAGTTGGCGTGGCGCTGGTGATTTCGGTTCCGGTCGGCGTCGCGGCGGCCATCTACCTGAGTGAATACGCGGCTGATAACTGGTTCACGCGCACCATCAACCTCGCGATCATCAACCTGGCTGGCGTGCCATCAATCGTACACGCTTTGTTTGGTGTCGGCGCCTTCGTCATCTTTTTCGGTTTCGGCACCAGTATCCTGGCCGCGAGCATGACGCTCGCCGTCATGACCCTGCCGGTTGTCATCGTCGCGACCCGCGAATCGCTGCAGGCGGTACCGCATGCGTTCAGGGAAGCCTGCTGGAACATGGGCGCCACGCGCTGGCAAACCATTCGGCGCGTGGTATTACCCAATTCGGTCAGCGGCATTCTGACCGGCGTCATTCTCGAGGTTTCGCGCACCACCGGCGAGACCGCACCGATCATGTTCACCGGCGCAGCGTTTTTCATCCCGATTCTACCCGAGAGCGTGTTCGATCAAACCATGGCCCTGTCGCTGCATCTGTTCGTGGTGGCGACCCAGGTACCTAATGTTCCTGAGGCCTTGCCATACGGCGTCGCACTGGTCCTGATTTCGATGGTATTGCTGATGAACAGTGCCTCGATTGCGTTGCGCATGCATCTGCGCGGGAAGAAGAAATGGTAAGCGCGGCAGAAGACATGACAAACACGGCAAGCGTGCGGGACTCGGCAGTCAAGCTCGAGGTGCGTGACGTCGCTATCCGCTACGGTTCGGACACTGCAATTTCGGGAATCACCCTGGATGTAAAGGAAAATGAGATTTTCGGCATCATCGGCCCCGCCAACGCCGGCAAGACCTCCTTCCTTAAAGCCCTGAACCGGATGAATGACTTCAACAGCGAAATGTCGGTCGACGGTGAAATCCTGTTCGATGGCACCAACATTCGCGACGTGCGCAATGTATATGCGCTGCGCAATCGGATTGGCGTCGTTTTTCCCCTGCCGGTAGGACTGCCGTTGACTATTTATGAAAACGTGGCCTTTGTGCCACGCCTGCGCGGTATTCGCGAGAAAGCGGAGCTAGACGTCATCGTCGAACGTTGCCTGACCCGCTCGGCCCTGTGGGACGAGGTCAAGGATCGACTCGATTCGCTGGGCAGCCTGTTATCCGGTGGCCAGCAGCAACGCCTGACGATCGCAAGGGCACTGTCACAGGAACCGGAACTGCTGATGCTGGATGAGTTTTCGATCGCGGTGGATCCGGTGACCACGATGCGCATCGAGGATGTACTGAAAGAACTTAAACCCGAAATGAGCATTATCCTGGTCACCAACCTGGTGCAGCAGGCACGACGCCTGGCCGATCGCACCGCGTTTTTTCTCGACGGGGAATGCGTCGAGATCGGCGATACCGAAGCGCTGTTTACCGGCCAGGTTAAAGATTCGCGCACCACCGATTATATTGAAGGCCGCTTCGGCTAATGGCGGTGAGTATGGATATGAATGCAACCGAGATAGAAATGCAAACAGAAACAGAATCTCGCACAGAACTGGCCATCAAAACTGCGGCGCTGAATCTCTGGTACGGCGACTTTCAGGCACTGTACAATATCAACCTGGAAATAAAGCAGGGGGTGGTTACCTCGATGATTGGCCCTTCGGGCTGCGGTAAGTCTACTTTTTTGCGCAGCGTCAATCGGATTAACGAACGCCTTGGTTACGTTCGTATCGATGGTTCCATCGACGTGTTTGGCAATAACATTTACAACCCCGAAGTGGAGCTGGTGCAGGTCCGAAAACAGGTCGGCATGGTATTTCAACGACCCAATCCGCTGCCGACATCGATCCGCGAGAATATCCTGTTCGGCCACAAGCTGCACAACCGGGATAAAAAATACACCCGCGATGACGAGGATGAGATTGTTGAGGAGGCATTACAACAGGTTTTGCTGTGGGACAAGGTCAAGGATCACCTCAAACGCAAGGCAACCGAATTGTCACTGGAAGAACAGCAAAAATTATGTATCGCCCGGTTGTTACCGGTTAAACCCAG
>Ga0265306_10000834_pt1 | contig 14962 bp, 13 predicted proteins | sample Helome_3_FD_192493 | JGI IMG/M metagenome (GOLD analysis project Ga0265306, IMG submission 192493) | Marine sediment microbial communities from subtidal zone of North Sea - Hel_20160420 (Illumina Assembly) | ecosystem: Environmental > Aquatic > Marine > Subtidal zone > Sediment ...
TTCTTCCAGAAACGAAATGAGTCCATCCAGGTTATTGGTTGCCAGGCAGAGGTGGATACTTTTATTATTTTGACGTATCACGGAGTCTTTACCTATAAGGTGAAGTTGAGAATTGCCATGAATACTAAACCATCTAAACCCTTCTGATGCCGATGGATGGGGAATTTCTTTTAATTTCAATACGTCAGCATAGAAGTCTCCTGTCTTTTTGAGATCTGTAACTACAATAGAATAATGGTCGAATTGAAAATCAAAATCCTGGGCGTAAGAATAGGATAAAAAGCATACGGATAATAAGAGAATCAGTTTTTTCATAGGATTGTTTTTTTAAGACTTTTTTGTCTTTGTATTCAAATGATTATTGACTGCTGTAGGACACAAAAGCAAAGTGCTTGCTATCGGGTGACCAGGATGGGACATTAATTGTTCCCTGGCCGCCTATAAACATGCAGAGATTTTTAATTTCATTGGTATTTAAATCATAAAGACGCAAAGAAACAGCCTTCATAGCAGGATGCTGGTCTCCCTGATCTTCATGATAGGATATAAAAACAAAATAGTTCCCATCCGGTGAAGGATGCGCAAACCAATTGGAATATACATCATTAGTTAATTGCTCTTTTTCACTACCATCAGATTTCATTCTCCAAATTTCCATTTTTCCGGATTGCATTGTATTGTAATAAATGTATTTACCATCCGGGGAATATTCAGGGCCATCATCCAGTCCCGGGCTGTTGGTGAGGCGTTCCTCCTCACCTCCCTGAATTGAAATTCTATAGATATCAAAGTTATTATTGCGACTTGCGGTATATACAACGGCATCACTCTCGGGAGACCATCCGTGCCAGTAGGATGGATATTCTAATGTCACAAGTTGAGGTGTACCTCCTTCAAGAGGTAATATATAGATCCTTGAAGTACCGGATTGCACTCCTTCTATTGGATCATTATTACTAATGGCCAGCATGGTGCCATCCGGTGAAATTCCGTGATCATTATTGCATTCAACAGCAGTTCCTGTATCTATTTGCTCCTTACGGCTTCCATCTGTCCTTATTTTGTATAAAAGGCCATTTTGATTCACAATTAAATAGTTTCCATCCGGACTCCAGTTGGGAGCTGCAAAGTGTGCCTTTTCTTCATATATGACTTTTCGTTCCCCGCTTCCCAGTGAATAAATTTCCAGCATTGATTTAAGCTGGGATGATTGTCCAAAACTTTGTCCCGAACCCATTATAAATAGAATTACAAGCGTTTTATTAAATATGTTATTCATAATATTCAGAAATTAGTTAAGACAATAACTACCAAATCCATTTACTATAATTATGAATGCACAACAGATATTTTACCCCACAAAGTTTATTTTCTTATGTGCTCCGTCACAATAGGGTTTATTAGCTGATGCACCACATCTGCATAATGCAGTTACCCCGCTTTTACCTTCAGTCTTACCACTGGCATCCTTAACTTCTAAAGACCCATGTACCAAAAGCGGACCATTAGCCATTACTTCCACTCGAGTATTGTTATTTCCTTCTTCTGAATTTTTTGTTTCTCCTTTCATAATATAAGTTAGCGCCCCGGAAGGACATTTTTTAATTTGTGATTTTAATTCATCATTAGATGCATTTTCAGGTTCAATCCAGGGTTTTTTGTCCGGATCATAAACTTTAGGCAGGGTAGCTACACAAATAGCTGAATGTATGCACTTTCTTGGTTTCCATACTACAGTGAGGTCACCCTTTGAATACTCTTTTGTTAGTTCTCTTTCTGTCATAATTTATTTGGTATTAATTACACTTTATTATTAGTTGTCTTCCACTGGTGGAGGGCCGGGTGGGATATTTGCTTCATAGACCTCGCCACCCTTCCGATCATAATACTCATCCTTAACTTTTTCAATTAATTTTTGATCCTCAAAAAGATCTACAGCGGTCATGCTTAAAGCTTTAGCAGCGTAGGTCATCCCTTTATGACCAATACTCATTCCACCACACGCAACTACCGCCCAGGAATGCCAGGGGGTATCTTTTGGTGCCGTGGTCACGCTTAAATTGATGTTCGGGACATTCCAACTTACATCACCTACATCTGTTGATCCACCCCCGGGGTTTTCTTCTGTTTCTTTAAGTGGGTTAATTTTACTGTCCATCCCTATCTGAGGTTTTTTTGTTACCTCCTGAATTTTTTTACCAAAGGCCTGTTCTTCTTCTGTATATGTAATATCACCCAAATATTCTAAATTCTTTTGCAAAATCTCCTCACCCGATCTGTTCACCAAAACCTCATATATTCCTGAAATCAGGGAAATTTTATAATCTACATTCGCCATTACAGCCGCACCTTCGGCCATTTTCTGAACCCTTTCGTATACAGGCATTACTCCGCTTCGCTTTGTGTCCCTTACACGGACCCAAAGTTTAGAGTAATCGGGTACTACATTAACTACTTGTCCACCATCTTGAATATGGTAATGAATCCGTACCGTTGGTTTAATGTGTTCTCTGTAGTAATTAATTCCTGTTGTATATAATTCCAGTGCATCAGAAGCGCTTCTCCCATTCCAGGGATCGGCAGATGCATGCGCAGCCTGGCCAAAAAATTCAACTTTAAAGTCAACAAGAGCCAGTGTGCTTTGAGCATCGGCTTCGGTATTGTCCCCGGGATGCCAGCTTAGATTAACATCAACATCATCCCACAAGCCATCCCGCACCATCCAGACCTTTCCGAAAAATGTTTCTTCTGCAGGCGTACCAAAAAACATAATGGTCCCTTTAATTTTACCCTGTTCTATGAGCTCTTTTACTGCCATCGCAGCTCCAAGACTGGCTGTCCCAAATAAATTATGACCACAACCATGTCCGGCCGCTCCTTCATTTAAAGCTTCTTTTGTAGGTTGTGCCTTTTGAGATATTCCCGGGAGGGCGTCATATTCACCTAAAATGCTTATTACCGGTTTTCCGGATCCGTAAGTTGCTATAAAAGCAGTGGGCATTCCGGAAACGCCACGCTCAACGTAAAAACCATTCTTTTCTGCATAGTCAGCTAAAATCACAGAAGATCGATTTTCATTAAATGCCGTTTCGGCAAGGGCCCAAATAGAATCGCTAATAGCTATTAATTCGGCGTTGTGTTTTTCTATTGATTGAATGATTGCTTTTTTATTGTTGCTGATTTTCTGAGCTGAGCCCAGATAGCTTAGAATAAGCAATAATCCCAAGAATAATTTTTTCATATTTTTAGCGATTGTATTAGGATGAGTCATCAATCCAATAAAAATACATTTTTTTACAGTTTAATGTCTTTAACTATAATAAAAAGTCACTAACCCTTGGGTCAATGACTTTTAATTTTTTGCACACTTTGATAATTCCTGATCTACATCGTGTAAAAAAATTGTTCATTTACGATTTTACCATTACTTACCTCGTAGACGCAAACTTCATCCATCTGCTGGCGCCCGCGATCTTTAAAAGTAACATCGAACGACATTCTTGTTGTAAAATGGTTACCGGCAACAACAGGATCTGAAATATCACCGCTGTGAAACTCCTGTACATTCGCTACCCAATCTTCACTCTTTTTATGAACGGCTTTTATGCCGGATGTAATTTCTACAGGGTATCCCGGCATTTCTTTGCTAACCACATTATCAGCATAAAGTTCTTCCACCGCTTCAAGGTTCTTTCCCTGGCGACACATGTCTATTAATTTGTCTGCAACTTCCCTGGTTGTCATATTAATTTGTTTTTAGGTGTTCATACATTATAAATTTATGGAATTATATCACCTCATTCTTTTAAGAGAATGTTAATTTGTGAGATGCAACTAAAAGGATTCAGCTGAGTGCATCTTTGTATATTCTTAGGCAGCGTTCACGGGCCATTTTATGATCTACCATCATTTGGGGATAAGTCAATTCCTGCAGTTCTGGAACCCATTTATTAATATATTCTTTTTGCTGATCAAATTTTTCTACTTGTGTAAGTGGATTGAAGATTCTGAAATAAGGAGCTGCATCTACACCACTCCCTGCAGCCCATTGCCAGTTTCCAATGTTGCTGCTAAGCTCGAAGTCTAAAAGTTTTGTAGCAAAGTAAGCCTCTCCCCAACGCCAATCTATTAATAAATGCTTACAAAGAAAACTTGCTACCAGCATTCGTACCCGATTATGCATAAACCCTGTAGAATTAAGTTCCCTCATTCCTGCATCAACCAGGGGGTATCCTGTTTCCCCATTTTTCCATTTTTCAAATTCCTTTTCATTATTCCTCCATGGAATCCTGTCGTATTTTGGCTTAAAAGCTTTATGGACAGTATGGGGAAAATGCCATAGAATTTGCATAAAAAACTCACGCCAAATCAATTCATTTAAAAATGTTTCATTCCTGGCATTTAGGGCTTTTAATACCACCTGTCGTATAGAAACAGTTCCAAATCGCAAATGAGGCCCTAATTTGGAGGTGCCATGCTCAAGTGCCGGAAAGTTTCTGGTTTTTTCATATGAATTAATTAATGATGCTGAAATTTTATAAGCTGGAACCTCGGTATCAGCTCTTTTAAACCCTATCTCTGCTAATGTCAAATTAGGTAAATCAGCTTTCTTGAACATCTTGTTTAAAAATGATCCCGAATCATAAACCATTGCTGGTTCATCTGTTTTAAATTTTTGTTTCCACTTGCGCATATAGGGCGTATAAACCAAATAGGGTTTACCATTATCCTTTGCAACCTGATTCTCCTCAAAAACTACCTGATCTTTAAAGGTTTTAAATTCGATATCGAATAACTTTAATTCTGTTGCAACCTCACTATCCCTTTTTTGAGCATAGGGTTCATAGTCCCTGTTAGTATATACACTTTGTATGTTATATTGATTAATAAGGGTTTTAAAAATATCTAATGGATTGCCTGCATAGAGACCAATGGAACTTTGGTAATGCGCTTTCAGTTTCTCTCTCAATTCCTGTAAAGAATCGTAAATAAAAGTCACCCGGGCATCATTTTCCGGTAGGGAATGAAGTATTTCAGTATCAAAAATAAATACAGGCAGTACCGGATGAATTCCTTTCAGGGCATTGAAAAGCCCTATGTTATCATCCAACCTTAAGTCTCTTCGAAACCAAAAAATACTTACTTTTTTCAGCATTTAGTTGATATTGAGGGTAGACAAACCTCCGTCTACACCTAAAACCTGACCGGTTATCCAAGCGCTTTTATCACTTAGTAAAAAAGCTGTAATATTTGCAATATCCTCAGGATTTCCTACTCTTTTGAGAGGATGGCGTTCTGCCATGCTTTCTTTCTTTCGGTCATTGTTTAATAAGCGCCCTGCCAGCGGGGTATCTACAAGTGAGGGTGCAATAACATTTATTCGCACTTTAGGTGCATATTCTGCGGCAAGAGATTTTGCAAAACCCTCTATAGCACCTTTGGCAGCAGATACGCTTGTATGAAACGGCATTCCTGCACTTACGGCCATTGTACTAAAGAAAACCATACTTGAGTTGTCTGCCATCCTGCCGATAATGTCTTTAACAACCTTTACCATACTAAAAAAATTTAGTTCCATATCTTCCTCAAAATTGGCCATACTAAGCATTTTCAGAGGTTTTAAATTAATACTGCCGGGGCAATATACAAATCCGTGAAGTTCCTCGGGCAATTGTGTGTTATTCAATGAGTCGGTTAATGCGTCAAATTGAATATGTTCTACGTTCAGTTCCTTCAAACCATCTGCACTTCTCGATGCTACATAAATTTTATGGGTTTCCTGTAACTGCTTTACAATGGATAAACCAATACCATAAGATCCGCCGATTAATAATATATTTTTCTTCAATATTAAATGGATTTTATACTTAATTCATTAGGGGAGTCTTTCATATGTCCGAAAAGTTCCTCCAGCTTTTTTTCACGGTAAGCAAATATTTTTTTGAGTTGCTTTTTAACCAGTATGGGCTGTGCTAACTGACCCAAAATTCCAAAAGGCAGCTTATAGTCAATAACATCCTCCATTTCTACCCCACCTGAAATAGGTTTTATAAAGTGCTTGTGATGCCATAACGCATAAGGTCCAAACCTTTGTTCATCTACAAAGTATTCACCTTCCTTTACATGCGTAATTTCGGTAACCCATTTGGTGGATATTCCGGCAATTGGCATAACCGTGTATTGAATTATCTGACCCGGAAACATATCCCTGTCGGCACCGTTTAAAATATGAAACCCCATGTGTTCCGGTGTGATAACCTTTAGATTTGCCGGATTTGATAAAAAGGTCCATGCCTCCTTTTGTGTAATGGGTAAGCATTGTCTGGAACGTAGTTGATATAATTTCATTAAAAGGTTTTCAACAAAATTAAATACAATATTGTTTAATAAAAAATTAAATATGTTAAACAAATAGTAAATGTCAGCCTGTTTTATCTTCTTGTATTTAGGTGGGATAAACCCATACACTGGGGCAATACGTCTTATGATCGGAAAATTTGTGGTCCAAAGTGTGATTTTCGTATATTTCAGTATCTAAATTTTATGATTTCCAAATTAAATATATTAGGTTTTTTCCTTCCTGTCGTTTTCTTAAATGCCCAGGTGAGTGCCACCCTTGTCGGGACATTACCCGACGATGTTCAGGAATCCTCCGGGCTTATTTATTACAACAACAAACTCATAACTCATAATGATTCGGGAAATTCTCCCCAATTGTATGAATTAGATACCTTAAGCTCGCAGATCATCCGGACTATCACAATAAACAATGCTTCCAATATAGATTGGGAAGATATAACACAGGACGAATCCTACATTTATATTGGGGACTTCGGAAATAATACCGGCAGCAGGCAAGATCTTACCATCTATAGAGTAGCTAAATCTGATTTTGACATTTCCAATATAATAAGTGCTGAAAGAATAAATTTTTCCTATGAAGATCAAACGGATTTTTCCGAAATGCAGAATTCTGACTGGGATGCAGAAGCCATGGTTGACTTTAATGACCAGCTACTCATATTCACTAAACAATGGCAGACAAATGGAACGGTCGCATATTCCATTCCTAAAATTCCGGGATTTTATTCAGCAAAGAATATGGGATTTTATAATGTCTCTGGTCTGGTTACCGGAGCAGCATACAACAAATTCTCAAATGTCCTGATGTTATTGGGATATTCACCTCAATTACAACCTTTTATTCTCCGGATGGATGAACTCACTACAAATTTTTCATTTAACGGGACTGAAGAAAAGACGGGTTTGGGAATTGGGTTTTCCCAGGTTGAGGGAATCACCTATTCAGATTCAAATACGTATTATATTTCTTCGGAACGTTTCCAAAATAACGTACCTCCCATAACTCTTGCTTCTCAACTCTACACTTTTGAAACCAACGATGCCCTTCAGGAACCTGAAGAACCACCAATAGAAATTCCTATAGATACGGTAAAAGTGGAAAATGAATTGGTTATTTACAGAACCTTTGGATCAAATGAACTTCAGTACGATCTTAATTCAAGTGCACCCTTGTTCGGACGAGCTATATTTGATATAACCGGGAAAAGAGTTAGACACACGAATGGAAGTTTAATTGAAAATAACAGCATAGATCTAAGCGGATTAGGAAGTGCCGTATATTACTTAACTTTTTATCTGCAGGGCATAACAATATCTAAACCATTTATACTGGACTGAAACTTTCTTTGAGCATTATTTAAGGATTTGTTAACAAGGGAAATAGACCATTATATTTAGTTTTGTTAGAACTATAAAACCTAATAAATAATGAAAAAACTTACACTATTACTTTGTGTTGTTGTGGGGTCTGTTTCTTTGAACGGACAGATAACAACACCTGCACCCAGTCCATCTGGAAAAATTATGCAAACCGTTGGATTGACTGATGTGAGCGTAGAGTATTCAAGACCTTCTATGCGCGGAAGAACTATTTTTGGTGATCTTGTTCCTTATGATAAATTATGGAGAACCGGGGCTAACAAAAATTCGATGATAACTTTTAGCGATGACGTTACTATTGCCGGCCAGGAAGTAAAAGCCGGATCTTACGCAATATTTACAAAACCCGGACTAACTTCCTGGGAAGTAATTTTCTATGCGGACACCAACAATTGGGGTACTCCTCAGAATTGGGATGATTCAAAAGTAGCCGCCAAGACAACTGTTGAGGTATATAATATGCCTTCTAATGTAGAATCCTTTACTATGAGTATTGATGACTTAGACAATAATGGAGCTACTCTTGGAATGATGTGGGAAAAAGCTTATGTGGGTGTTGCTTTTGAAGTGCCAACCGCTGAAAAGGCAGTTAAGAGTATTGAAAGTGTCATGAATGGCCCATCTGCCAACGATTATTTTGCAGCTGCTTCTTTTTATTTTGAGGAAGGAAAAGACCTGTCCAAAGCAAAAGAATGGATTGATAAAGCAGTAGCAATGAATGACGAAGCATTTTGGATGACGAGGAGACAATCCCTTATTTATGCTAAAATGGGTGATACGAAAGGTGCTATTGAGGCTGCCAGGAAATCTTTGGCAGTTGCAGAGGCAGCCAACAATGCAGATTATGTTAAAATGAATAAAGATTCCCTTAAAGAGTGGGGCGCATTATAACATTATCGAAATTTACATTTTCTAAAACCCTGACCTTACCTGGTTGGGGTTTTTTATTTCATATAAGAACAAGTATCATTTATTAAATGTGCTATCTCCGGATGTCAAATTTTATTAGGTTTTAATGGGAGGGTTCTTATGAAGCCTGTCAAATGATTCGAATATAACAGCCAATAGAATAACAAATAGACAGCCGAAAGCATTTAACCACAAATACCCCATCCAATCCAAATACCATACGAATATCACAACCACCTGTGTGATAATAGCCGCGATAAAAACAGCATTCCCTTTTACAAACCGGAAAAAGAAGGCTAGTAAAAACATGCCCAATATGTTTCCATAAAAAATAGATCCAATGATATTGACCAATTGAATTAGGTTGTCAAAGAGGGTTGCCACGCAGGCTATTAGAATAGCAACTATACCCCAAAGTAAAGTAAATAACTTAGAAACCTTCACATAATGTTCCTGAGAGTATTCATCTTTTTTATTCCTTTTATACAAATCGAGAGCAGATATTGTTCCCAAAGCATTAAGTTCTGAAGCGGTCGAAGACATAGCGGCAGATAAGATTACCGCCAATAAAAGCCCTACTAATCCTTTTGGTAAATAGTTTAATATAAAGTGAATAAACACATAATCTTTATCATTGGTTTCAACAACGTCATTTGCCTTTCTTATCAAAGCCTTTGCTGCTTCCCTGTTTTTTTTCTCCTTCTCAATAATCAGGAGCATTTCGTTTTTAGCTTCGGTAGTAGCGTCTTGGTCGTTTATATCCAATGCAGCAGAAAACTGTTCCTGTGCCATTTTCTTTTCAATTTCTAAATTATTATGACCTTCCTCTAATAATTTGTAATCTTCTGCATAGGAAGTTTGCATTATTGCATTCGTAGCAGCAGGATTAAAATTTAAGGGGGACGGATTGTATTGATAGAATACAAAAACCATGACACCAACGAGAAGGATAAAAAACTGCATAGGAACTTTAAAAATTCCGTTGAAGATTAGGCCTAGTTGGCTTTCACGAACCGATTTTCCTGAGAGATAGCGCTGAACCTGACTCTGATCCGTACCAAAGTAAGCCAGGGCAAGAAACATACCTCCGGTTATCCCACTCCAGAATGTATATCTGGTACGCGGATTGAAACTGAAATCCAAAATATTTAATTTATCACTCGCACCTGCAATTTTGAGGGCTTTGGTAAATGTGATATCTGCAGGCAAAAACCCAAGAATAAAAAAGAAAGCAATAAACATCCCGGTCATAATAACAAACATTTGCTGTTTTTGGGTAACACTTACTGCATTTGTACCACCGGAGACGGTATATATAATTACTAAGGAGCCAATAATAATATTGAGGGTTTTTAAATCCCAACCCAAGACAGCAGAGAGGATAATAGAGGGAGCAAAAATAGTAATTCCTGCTTGAAGGCCTCGTTGTATTAAAAATATTATGGCAGCAAGAGTACGGGTTTTAAGATCAAATCTTCTTTCAAGAAATTCGTAAGCAGTATATACTTTTAATTTGTGATATAGAGGAATAAACACAATACATATAATTATCATGGCCAATGGCAGTCCGAAGTAGAATTGAACAAAACCCATTCCGTCGTGAAAAGCCTGTCCGGGGGTGGAGAGAAAAGTAATAGCACTGGCCTGAGTTGCCATTACAGAAATGCCAATCGTCCACCATTTGGACTTATTTCCTCCAAGTACGTAATCACTTACATTTTTATTACCTCTGGTTTTCCAGACCCCATAAACAACTATAAATAATAGGGTTACACAAAGTATAATCCAGTCTAGTTTCCCCATATTAGCTGTATGTGGTCATTACAATGTAAAATACGATAATGTAAATAGTGTTGAGAACCAACACTAAGGTATATTCCTTTTTCCAGGTAAGTTTTTCCAGCATCATTTACCTTTAATATCTGTAGTACTATCTATTTGTTCTTTCCCTAATGATAAAATATTAGCGAATAGTTTATAAGCTCCGGAAACTCCGGCAGGAAGTTCTCTAAAAAAACTTATTCCTGTATAAACATAATTGCCTTTACCATAAGGTGCTACAAGCAGCGCTCCATTGGTTGGGGATTCTCCTTTGTCATTCATTTGTAGAATAGGTGTGAATTTAGGATCCCATTCATCCGGAAAGTAAAGCCCTCTCTCCTGGACCCAACCCTCAAAATCCAAATTGGTAATAGTATTTGGAAAATTAATGACGGCATGGTCACTTGCAATAATCTTCACTTCAGAATCCTCATTGGTAATGCGGTCTCTGGATATTTTAAGAGAGTAGGGGGCCAGATCTTTAAAAGAGGCGTCTCTGCGCCCCGCAGTGTTATATTGTATTATAAGGTTTCCTCCCTGCTCTACATATTCCAGTAAAAAACGTTGTTTAAATTCAAGCTCTTCTATAACGTTATATGCTCTGATTCCTGTAACAACTGCGTCATATTTGTTAAGACTACCCGATTCTATAGCTTTGGGATCAATAAGATGAACAGTATAACCTATCTGCTCCAGGCTCTCAGGCACCTCATCTCCGGCCCCCATTATATAACCTATATTCTCGCCAACTTTCTTAATGTTCAGTCTTACAACTTTTGCTTCTGAGGGAACTAAAACTGTTTGTTTAGGAATATGATCATAGGCAATCTCTATTAGCTCCTTATCTAATTCTTTACCATCAATTCGAATAATGGGTGTTATGAAACATTTATGTTCCTGAGACGGCGGTGTTAAAGTAAAAACAACCGTCTTTTGATCACCTTTGTTTGCAATTTCAAATTCTATAAATTCCTCATCAACAACCCAACCTCCACTATGGCTCAATTGCACATTTCCTTTAAGTCCGTTTTTATGAGCGGTAATAGTTACCGGGATTTTTCTGGGAGCTCTGTCTGCAAAAATTAACACCTTGTCACTAAAACTAGCAGTAGCTTCGGGTATAATATCAAAGGGTTCATAAAGCTCCCCTTTATCAGGTTTTGAATATCTGTGAATAACCGGTTTTTCAATTTTTATAGGATAGCCATCGAATTCCAATTCAAAGCTTGCATTAAAAGGAGGTATCGTTTCGGGGCTTCCAATTAGTTCCGGTTGATTCACTTTGTACATACCCAGGCTTCCTTGCTCTTTTAACCAATAAGGACTTGTGTATTGTTCCGTTTCAGGTATTTTGAGATCCAAAACAAGGTTCTTTTTTTGATTATTAGCTAAAAGTATTTTATTCTGGTCAAAAGAATTTGAGGCAAGAGAAACAGAATTAAATAAAACAGCAGCATTACTTCGATTAAGAACCTCAATATTTATTTTTACAGTACTACCGGGATACGCATTTGAGACCTCGGATGAAGCTTCAAGATAAAGCCCGCAAACAGTAAGAATAATATCTTGCAGTTCTTTTAATTTGATTTGCTTCCAATGATCATCTTCGATATCAGAAAGTAATTTGTGCGCTTCCAGTAATTCCGCAAGGTGTTTTGAAGGATTTGCAAAGTCAAAATCCTCTTCTATACGATATAATAATTTTCCAATGGCTTCACCGCCTTTGATTCTTGACCAGCTTGTATCGATTCCCTCAAAAACATTAGTTCTATCAGTTGGCATGTCTCCGGACAATAATTCTATATATTCGTCCTGACTCCCTCTGCTGGACAATCTTCCAAACCCCTGACTTAAATGCTGACTACTCGCAATAGAAGCAATTTCATTGTTGGAAAGCCCTTTCATGGGATAATAAACCCCAACATCTAAATTCATCATCCTGGATTTATCCGCTTTTTCGAAGTTTTCAGGACTACCATAGAACCACCATGTGGTATTAAAAAACAATCTTTTGGGCTGCCAAAGACTTACTTTATCCAATTGTTCAGGATACGCATTTTGATCATTGACAAGATCAAAGGCCTCTACACTTAACATTGCCGAAGAGGTATGATGTCCATGGGTTGAACCTGGTGTTCTGTGATCAAATCGATTTACAATAACATCCGGTTTGAAATTTCGAAGGACCCAAACAACATCGCCTAAAACGGCCTTTTTGTTCCATATTTTTAAAGTTTCATCCGGGTGTTTGGAATACCCAAAATCATTAGCCCTGGTGAAAAACTGTTCTCCTCCGTCAACTCCCCTGGCCGCCAGTAATTCTTCTGTTCTTAAAACCCCTAATAATTCCCTAAGTTCCGAACCTATAAGGTTTTGACCTCCATCACCTCTGGTAATAGATAAATACCCGGTTCGGGCTTTAACTTCGTTTGAAAGATAAGATATCAGTCGAGTATTTTCATCATCCGGGTGTGCTGCAATATATAAGGCAGATCCCAAAAAATTTAATTTCTGCAAGGAATGATATATGTCTGAGGAGGTGCTTTTTTCTGGTACCTGGGTTAAAGCAGTATGTAGTCCAAAAAATAACCCAATACAGATTACCAGAAAATAACGCATGTTTTTTTTATAAGGTGATGATCAAATATAGATATATTAGCAGCGCTCCGACAATATTTAAAAATTCTTTAACAACTTATAATAATTCACTTTGATCATGATCCTCATTTACCCTACATTGACGATCATAATTGCTTTTTGAAGCATAAGGTTATTAGGATACGTTAATAATTCGGACTTATCATTTCGCAAATGAATATGAAATGCCCTAATATCCTCAATAATGTAATTTCCCTCGTGCTCCATTTCCTTATCCATTATTTTAATGCGATCGCCTATTTTAAAAGGAAAAGAGAAATAAAGAATAATACCTGCAGTAACATTGCTTAAGATTGACCATTGGGCGAATATTGCAACCCCAACAACCGCAAACATAGAGGAAAAAATAAGGCCAAGCTGTCTGAAATTAACCCCCCAAATAAATATGATAACTACAATCCCAATAGTGCTAAGGCCAAAGGAGACATATTTTATAATCAATCTGGTGCGAACTCTATTTAGGTCACTTATGTTGCCTACTTTACGAATGGTCTTGGATACAATAAATTTTAATACAAGCAAGGTTATTATAGTGATAACCGTTGCCAAAAGTTCACTCTTATAATCTACAATAAATTCTTCCATAAGTTCTATAAACCTAAACTTTCCCTCAGAACAATATCTGCGTTTGAATTTTGCCTCCAGTAAGGGGTAGTAATTGTTTTAATCTTTGTTGCTTTAGACTTGAGAGTTTTGGCATTTGCTCCAAAACCACTTTTAAACTCATCAGACCAACTTTCTATTGTATAGGGAAAAGTAGTACTGAAGTTGATTGTAAGGCTGCGTTCTAATTCGGGAAAGGTTACAGAATAGGAACTCATCTCGCCTTTCTGAGTAAGAGAGCCTATAGCTTTATATGGTTTAATCTTTTTATGAGTTAGCCTGATAAATTCCAATGAAGGAATAACTTCCAACTCACCCTGGGGAAGCCCATTCGGGTTTATTCGTAATTTGTTCCACAATTCGTTTTCCAAAATGTTTTTTTCCATTTTAAATTCCTGATCTGCCTCACCTTCAAAATAAGAATGTACTTCATACTCAAAATCCTCTCTGTTATTCAATTGGGCATACACATGTCCACACCATTCCTGAATAGATGAAGATATTTTCACCGCGTGTTGATTATCCTGAACCGGATAAAAAGAACTACTCATAATAGAATAGGGGTAAATGCCTGTAAAGTATTTTTTTGTACTGTTAAATTTTAGTACCGGAATATTTTCAGAATTGCTTCTATCTGCCTTAACTTGTTTATCTGCCAAAAATTGTTCCGTAACAAATATTAAAACTGCATGTCCCTCTCTTAATTCCCCATATCTGGCTTGTTCGAGTTTATAGGACGTGATTTCTGCTTCTCCCGCATACCAATATTCTTTAAACTCTAATGAAAGAGGTTTTGGTTTCGCGATTTCCGAATTATTTTTTAAACTTTCAGCGTTGACAATTTCGTTCCCTTTAGAGCTGGCTTTTACTTCACAGGATATAAAAACCAATGGCGTAATTAAGATTAAAAAAGCAAGAAGTATTTTAGGGATAAGTAGTCTCATAGTATTTTATTTTTGGTCAAAACTACTCAAAAACTACTGACTTGCCATCTCCATTAACGTTTTGTAAACTAAATGGTTGTGTAGCCCTAAAAGATTGATATTATTTCTACTCTTTGTGATTTCCAATTTTTTCTTAACTCTTTTATTTGAAATTTATCGATTATTCCAATATAAATGCAATACGTGCAACCAAGCCGCTGTTAAAACCAACCTCTCCAAAACGGTCAAGGGTAGAATACCTGTAATTTATATTGGCCTGAATAGCAGAAATGGGATACCAATTT
>Ga0265306_10000835_pt1 | contig 14962 bp, 12 predicted proteins | sample Helome_3_FD_192493 | JGI IMG/M metagenome (GOLD analysis project Ga0265306, IMG submission 192493) | Marine sediment microbial communities from subtidal zone of North Sea - Hel_20160420 (Illumina Assembly) | ecosystem: Environmental > Aquatic > Marine > Subtidal zone > Sediment ...
CCGATGGCGTTGCTGTGCCGATAGAACTGCTTGAAAAACTTGAGAATTTCGCCGCTTGCGGCTAAGCCTGGATCGGGCCAATACGTCAAAAAAAGCTTATTTCCGTCAACTATTTACATTTAAGACTGCCTTAAGATACGAATCCCATACCTGCCTCCATATTCTTTGAGAGGCAAGTAAAATGAGCTTAGTAACCAGTGCGCCGAGCGGTAATCCGGCACTTTATGAAGGGTCGGATTCCATTCCACCGGGGTATTCCGGTACCTGATCGATGAAAAGCATCCGCGTCGTCAGCAGGTGGTCGATTCTTTGCGCTCCCAGGTCGCCGCTAAAACATTGACGGTCGAAGTCGAGCTACCAGATCATGACTGCAGGATCGAGGGCGTGGAATCGTTACTCACCAGCCTGGTATCAAACCTGGTCGACAATGCTATCAAGTTCAGCGATCCGGGTTGCCGTGTCAGGTTGCGTTGTTACCGAGACGGGCAAGATCTCGTGCTGGCGGTGGATGACTCCGGTGTGGGCCTTGATCCAAGCGAGCATGAAAAAGTGCTCGGACGGTTTTACCGTGCCGGTGATACCAATGCACCGGGTGCCGGTCTCGGCCTTTCCATTGTCAGGTCGATTGCACAGATACATGGGGCGCAAATCGAAATGGCTGAATCGGACCTGGGTGGGCTTGGCGTCAGGGTTCGATTTCAAACCAGCGACGCGCGCGCGTAATCAATATAAATCTCACGCAGCCGAAGGCTCAACTCCCCGGGAGTGCCGTTGCCGATTGGCTGGTCGTCGATTTTTACTACCGGTAAAACATAAGTCGAGGCTCCGCTGATGAAAGCCTCGTCGGCTGTTTTGGCCTCGTCCAGTTTAAACCTGCTTTCCACCAGTCTGAGTCTGTGAGTATTGCACAGTGCCACCACGGCACGACGGGTTACACCCGGCAGAATTTCGTTACTCAACGGCCGCGTCAGGATGAGATCACCCTTGACGATAAAAAAACTGGTGCTGCCGCATTCGGTCACGTAGCCCTCGCTATCGATCATCAGGGCCTCGTAGGCACCAGCGTCATAGGCTGCTCTCTTGGCCAACACCTGTGCCAGCAGGTTCACCGACTTGATATCACGTCTTGCCCAGCGTATGTCGGGCGTACTCGCCAGGCTTACCCCGGTCCCGACGGCCTCGTTTTCGATGGATGCTTTTGGTTGGGTGAACATGAACAAGTTCGGCTTGATATCGTCGGGCCAGACGAAATCGCGTTCGGCGACGCCGCGGGTCACCTGCATGTAAACCAGACCCTCGTCGAGTTGATTGCGTTCGACCAGCTGGCGAAACGCATCCAGGATTTGCTGCTGATCAAGCGGCGACTCGATCGCGAGCTTCGCCAGTGAGTTGAAATAACGCTGCATGTGGTGTTCAAAATCAATCAGTTTGCCGTCGATTACACCGGCAACCTCGTAGATCGCATCAGCGAACGTAACCGCGCGATCGAATATCGAAATCTTCGCCTCGTCTGCGGGCAAATAATCGCCATTCAGGTAAACCATGCGGGTCATTCGTCGTAATGCCTTTCAAAATTAAGCCAAGATGCTAGCATACCGCGCATGTCACAGGCTCGCAGAGAAAAACTGGCCGCCAAATTCAGGGAATTCCTTGCTCCCGAAAATGTGGTCGATCAACCGACCTCGCTAAATGCTTATGAATGCGATGGATTAAGCGCCTATCGGCAGCAACCGCTGCTGGTGCTGTTGCCCGAGAACATCGAGCAGGTTCAGCAGGTGATGCGGGTTTGCCATGCACAACGTTTGCCGGTGGTTAGCCGCGGAGCCGGAACCAGCTTATCCGGCGGAGCATTGCCGCATGCTGAGGGTGTCGTGCTCAGCCTGGCTAAAATGAATCGAATACTCAAGGTGGATCCATTATCGCGCCTCGCCGTGGTCGAGCCCGGGGTGCGGAACCTGGCGATTTCCGAAGCGGTTGAGTCGCAGGGTCTTTACTATGCGCCGGACCCATCGTCGCAAATTGCCTGTTCCATCGGCGGGAATGTCGCTGAAAATGCAGGCGGCGTTCACTGTCTGAAATATGGCCTGACGCTGCACAATATCCTTGCGCTCAAGGTCGTCAGTGCCGAGGGTGAAATTTTTGAAATTGATCAACGCTCGCTACAGGTCGACGGTTATGACCTGTTGCCGTTGCTGGTGGGCTCAGAGGGCATGCTCGGCATTGTGGTTGAGGTGACGGTCAAGCTGTTGCCCATCCCGCGCTGTGCGCGCGTCGTCATGGGCGTATTCGACTCGGTCGAAAAGGCCGGCGATAGCGTTGCGGCCATCATCGCCGAAGGCGTTATTCCGGCCGGGATCGAAATGATGGACAACCCGGCCATTCGTGCCGCGGAAGACTTTGTGCATGCGGGCTATCCGATCGAAGCGGAAGCAATACTGATTTGCGAGCTCGATGGCACCGAGGAAGAAGTGCTGTCTCAAATCGAATGGGTGGAAAACGTGCTTAAACAGGGCGGTGCGACCGAAACCCGTCTCGCGCGGGATGAAGCCGAACGCTTGCTGTTCTGGTCCGGTCGCAAGGCGGCCTTCCCGGCTGTCGGGCGTATCTCCCCGGATTATTACTGTATCGATGGCACTATCCCGCGTAAGGCCCTGTCGGCTGTGCTGGCGGGGGTGCGACAGCTGTCGGAAGAATATGATTTACCGGTGGCCAACGTTTTCCATGCGGGCGATGGCAACCTGCACCCGCTTATTCTGTACGATGGCAATAATCAAGGCGAGCTCGAAAAAACGGAGGAACTCGGCAGCAAGATCCTGCAACTTTGTATTCATCATGGCGGCACGATTACGGGTGAGCACGGGGTCGGCGTCGAAAAACTCGGTGAGATGTGCGTACAGTTCAGCGAAAGCGAACGTGAACAGTTCCACGCGATTCGTGAGTGCTTCGATCCATTGAAAATTCTGAATCCGGGTAAAGCCATTCCAACGCTGGCGCGTTGTGCCGAGTTCAACGCGATGCATGTACACGAAGGTAAACTGCCGTTTCCGGAGCTGGAACGCTTTTAATGAGCGCGATAGCCGATGTCGATATCGAAGCGGAACTCACGAGCCAGATCGTTGCGGTTGCCGCTACCGGTGGCGAAATCGAAATTATCGGCGGCGGCAGCAAACGTTTCTATGGTGAGTCCTTCGAGGCACTGCCGGTCGACGTCTCGGGCCATAGTGGCGTAATCGACTACGATCCTGCCGAACTCGTCATCACGCTGCGCGGTGGTTGCAAGCTACTCGAGATCGAGGCGCTACTGGCCGAGCACAGACAAATGTTCGGCTTCGAGCCGCCCTGTTACGGTCGCGATGCGACCATCGGCGGCATGGTTGCGAGCGGTCTGGCCGGGCCCCGTCGGGCTTTTGCCGGCAGCATACGGGATTTTGTTCTCGGGGTTAAGATTCTCGATGGCCACGGCGAAATCAATCATTTCGGCGGGCGTGTTATCAAGAATGTCGCGGGCTTCGACGTATCCCGGCTGATGGTTGGCTCGCTCGGCACACTGGGCATCATCCTCGAGGTTTCGATCCGGGTCATTCCGATCTATGAAACCGAATTGACGCTTGCCTATGAGCATGGCGGCGCCGACCAGCATATTCGCTGGATTAATGAGCTCGGCTCGCAACCCTTGCCGATTTCGGCCTCTGCGTGGTTTGCCGGGCGAAGCCTGTTGCGTTTGTCGGGCAGTGCTCAAGGCGTGCGGCAGGCAGCAGATCAGCTTGGTGGAGATCCGGCAGATTTCAGCTGGAGCGAATTGAAGGAGCAAACCCTGGATTTCTTCGATGTGGAGCAGCCGCTAACCCGGATTTCGTTACCACCGGCGAGTACAGACTGGCTGGGTGACTTGCCGCAGTTAATCGAATGGGGGGGTGCACAACGCTGGGTATGTGGTGAGGTTGATATTCCATCATTGCGTAATGAAGCGGGGGCTATGGGCGGCAGCGTATGCGCATTTCGCAGGCATGACGCAGACGTGCCGGTATTTCATCCACTGTCGCCAGCGATGCTGAAACTGCAGCGCAACCTCAAATCCAGTTTTGATCCGGCTGGTATTTTTAATCCGGGCAGGATTTATCAGGGCCTCTAGCTATGCAAACCAGTCTCGCGCCCAAAATTCAGCAGGGACCTCATGCCGAGGCGATCGAGACTATTCTGCGCAAGTGCGTGCACTGCGGATTCTGCAATGCAACCTGCCCAACCTACCAGATACGGGGCGACGAGCTCGATGGCCCGCGCGGTCGAATTTACCAGATGAAACAGTTCTTCGAGGGCGAGCCCGCCAATGCGCAAATGCTGAAGCACCTCGATCGCTGCCTGACCTGTCGCGCCTGCGAAACCACTTGTCCGTCGGGGGTCAAGTACAGTCATTTACTCGAAATCGGGAAAGAATCGATCGAGCAGGAGCTACCCCGTCCCTGGTGGGATCGAGCCCGGCGCTGGGGAATTGTGCGATTCATTAATTCTGGATGGATTTTTGCTTTGTCGATTCGTCTTGGACAGGCCTTTGCGTGGATTTTGCCATCGGCCTTGAAAGAGTCAGTGCCGAAACGGCAAGTACCGGTTACGCGCACCAACGCGGCGCATCAGCGCAAGGTACTGATGCTGGCGGGCTGCGTGCAGCCCGCATTGGCGCTGAATACCAACGCCTGCGCCAGCAACCTGCTCAATCGATTCGAGATTGAAGTAATCGAAGTCCCGGGGAGCCTGTGCTGTGGGGCCGCGGCGTTACATACCTCGGAGCCTGAATACGCCCTGGGACAGGTAAAAAAGCTGATTGATAGCTGGTGGCCGCATGTCGAGGCAGGGGTAGAAGCAATCGTCGTGACCGCGACAGGCTGCGGGGTCCTCGTCAAGGACTATGGACGTTTGCTTGCGGACGATCCCGACTACGCGTATAAAGCCAAAACAGTGAGTTCGCTATACTGTGACCTTATCGAACTGGTCGCAGCCGAAGTCAAGCAATTTCAGCCGGGCAATTTGCCTGCAAAACGCGTTGCGGTACATACCCCTTGCACCATGCAGCACGGATTAGGCATCAACGGCCGGGTTGAAGCTGTGCTGGCGCGAGTTGGTTACGAGATTTGCCAGGTGCAGGATTCGCATCTGTGCTGTGGCTCGGCCGGGACCTATTCGATGCTGCAACCCGCGATGGCCACACAGTTGCGTACCAACAAGATCAGCGCATTGTCGGTCGACCAGCCCGACATTATCGCGACGGCAAATATCGGTTGCCAGCTGCACCTTGCCCAGGGCAATAAAATACCCGTTGTCCACTGGATAGAGTTACTCCTAGTGGCCAATTAATTCGTCAATTTACAAATCGGAATCGCTCTAACAAAACCGCACTGATGTCATAGATTTGTTACCTAACCCGGTCATCATTGCGGCGTCTACTTTTTCCCCGGTATTATGTAGATTTGCACAAATCGTTTCACGGTCGCTCAGAATAGCGCCAGCATGACTTGCAACTTGTGCGCACTCGGTATACCTTAGTTCGCCTGCACCACGCTCCAAGATGTGCGGCAGACGAAAACAAGAAAAGTAGTGGTATGACAACAATCGAATACATCCTGAGGACATCAGCAATGAAACCTATCAACTCTATGAAACTAGGGCTGTCCGTATGCGCCGGCGTCGCTTTCGCGATACTGCAACTCGGATTCGCCGGCGAAGCACTGGCGGCGACCTGCCCGGAAGCCACGGTAGCCGACCCGAAAGAGGTCCCGGCCGGGAAATACCCGCAACAGTATGACCTTGCCGAATTCGAGAGGCTCGCCAAGTGTAACCTGCTATATAAAGCCAATCCCGACATCGCGAAGCTGAACAAGCGCATCCGCGGTAATCCCGATTTGCCGTCACTGGAGCGGCGCATTCCCGAAGAGCCGCTGGTAGTTGTGCCCTACGACAGCATTGGCAAATACGGTGGCACCTTTGACATGTTGTCAAACGCGACCGAAGCCGGCACCTCTGACTTCCTCGCGGTTCGTCACGTCAATCTGGTGCGCTATTCCGATGATCTGCAGACCATCGTGCCGAATGTCGCCAAGGGCTGGATGTGGAATGACGAGTTCACCGAGTTGACTTTCTACCTGCGCAAAGGCCACAAGTGGTCCGATGGCCATCCGTTCACCGCGGAAGACGTCGAGTACTGGTATGAAGGTTTATCGTTGAATCCTAACGTATTCGAAAAGCCTAAAAACTACGTGCTGGTCGCCGACAAGCCAATGACGGTCGATGTCATCGATCCGCAAACGGTGCGTTTCAACCTGCCGGCGCCGAAGCCGGGCCTGCTGGTGCACTTTGCCAACTCTTACGCGCAGGGCTTCCAGCCGAAACACTTTCTCGGCCAGTGGGATCCAAGGATCAATTTGGATGCCGACAAGAAAGCAAAGGAGATGGGCTTCGAGAACGGCTACGAGGTGATCTCGAACTACTACGGCAACTCGGACTGGACCGATACGCCGACGCCAATGTTGCGCAGCCCGGACAAGGTGGCCAATTTGCCGGCCGATACCATGCCGACGCTCGAGTCGCATATCCTGATTTCGGAATCCACCGAGGGCCGTCACCTGGTCGCAAATCCTTATTTCTTCCAGGTCGATACCGCGGGTAACCAGCTGCCTTACGTCAGCGAACAGGACGAGATATTCGTCAACGAGGACGAGGTACGTTTACTCAAGCTGGTCAATGCCGAGGCTGATTTCAAGGCGCAGTCGCTGCAGTTATCAACCGCGCCGCTGTTGCTGGAAAACCAGGAAAAAGGTAACTACACCGTCCACCTGCGTCCCGAGGTTACGATGGCGACGCTTGGCATCAACATGACCCATGAGGACCTGGAAAAGCGCAAGGTGTTTGGCGATATACGCTTTCGCCAGGCGATGTCGGTCGCGATCAACCGCAACGAAATTAACGAAACCGCGTTCTTCGGCATGGGTGAGGGCAAGCAATACACCGGGTTTTCGCCGGCACCGCCTTTCGTTGACGACAAGTGGAAGCAATACTATGCCCAGTACGATCCGAAACTGGCTAACGATTTGCTTGACCAGATGGGTCTGAAGGATTGCGATGGCGACGGTTTCCGCGATTTGCTGAACTGCGACAAGCTCGTCATCAACCTGCAGTTCTCGGTGCAGGGTGTTGCTGCCGCACTGATGGAACTGGTGGGCCAGCACTGGGGGGCAGTGGGTATCCAGAGTACGGTCAAGGAAGTCACCCCGGATGAATATCGTAGCGCGCAGTCATCCAACAAGCTCGACGTTACCGTGTGGCGTAACGGCCAGCCGCTGGCGATCGTGCTCGGCACCAACCAGATCTGGGTACCGCCGTACCACGATTACTTCACCCAGCGTACCAACATGCTGTGGGCCGAATATGTCGACTCGAAAGGCGCCAGCGGGGTCAAGCCGCCGGACTACGCGTACCAGATGATCGACGACATCAATGCGTTCCAGTCGACGCCGGTGGGTACGCCGGAATCAGACAAGATCGGCGCGCGCATGGTCAAGAACCTGGTGGAGAACCTGTTGTTCATCGGCACCGTGCAGACGCCGGCACCGATCTACCACCGCAACGAGGTACAAAACTTCGTCGAGTACAAGACGCACTCGTTCGAATACTATCGTTCGTATCCATACCGTCCGACGCAGTGGTGGCTCGACGAGTCGTAGCTGGTTGTTGACAAAAAATTTGGCTGCGGGCTATTCTTAGCTCGCAGCCAATATAACAAATTCTTCCGGGCTAATTAGACCCAGGAGGAAACCAAGAGGGGGCGCAAGCAACACCGATGTTCCATTTCCTTCAGTTTGCCGCCACGCGCGCCGCGCTTGCGGTCATCACGCTGATCATGGTGTCGTTCATCGTGTTCAGCCTGATGGAACTGGTGCCGGGAGACTGTGCGGAGCGTTACCTCGCGTTTAAAAATACCACGGGTGCGCAGATTTCAGTCGCCGATATCGAGGCCGAGCGCGTTCGCCTGGGTCTCGATAAACCCTATATCACCCGTTGGGGAACCTGGATCGTCAATGCCTTCCAGGGTGATTTTGGCGACAGCTGTATCCTGCGGCTCAATATTTCCCAATTGCTTGGCGAAAAATTCTGGATTAGCCTGGCGATCTGTCTGACCTCGCTACTGGTCGCCTACCTGATTGCAATACCCGTGGGCATTATTTCGGCGACATCGAAAAGCCCCATCGTCAACAATAGCCTGCGCCTGGTCAGTTATCTCGGCCTGGCGATGCCGAACTTTCTGCTGGCATTAATGATCATGCTGTTCTCGACCATGGTTTTCGGCGATAGCCTGACTGGTTTGTTCTCCAAGGAATTTCGCGATGCCGCGTGGTCTTATGAGCGCTTTATCGATTTCGTCTCGCGCGCCTGGCTGCCGATATTCATCCTCGGCTGGTCGGCGACCGCGTTTGCGATCCAAACCGTGCGGGCACTGATGTCCGATGAGGTTGGCAAGTTGTATGTGCTGGCCGCATCGGCGCGCGGCGTCACTGGTCGCAGGTTGTTGTGGCGCTATCCCGCGCGTCACTCGCTGGGGCCAATCATCAACTCGCTCGGTTTCGATTTGAACCGCATTTTCAACGAGTTGCCGATTGTCGCGCTAATCCTGACCTTGACCGAGGCTGGTGCCCTGTTGATCGAGGCGCTGGCGCGTTCCAACGACCAGCAGTTAGCCGGTGCGATTATCTTCCTGCTCACCGCCAGTATCGTCGGCATCAATTTTGTCACCGATATCATCCTGGCACTGACCGACCCGCGGGTTCGCCGCAGTATCCTGGGATAAACGAAATGACAGATACGGCAACCATCGAAGAAACGGATATCAATGTAGACCAGAGCGCCAAGGAGGCCTATTTTACCGCCGGCCAGGGGCAGCTAATCTGGGCCCGGTTTAAAAAGCAGCGCGCTGCGATGGTTGGCGCCGCGGTGCTGATTATCCTGGTTCTGTCAGGATTGTTTGCGCCCTTCCTGACACCTTATGACCCGACCATCGAGGGCCGCAATGCGGACTATCAGAACGGCGCACCAAATATCCCGAAGTTCTGGGATGAAAACGGCTTTTCCTTCCGACCTTTCATATATTCCTATGAAAGAACCCGCTCGATCGAAACTAATTTCCGTTGGGTGACCAAGGTCAACCGCGACAAGCGTCGCTACGTGGTGCTGTTTCCGGAAGGTGACAAGTACACGTTTCTCGGCATGACCTTCAGGACGCACCTGTTTGGCGTCGACGAGGGCAAGATCCACCTGTTCGGCACCGACGCCACGGGGAAAGATATCTATTCCAGGACCTTCCATTCGATCAATACCTCGCTGGCGGTGGGCACCATCGGCGTCCTCATTGCTTTTGTGCTGGCGTTAATCATCGGTGGGATTTCCGGATATTATGGCGGCTGGACCGATTCGGTGCTGCAAATGATCACCGATGCGGTCCGAACCGTTCCTGCAATCCCGCTATTCATGGCGATTGCGGCATTCATCCCGGATACCGTGAGCTCTGAGGGACGGTTTTTTATCATCTCGATAATCCTGGGTTTCATCGGCTGGCCGACGCTGGCACGGCGGGTTCGAACCCACCTGCTAACCGAGCGCAACCAGGAGTACGTGCTCGCTGCCCAGCTGTGCGGAGCCTCCGCGGGCCACGTCATTCGACGCCACCTGCTGCCGAGTTTCACCAGCTATATCATCGTCGACCTGATCATTTCCTTCCCGTACATGGTGCTCTCCGAGACCGCGCTCAGCTTCATCGGCCTGGGGCTGAAAGAACCGGTTAACTCGCTCGGCGTTATGCTGCAAAACGTGACCAAGGCGGACGTGCTGCTCAATTACCAGTGGAACTTCATTCCGGTCATATTCTTCATCACGCTGGTACTCGCCTTCGTGTTTGTCGGTGACGGGTTGCGTGATGCTGCCGATCCATACGCGGATACCAAGAAATGACGAGCCCCCTGATATCCGTAAAAGATTTGACGCTGCGCTTCAAGACTGATGAAGGCCTGGTCACTGCCGTCAACAACGTATCTTTCGATATTGCACCGGGGGAAGTGCTCGGACTGGTGGGTGAGAGCGGTTCCGGCAAATCGGTGACCGCGAAGGCCCTGATGATGCTTAACGCCGATAACTCGGTTTACGATGATAACAGCCATATTACGCTGAGCCTGGATGGACAGGATATCGAGGTACTGTCGCTAAAACGACCCCAGGACCAGATGATCATTCGCGGCGGTGCTATCTCGATGATCTTCCAGGAACCGATGGCGAGTTTCGCGCCGGCGATTACGATCGGTGACCAGATGGTCGAGCAGTTGCTGATTCATTCGAACATGACCCCGGCCGAGGCCAGGGAAGTTTCGATCGAAATGCTGACCCGTGTCGGCATCCCGGAACCGGCGCAGCGCTTCGGCCAATACGCATTTGAATTTTCGGGCGGCATGCGCCAGCGTGCGATGATCGCGATGGCCCTGTCGACCAAACCCAGGTTGCTGATCGCCGATGAACCGACCACGGCGCTCGATGTTACCATCCAGGCCCAGGTCATCGAATTGATGAAAGACCTGGTCGAAGAATTTCATATGTCGATCCTGTTCATCACCCACGACCTCGGTGTCATCGCGCAAACTGCGGACCGCGTCGCGGTCATGTACCTCGGCAACCTGGTCGAAACCGGTACTGTGCGTCAGGTCATTAACTCGCCCGCCCATCCCTATACACGCGGCCTGTTAAACTCACTGCCCAAGCTGGATGATCTCGAAGCGCCGCTGACGCCGGTGCCGGGCGATATACCGTCGCCGTTGGACCGCCCCCCGGGTTGTGTGTTTCACACCCGTTGCGTGGAATCGGGTGCAATCGCCGAAAGATGCCGCACCGAGATTCCGATTTATACCGCCGATAGTGCCAATCACCAGGTGGCCTGCCATCTCGCGACCGAAGGAGACCCGTCATGAGTGATGTGTTGATTGCGGCCCGCAACCTGTCGGTACATTTCCCATTGCGCAGGCTGGCATTCGGCGAACGCCCCGTGGTGCGAGCCTGCGAGGGAATCAACATCGAAATTGAAAAAGGCAGTTTCTTTGGACTGGTGGGTGAATCAGGCTCGGGCAAGACCACGCTCGGCCGTGCCATGCTCAAGGCGGCGCCAATCAGCCTTGGAGAAATAACCTATTCAGACGCCGATGTCACCTATGACCTCGGTTCGCTGAAAGGCCTGGATCTCAAGGAATACCGCAAGCGCGCGCAATTAATTTTCCAGGACCCCTACGCGGCGCTTAGCCCGAGGATGACGGTCCGCGACATTATCGCCGAACCGCTCGAGGTCATGGGAATCACGTCGGGCCGGGCTGAAACCGATGAAAAAGTTCGTGAAATTGCGGCCAAGTGCCGACTCAATCTCGAGCATTTGCGACGTTTCCCGCACGCGTTTTCCGGTGGCCAACGCCAGCGCATCTCGATTGCGCGCGCACTGGTATCGGATCCCAAGTTTATCGTCGCCGACGAAAGTGTTGCTGCGCTGGATGTATCGATTCAGGCCGATGTGCTGAACCTGTTAAATGCAATTCAGCGGGAGAGTGGCATTACCTTCCTGTTTATCAGCCATGATCTGAGCGTCATCGCGCACACCTGTGATTTCGTCGCGGTCATGTACCTCGGGCAAATTGTCGAAGCGGCACCGACGCACAAGCTGTTTTCCGAAACCGCGCATCCTTACACGCGTGCTCTGCTGTCGGCAATCCCGTCGCTCGATCCCGACGTTCGCGGACATGCGCAAAAACTCGAAGGTGAAATTCCGAGCCCGATCAATCCGCCGCCGGGCTGTCGTTTCAATACACGCTGCCCGCACGCCCAGGAGCGCTGCCGCACCGAGGTACCGGAATGGCGCGAGATGAGCAGTGGACATCATGTTGCCTGCCACTTCTCGGAAGAGCTGAGCGCAGAGTTCGGTACCTGATTCCATAAGGGATATTTTTTTAGCCCGCAGTTGCAGCATGAAAATCGATCCCATCCATTCGGAGTTTGGCGCCCGTATCTCGGGAGTCGACCTTTCCCAGCCGTTAGATGAAACCACATTTGCTCAAATTGACGAAGCGATCAACCGCTATTCGATCCTGTTGTTTGAAGATCAGCACATGAACGACGCCGCGCATCTTGAATTCACGCGACGTTTCGGGCAACTGGAGGAAGAACACGTGAGTTATTACAGTCGGGGTGAAGTTACCTACATCGGGCGGGTGGGTAATATCGATAACGATGGCAACAAGGTGTCGGTGCGCCAGGTCAAGGCCTCGACCGGCAACGAGATGTGGCACTCCGACAGTTCGTTTCGGGAAATCCCGGCGATGTACTCGATGCTGTGCGCCTACGAGGTCCCCGACGAGGACGGCGAAACTGAGTTTGCGAGTGCACGGGCGGCCTACCAACGCCTGGAACAAACCACCCAACGGCAAATCGAGGATATGATCGGCATCCACGATTATATCTTTTCGCGCACCAAGGTGGGTGAGGACGCGGTAACGCAGAACCAGCGCACTTACATGCACCCGGTGCGCCAGCGTCTGGTACGGCAGAACCCGGTGACGGGTGAGCGCAATGTGTTTGTCGGATCCCACGTCAAGGAAATTGAAGGCATGCCACCGGAGCAGGCGCGACCGCTCATCGATCGACTGATTGCCGAGGTAACGCGTCCCGAGTCGGTGTATCGCCATCGCTGGCGGGTTGGCGATTTCATGATCTGGGACAACCGCTGCATCCTGCACCGCGGCTGTGGTTACGATGCTGAAAAATATCGTCGGCGTATGCATCAGACTCGCGTGCGCGGACGCGGCCCGTCAATTGCCGAAAGCGTGAACTAAGCCAGGGGACAATAAAAACACCTAAACGGAAGGTCTTCATACCCGCTCGTGCGGGAACGACTTATTAATTAGTTAGGTATGCTTCGCCATTAATCTTTATCGCCGTCCGGTAGCGAGCGCGGGCGGCCATCCGCGCCGAGCGCGACAAACCTGAACTTGGCCTCGGTCACCTTGACCGTGTTGCGTGAACGATCGCGTTGTACCCAGGCTTCCACGTGAATATCAATCGAAGTATGGCCGACACCCTGGATTTCGGTGTAAACACAGAGCACGTCGCCAATCTTGACCGGGCGGATAAAGTGCATGCTGTCGAGTGCGACCGTTACGGTGCGACACTGAGCGCGTTCACTGGCGCAGATTCCCGCGGCGATATCCATTTGCGACAATACCCAGCCGCCGAAGATGTCGCCCGCCGGGTTGGAATCGGCCGGCATTGCAATGGTACGGGTGGTCAGTTCACCGGTAGGTTTTTCCGCCATGATCTGCTCGTTTAAAAATCGTTGAGACAACTATTATACAGAGCCAATTCACTGTAAACAGTCCATGCGACCAGCAAATAATTTTCGCTGAGAAACCAGTGACTATCGGATAAGTTTATTGCTGTCACGAGCACGGCTAGATTTTGAAATTCTGATCCAGCGGGAATATCGGTCGTTTCACGTTTCGGTATGACAGTTTTTGGTAATCGGGCGTACACAGCCCGCCGCTATCGCAGACGATTACCCGGCCGGCGATCGGTTCGAAATCGGCGCGGAAATGCTGCATCGACTTGAGTGCGATGACCTGTTTTGATTCCGGGGCAATGCCGAAACTTTTGAATTGCTGAAGATCCAGCATTTGATGGGCAATCGTTGTAACCAGTATGTCAATACCGCCGACCCTGATTACGGCGGTTGGCCCGAAACTAAGCTCCAGCCCGCCAATCATTGCGCCACCGCCGATATAGTTGCCGTCACTCTTACTCACCAGTTCGACCTTTAGAGCAAGTGGCCCCCCACCGAATGCGGGATCTATTTTCCCACCCAGTTTGACCGGGATTTTTGCCCCGATCTCGTGTTGGCAAAGTTGCTTAACGGCTTCGCCATCGACCATCGGGCCGAAACAGGCATCTGTCACGCCAGCGTCGAGCAGGGCGCGCAGCAGGTTGGTTGCATCACCGTAGGCTCCTCCTCCAGGATTGTCGGCATAGTCCGCGATCACCAGTGGCCCTTCGGTCGAGCTGAATTGCCGTGCGATAGCCGCGGCCGAGTCGACATCGAGATAGTCATTTGATACTTCGTGACGGCGCTGCCAGATATCATCGGCCAGGCCCTCGGCAAAATTCCGGTGCTCATCCATATCACCTTCGGCGGTAACGAGGATCGTCGGACCCACCTCGGCGATGTCGGCGCTGGCAAAACCGGCATTGATACTGACGGCATAGGCGTCGGGGCGTAACTCCCAGTTTTTTGCGGCCTCAATTCGCTCGATCATCGGGCCGACGTCAGTGCGTCCGCCGTTGACTTCCTCGAGCATTGGACGGTGAACACGAATCGTGCGTGGACTGATTTCTCCCGAGAGGCTGCGTTGCAGGATTTCACCGGCCTGGCGTGCGCAATCGCGCATGTCGATGTGCGGATAGGTTTTATACGAAACGATGATGTTGGCAAGTTCGCAAATCTTCCTGGTGACGTTGGCATGAAGATCGAGCGTGATCGCAATGGGTATTTCATCGCCTGCAACCGTACGCAAACGCTGCAGCAATTCGCCTTCGCCGTCTTCGCAAAAGTCGGTCACCATCGCGCCGTGTAATCCCAGCAATATGCCGTCGTATCGATTGGACTCCAATGCGGCGACGATGGGATCGGCTAGCCAGTCAAAGGCAGAGGTAGTCACCTTGCCGGAGGGGCCGGCATTGGCACTGAGAATATGATCAAGCTGCCAATCGTATTTGCTGCCGATATCCAGGAATCCAGCTAGTTCGGTGTTGAGATTGGCGCGCGCCGCGATGGCGTCGTCACCGACGAAAAAATAGCCGTTGCGAAACGCCTGCTCGTCGGTCGCAATAAGGCTGAAGGTATTGGTTT
>Ga0265306_10000836_pt1 | contig 14960 bp, 11 predicted proteins | sample Helome_3_FD_192493 | JGI IMG/M metagenome (GOLD analysis project Ga0265306, IMG submission 192493) | Marine sediment microbial communities from subtidal zone of North Sea - Hel_20160420 (Illumina Assembly) | ecosystem: Environmental > Aquatic > Marine > Subtidal zone > Sediment ...
CTACACGCCCCGAATCAGAGCCATCGACACCCCAGCCCCCATCATCAACAAACCCACGCAGATCACCAGGAACCCCAAACCCCCCACGTAGCACCAAGCCATGACGCCCGGGCGCTCCTCACGTCGAAGGCATGCGTTGAAGCGAAGCGGTTTCCAGTACCAACGAGGCGGCAGCTCCCCCCGCGGGCCGAGCACTCGGTACAGACGGACATGATAGATGAGTCCGGTCGGGACACCGACCAGAAAGCCGGCGGCAACTAGCCAGATTCCGTTGTAGTAGAGGGATTCCCAGGGTGTGAACCAGATCCCGCTGAGCAGGCACATCAGCGTGCTTACCGCAGCAACGATTCCGAGCTCACGCATAGCTGGCCAAGCGCAACCGCCCCTGGCTTACCGGCAATCGCCGTACGCCAAGCTCTCCCAGTTGCGCAAATCTTCGCGGTCTTGGCCGAGTGAGTACACGGGGGGACTTCCGATCGGCGCGTCCACCGTGCTGCGCTGGCCACCTTGAACAGCCTCGCCGGTCCAGACGTTATACCAGGTGCCTGCGGGGAAATAGACCGAGCGGGACGTGGCGCCTTCTTCGGTCACAGGGGCCGCCAAGAGGGAATCGCCGATCAAGAACTGGTCACTGATGTCCCAGGTTTCGCGATCGTCGGGAAAGACGAGCATCAGATGGCGCAAGATCGGGGCGCCGGTTGCCTCCGCTTCGGATGCCAAGCTCATGAACTCGTCCATGAGCGCACAGTGCACATAGGTGAACTTGCGGAAGTGGGCCGTCGTTTCTTCGTCGGTGTTCCAGCGCCAATTGTTCACTTTGTCGGCGCCGTCGTGCGTGCGCATGATCGGCGTGAACGCGCCGAGCTCCGTCCAGCGTTGGAAAAGCTCCCTGTTGCTCGGACCCGTACCTCGGGCGAAACCAGCAATATCGTGCGTGACGAACGGCTGTCCCGCCAAGCCGAGGTTGAGCATCGCGGGCACGACCGTCGGAAGCCCGTCGAGCACACTCCAGTTGGTTTCCTGATCGCCCACCCAGTGGATCTGGGCGACCTCTTGGACACCGGTCCACCCCGAGCGAGCAAACATCACCCAGTCCCCGTCTGGGCGAGCGCCCTCCAGCGCTTTTCGATTGGCGAGTTGCCAGTCGATGGGGAAAGTATTGCGCTGCTCAATCGCGTCGCTTCCGTCCCCCGCAATGGAGTCCACAGGAACCCATTCGCCGAAGTCCGCCATCCATCCGTCGACGTCGTAGGTGTCGACCACGTCCCTCAGAAGCTCGCCGATGAATTCCACCGTTGCGGGGTTCGAGAAATCCGGGTGGGCGTTGCCCTGGGGGATGTTCGGAGCCACGAAATCGATGTAGGTTTCGCCCATTTGGTTCTTGAGAAGCAGCCCCATCTCCTCCATCGAATCGAAGCGCGGCGCAAATCGTGCGGGGTCATCCTCTTCGCGGACGGTTGCCGGATCGACGATGAACGGATTCGCGTAGGTCAGGAATTTGTAGCCGGCCTCGTGAATGTCCGCGACACCTCCGGCGAAATCCGGGTACAAGACCTCGTCCGGTTCCCAGATGTACTGGACTCCAAAGCCGCCATCGGGGTTCATGCGAATGCCGCCCCAATCCTGCACCCAAAACGCGGAGACCGGGATGGATGCTGCCTCCAAGCCGCTCACCTCGCCGAGCACGTTGGCCCAGCCGCCCTGTGCCGCCATCCAGAGGTTGTACGCCCAGGCGGGGGGCTGCGTGGGTCGACCGACGAGGTCGCCGAGCTGCCCGATCACATCGAGCGCCGTCGGGCCGGGAAAGACGCGCCACTGCACGGGGGCGCCGCTATTGACCTCGAACCAGGCGACCTCCTCGTCGCTGGCGCAGAGGTCTACGTCGACGCGGCGAGCGGTATCGAAGAGAGCCCCGAAGCCTCGCGCGTCGACGTAGTAGGGCATCGGGAAATACGTGGTGTGCTCGTTGCCAACCGATGGTGCCGGGCTTCCGTCTCGGCCGTTGCCCTGCTCGTTGACCAAGAGCTGGAACGCCTCTCCGCGTTGGTTGGTTGCGTTGTACTGTTCTCCAAAGCCGTGAAACGTCCCATCAGCATCGCAACGAACGGCCACGGCAATCGAGTCAGCCGGAGGACCAACGAGCTCGACGCGAAATTCACTAGACTGGTCATCGAGGGCATTCGCGGTGAGTGTCGCGGTTCGAGAGCCGCTGGCGTTGGCGTACTCGACGCGGGCGCTCGACCCCTCGTTCACCACGGAGCGAACGGACAGAGGGTCGGTGGACTCCGTGATTCGCTCGAACACAATCGCGCCCACCCCAACCACGCGCTCCTGGAAGTTGCGAGCGACCGGGCCAGTGGCGGCCACTGTGAAGGTATTTTTGCCTCCGACGATGACTTCGACTGATCCATCGGGGGCGGCGACGATGCTGACGTTCCCCGCCGGGCTCCCAGAGCTGCTGCTGCAAGAAGCGGCCCCCATCACCAACAAGAACCCCAACCCAACAAGCCAAAATCGCATCATGCAGTCGCTCCCATCTAAGTTGCGGCCGATGATTCCCGGATTCGGCCTGAAGGGCAAGCGGACAGGTTCGAGCCTCACTGAACGGAGGCGAGATTTATCCGTCCCCAATTGGGTTCCGTGAGGCTACCGACGTAGAGCCAGTCGCCAACCTGCTCGGCGCTCGTGGACTTCGAGAAGTCGGTTCCGTCAGGGTCCTGGAAATTATGGACGACCTTACCGGTGGCATCGAGACCCAAGACAAACGGGTGGCGCCTCGGTTTCGGCTGCATCGCTTTGGGGATTCGATAGATCAGCTTACGCAACCAGGGCTTCGGTCCCCCGTAGTCGAGCAGTGCATTGCGCGGCGCATACAGCGCCAACCAGAACGTTCCGTCTGGGCCGGTCGAGATGCCATCCGGGAAACCTGGAAGATTGTCGATGAACACTTCGACTTCGCCTGCACGCGGCCCGCGAACGAAAACCCGCTGGGTCCGATACCGCATGGTTTCATTCACCAAGACGTACGTATCGTCGGGCGAGACCGCAATACCGTTGGCGAAGCCCAGGCCGTCCAAGACGACGCTGCAAGCGCCCGTCGAGCCGTCGTATTTGAGGAGGCGTCCACTGGGCCTGCTCTCGAACGCGTCGTTCATGAAGTCATGGTAGTCCCACCTGACGGAGGCGTCGGAAAACCAAGCGACGTTCTGCGAATCGACGTCGACGTCGTCGGTGAAGCCGAACGGCCGAGAATCTGCTTCGGTGCACAGAACATCGATCGCGCCGTCTTGGTCGATCGAAAGCAAGCCCTTGACGGCATCCGCAACGATGAGTTTTCCGTCGTTGTCGAAGTCGAGGCCGAGCGGCCGCCCAGCCGTGTCGGCGAACAACTGAGGATCGGAGCCATCGGCGGCGTAGCGAAGTATATGCCCGTCGTCGAGACCGACGTAGACGCGGCCTTCGGAGTCGACCGCGACGTCCTCGGGCCCGCGCCCGTTCGGTGTCGGGAATAGCTCCATGCCTTGCAGTATGCGGTTCTCCGCGAAGTCGCCTTCGAGCGCCGGCGCCGGCGGGGGTTCCCAGGAGATCGGATCAATGGGCACCGGCCAGAGGAAGAGATAGAGCAAGAGCACCAATAGCGCGCCGCCCAGCCAGCCAGCCACCTTCTTCACCATCATGCCTCCCAAAACCAGCGAAGACCTTGCACCTGGCTGCCCGCCGAATCGAGCTCGGCGACGAATCCAGCCTCTCGCTTGCGCGCGCCCCATTCGATGGTCGCGAGCCCTGAGACGGTGCGGCCAGATGCGAGAAGATCCCGCGCCTCGAGCGACGTGCAGCCTTCGAGAAACTCGCTCACGGAGGCCTTCGCGCCGCCCGGCAAGCTGACCGTGGCCCTCGGGGCAAACGAATCCGCCGCGTCGTTACCTGCCAACTGCGAAAGCCGCTCGACGAGCTCCTTGCCTGCACGGCCGACGCTCTTCTGCGACGACTTGAAGTACGCCAAGAGCCACCTCGGCCCAAACGCGCGCAGCATGCTCCAGTTCATGACCGCAATGGTCCGCATCCCGAGCGCTCCCTGGCTCATCAGGACGCGGCTCATTCGGTTGAGCTCCCAGTGCGCCTGCATTCGCCTGATCGCGAGCCCGCTCTCGCGCGGAACGATTTCGTAGAGAAGGTTGGCCGGGACCTTCATCTTCAGATCGGTCTTGAGGTTGGTCGTGTGGATGTCGACCGCCCGAAAAACATGCATGTCGGAGACGATGTCCTGGCGTACCACCATTTCGATTTCGCTTGCCGCGATGAACGCCTCGTAGAACCGGCCCAACTCGTCACCCAAGCGACCCTGCCGGCGTCCCTTGTGAGAGGCTGGGGTGCCGACGGGGTCCTCGAGAACCGCGTCGTCTGTGTACAATGCGAGCCAGCGTTCTTTGTCGTGCTGCCCAGCGAGCTCAGGAGATGCCTCGGCCGCACGCAGGACGGCTTCGCGTTCGTACGACGATGAGGCTGCTCGAAGCGACGGTTGAACCATGGGCCGCGGTTTTACCACAGCTCCGCCCTAATCGCTTTTGTCCGACGCGCCCTTGGGTTCTTCGGGCTTTGGCGCTTCCTTCGGCGGGGCAGCCTTGTTGATGAGCCCCATGACGGTCACGGCGAGCAGGTCCTCGTCGGCTTTGCCGAGCGGGCAGAGCTGCCGGCCCAGGTATTCGCATGCTTCGAGGCGCGCCTTGTCTGGGTCTTCGACGTACTTTCCATCGCGCGTGTACCAGAGGCCCGTCTTGGTCCTCGCGAGCAAGCCATTTGGATACGCCCACTGTCCGAGCGCGCTCTTGGCCCTCTTGCCGCTCGGGTAGAACCACTCGCCGCTGCGGCTCTTGGCGCGACGCCCGTTCGGGTGGTTGAGCTCGAGATAGCCGCGCACGATGATGCGTCCGTTCGACCAGGTCGTCGTCGGTTGGCGCGTCACGCGATAGCCGACATACGGTGCGCAGACCTCCCGCCGAAGCTGCGACAGGTCTCGCCGATCCTGGACTTCGAGGCCTCGCTTGTAGCGGCTTGGTTCTTCGTCGAGCCGCGCGAGGTAGTCCATGATGGTGAGCTCCTCGCAGGTGGGGGATGCCGTCAGGACCCGCTGCGCCGATCCGGTTGCGGTCACCAGCAAGGCAACCGTGAGCGTCACTAGGATCAGCGGAAATCTAAAACCCATGACGAGTGACGCCCGGCACCAACTCGCTATTCATCGGACGGTGCATGGCCCCGCGGGCCTCGTGCGCTTCGGCGTCGCAAGCGGTTGGCCTCCGCGAAGCGGCCTTCGACCCACTTGATCATCTGTTGATGCGTGCCGTCGATGTCCTTATGGCCGTTCCGTTGCACGTAGGTTCCATCAGGCCGCATGTCCCAGGCGCTTCGCTGGTCGTCCACGAGAATGTCGAGAACCGTCCGAAGCTCGGCCTGCAGCGCTTCGGGCTCCACCGGAGTCAGCACCTCGACACGTCTCACCAGGTTTCGCGTCATGCAATCGGCCGAGCCGATGTAGTATTCTTCGTCGCCGCCGTTGCGAAAATAGTAGACCCGCGAGTGCTCGAGGAATCGGCCGACGACGCTGACGACGCGAATGTTGTCGGAAAGCCCCGGAACGCCCGGGCGCAAGCGGCAGGAATCGCGCACGAGCAAGTCGACGCGGACCCCGGCCTGGGACGCTTCGTAGAGGGCGCGCGTAATGTCGACGTCTTCGAGCGCGTTGGTTTTGATCTGAATGACGCCTTTTTGCCCCTCGCTGACCCGCCGGATCTCGCGCCGGATCTTCTTGAGAAGCGCAGGCTTCAGAAGCTTTGGCGCCGGCAAGAGCTTCTTGTAGCTGCGATTCGGTTTGTAGCCAGTCGTCAGATAGTTGAAGAGCTCGGTCGCGTCGCGGCCGATATCGGGGTCGCAGGTGAGAAGCCCGAGGTCGGAGTAGAGCTTCGCTGTCTCCTCGTGATAGTTCCCCGTGCCGAGGTGTACGTAGCGGCGCAAACCGTCGTGATCGCGTCGGACCACCAAGATGATTTTGCAGTGCGTCTTCAGCCCGACGATCCCGTACGTCACGTGAATGCCGGCCTGTTCGAGCTTGCTCGCCCAGTTGATGTTGGCCTCTTCGTCGAAGCGGGCCTTGAGCTCGACCGCGACCGCCACCTGCTTGCCGTTGAGCGCCGCGTTGATGAGATGCTGAATGACGCGCGATTTGGAGGAAGTGCGATAGAGCGTCATTTTGATCGCGCGGACTTTGGGATCTTCGCTCGCTTCGCGCAGGAACCGCTCCACCGACGTGCCAAAGGCCTCGTAGGGATGGTGCAGGAGGAGTGCGCCCTGCTCTCGGATGGCGTGAAAAATGTTGCTTCGACCAACGAGGCTAGCCGGGTCGACGGGCCGGTGGTCGGGGTCCCGGTGCTCGGGGATGTCGAGGACTGCGAGCTGGAACAAATCGCCGATCCCGAGGAAGCCGTCTACCTCGAAGACGTCAGCCTGCTCGTCGAGGCCGAGCTCCGCCGCCAAGCGGCCGCGGTGCGTCGAGTCCATGCCACGGGCGATCTGGATCCGAACGATGGGGGCGAACTTTCGCTCCTGGAGCTCCGATTCGATCAGCGCGAGCAGGTCGTCCGCTTTGTCCTCGTCGCTTTCGACGTCGGCGTTGCGGGTGACCCGAAAGAGCTCGGTGCGCTCGATGACCATGCCGGGAAACAGAAGGTCGAGGTTGTTGGCCATGATCTCTTCGAGCGCGACGAAGGTCATCGAGTCGCGCACTTGAATGAAGCGCGGAACCCCGGAGCCGAGCGGCACCTTCACACGGGCCATCAAGGGCGTCGGATCGCTCGGGTAGTGCAATGACACCAACAAGTTCAACGAGAGATTCGACACGAACGGAAATGGATGCGCCGGGTCCATCGCTTGTGGCGTGACCAGTGGAAAGATGTTCTCGAGGTAGTCGTCTCGAAGCCAGCTCTGATCGGCCTCGGAGAGAGACTCGTAAGACGCGACCTGCACTCCGATCTCACCGAGCTTTTTCTGAAGCTGCACCCAGAGACCCTGTTGCTCGGTGGTCAGGGCGCGGATGACTTCGTGCGACTCCTTGATCTGTTGAATCGGGGTCCGGCCGTCGACCGTGAGCTTGTGAACGCCGGCCGCCACCTGCTGCTTGAGGCCGCCGATGCGCTTCATGAAAAACTCGTCGAGAATCGACCCGGTGATCGCGATGAACTTCACACGCTCGAGTAACGGAGTTCGGTCGTCGTCGGCTTCGTGAAGGACGCGCTTGACGAATGTGAGCCAGGTCAGCTCTCGGTTGAGGTACTGCTCCGGCGCATCGAGATCGATGTCGGTCGATGCCGGCTTCGGTTCTGCGATCGAAGCGCCGGTCGACGGGTGTCCGTTGGTCGTGGAATGAGTGCTCATGGGAGGGGAATCGGTGAATTCCCAGTGTAGCGCGCGATCGTCGCTGCGATCTAGGTGAGTAAATGCGCAGGGTCTGGTCACCCCCTGGTTTTTCAGCTAATTCCGGCCCCAGGGGCTCTGCACCGATGGTGAACAAATTGACCGATCAGCTCACGCCGCGCCGGAGGCCCAGTCAGGAACGCTCGCGCGATCGGGTGGAGCGCATCTTGTCCGCGACGTCGGCGCTCCTCGGCGATATGCCTGTAGACAAGATCACGACGGCAGCGATTGCGGAGAAGGCGGGCGTGCCGATCGGCTCGGTGTACCAGTACTTCCCGAACAAGCTCGCCGTGCTCGCCGAGCTTGCGCGGCGCGTTATGGAAGAGGTCGATTTGAAGACGGCGAGCCTGATCGCCGAGGATTTCGGCGTTCTTCCTTGGGATCAGGCGATCGATAGGGCCATCGACGCGACGATCGAGGGGTTCGCAGCGCAGCCGGGCTATCTCCAGTTGCTCCTCAGCATTCGTCCGACGCCGGAGTTCCGCGCGATCACCGACGAATCAAACGAACGCGTGGCTGCCATGCTCGCGTTTCACCCTGCACTGCAAAAATTGATTCCGGCGGATCGAATTCAGCTGGTCACGCGCGCAGCCGTTCAGGCCGCGAATGCTTTGCAGGACTGGGCGCTCTCCGAGGACGAGCCGGAATTGAGAAATCGAATCATCGTCGAGATGAAGACCCTGCTGAAGGGCTACCTCGCGGTTTACATGGATCAGCCGAGCCGCTACGGCGGCTAAAGCCCATCGATCTCAAACTCTTAGCGAAAAGATAAAAATTGTGAGATTCACTCACTTTTCAACTTTCTTTTTTGTGTTAGAAACAGCTCGAATCTCTGGAGGAGGACACCCGTCTATGAAAGTCAAAGTACTTATCAGCGCAATTCTTGCGTCTATCATCTCTGTCGCAGGCTGCAGCGACGATAGCGGAACCACGGGCACGGGTGGGACCGCAGGCAGCGGCGGCGCCGCGGGCAGCGGCGGCGATGGCGGCATGGGCGGCACCCCGGTACCCAAGCGCTGCGACGACATCCCCGACGCGTCCAGCTACATCGTCCCCAATGCGCCAGCTACGGCGACCGATGATTGCACGCTCACGCTCAACCCGACGGGTACGAACGACAACGCTCAGATCATCGACGCACTGGTCGACAACGACCTGACGAACGGAACGCTTTGTCTGGGCGTCGGCACCTGGGACATGGCTGGCACGATCGGCATCAGCGACGACCCGGGGCTGACCCTCAAGGGCATCGGAGCTTCGCCGGACGACGTCGTGCTCGAGTACGCCGATGAAAACGGTGATTGCCGCGGCGGCAAGGGCATCAACGTAGGTGTCGACAACGTCACGATCGAGAACATGTGGGTCAAGAACACCTGCGAGAACTCCGTCGAGCAGCGCGATACCGACGGCTCGGTCTTCCGCAAGGTACGTGTCAGCTGGGACGACCGCTGCGACCGTCCGTCACCGCCCGCGAACTGTGACGCGACGTGCGAAAGCACGGAGGACTGCGCCGACGACCGCCTGGTCTGCGATACCGTGTTTACGGCGCAAACCGAGGGCACGTGCATCGGCAACATGACCTTGAACGGGGCCTATGGGATCTACCCCACCGACTGCCAGAACACGCTCGTCGAGTACAGCCAGGTTCAGGGCGCCTCCGACGCCGGCATCTACATTGGCAAGTGCACCGGCGGCTCGGTCGAAAACAACATCGTCAACGAGAACGTGGCCGGCCTCGAAGTCGAGAACTGCGTCGACGTCGATGCCTCGAACAACACGGCCTTTGACAACGTGGGCGGCCTATTCGCCCTGCAGCAGGATATCTCGGGGGACATGCAGTCCAACACCGACGTGCGCCTGTTTGACAACGAGACCTACTGCAACAACCACCCGAACTTCGCAAAGCCCGGCAGCGCGGTCGCAGGCATTCCGGTCGGCACCGGCTTGCTCAGCTTCGCAGGGGACGGCGTGGAGATCTTCGGCAATCTGATCACCGACAACCAAACGCTTGGCATCGGTATGGCGAGCAACCTCCTCAACTGCCAGGTCGCCGGCTCGGACTGTCCGCCTTACACCGACGGCTATGATCCCTACGTGAAGCAGAACTACATTCACGACAACGTGTTCACCAACAACGGGACCGACCCGCTGGGCGACTTCGGGACTCTCTTCAAGATTCTCGGCTTCGGAACCATCGGCCGCCCGCCGGTGCCGGACATCGTCTGGGATGGCTATCTCGAAAACCCGACCGACGTTGGGCTCTGCTTGGGCACTGACGCGGACGCCGCAGCCACGGTCTTGGTCATCGGGGATGTTTGCCAAGACCCGATCGACCCGTCCTTCGAAGACTACATCACCTGCGCGCAGGACAACGCCTCGACCGACCAAACCCCGTTCCTCTGCGTCCCCTAGGGTTCGTAGATCAAGCTCAAAAGGAAACGCCCCATGAAGAAGCTTAGCTTTGGTGTCATCCTCTTCCTTCTCACGATCGCCGTAGGCTGCGGGAGCGACAGCGGCAGTAGCGGCACGGCTGGTACCGGTGGCAGTGCCGGTGCCGGCGGTGAGGGCGGCGCTGGTGGCACGGCCGGCGCTGGCGGCGAGGGTGGCGGCGGCGGCATGGCCGGCGCTGGCGGCATGGCCGGCGCTGGCGGCATGGCCGGCGCCGGCGGCGTGGGGGGCTCCGGCGGCACGTCCGGTCCGCCTCGGCTCTTGTCCGAATGGGGCCTTTTCAAGAGCATCCCGGATCAGATTCCCGAAGACGGGCTCATTCCCTACGAAGTCACGGCGCCGCTCTTCACCGACGATGCAGCCAAGTTCCGCTGGGTGCAGGTCCCCGATGGCGAGCAGCTCGTCTATTCTGACACCGAGCGATGGCTGAACCCGACGGGGACGATCTACGTGAAGACCTTCGCCTACCCGGTCGACGCAACCCAGCCAGAGCTGGGCTTCCAACTCATCGAGACGCGCCTTCTGGTGTTCGGCGAGGACAAAGTCGACACCTGGACCTACGTCTATCCGGAGGGTGACAACGACGATGCGGAGCGCATCAACTTTGGCCCGGTGCTCGACGTGAGCTGGGTCAACGCGCTAGGCGAGACCATTTCGCTCGACTACGAGGTCCCGAGCGTACCGCAGTGCAAGGAGTGCCACAGCGTCGCAGGACGCTCGCTTGGGCCTTCGACCGGGATGTTCAACCGCGACAATGACTACGGCCCCGGAATCGGCGTGCTGAACCAAATCGACTACATGAACAGTCTCGGAATGTTCGACGCAGAGCCTCCCGCGGTCGAGGAGAGGACGACTTACGTGTCGGACCCCGCCATCGAAACCGAGGCAAGCCTCCATGACCGCGCGCGCTCGTACTTCGACTCGAACTGCGCGCATTGCCATGCGCCGGCGCCCTATGGAGAGATCGCCGACAAAGGCCTCTACCTCGACTACCAGAGCATGGACCCCGATACGGGCACGAGCTTCTTCACCTGGGGCGTCTGCAAACCACCTACTTCGGCTGGCAACGGTTTGGACTGTGATCAGAGCCAGGACATCGTTCCGGGCAACCCGAGCGCGTCGCTCTTGCTCTGCCGAATGGAATCGGTCGCCGCGGGCGAGCGAATGGCACCCGTCGGCCGGACCATCGTTCATGCCGAAGGTGTCGAGCTGGTTCGCGAGTGGATCCAAGAGTTGCCGAACTTGTTCGTGGGTGTCACGCCTGGCTGCCCCCAGCAGTGACCGATGCTGCGCCTCCTTTGCTCGACCGTCTGTTTCGCGTCGCTCATTGCGGCGTGCGGCGACGCTGCTGAATCGCTGAGTGGCGGGAGCGGCGTGGGAGGTGCGGGCGGTGCACCGGACACGGCGCCGCCCCTACCCTGGCCGGCGACCGAGTTTCCTCCGTTGCCCAAGATCGCCGAGGAAGCGCCGGAGGCACGCATCCGCCTCGGCAACCTGCTGTTCTACGACCCGATTCTGTCGGTCGATCGAGTCACCGCCTGCGCGACCTGCCACAGCGAGTTCTGGGGGATGAGCGACGCCCTTCCTCTTGCAGTAGGCAATGGAGCCGGTCCGCTCGCCGGACCTGGCCGTGAGGGGCCAAACACGCTTCGACGCAACTCACCGGCGCTCTTCAACCTCGCCTTCCGCGAGAGCCTTTTCTGGGACGGCCGCACGGAGTCGCTCGAAGCGCAGGCGACTACGCCCTTGCTTGCCGAGGACGAGCTGAACCTCGACCCAGAGGTCGCCGTCGCCGAGCTCATGGTCATCCCCGAATACGTTGATCTTTTCTCCGAGGCGTTCCCCGACAATCCAGAAGTCACCGTCGCCAACCTCGCCTCCGCGCTCGCCGCTTTTCAGCGGACGATGGTCTCGGACCGTTCGCTCTACGACGCCTATCTGGGTGGACAGGTTGCGACGCTCAACGCGGAGCTGGTCGAGGGGATGTTCCTCTTCGCCGAGATGGGGTGCAACGACTGTCACAGCCCACCGCTCTTCGAGTCCGAGACCTTTGCAGACCGCAACGTCCCCGAAGTGGAAGGCATCATCGACGAAGGGCGGGCCGAGGTCACCGGGCGCGGGGAAGACATCGGCAAATTTCGAGCTCCGACGCTACGGAACATTTTCGAGAGCGAGCCCTATTTCCACAACGGCTCGGTGAAGCGACTGGAAGACGCGGTCCGTCACGAGCTCGAGCAAAGCGGCATCTCCTTTGACGACGAGGATGTCCGGCTGATTGAGCTCTTCATCCGCAAGGCTCTGCGTGACGACAGCCGCAGCGCCGAGCGCCCCCGGAAGGTGCCCAGCGGTTTGCCGACGCCGCTCGACGGCCCGATCTTCCCCGGCCGCTAGCTTGCGTTGGCTGCGCGTTCAATCGACCAGCAACCGGCTCTCGCCCATGAAGTCATCGTCCTCGATGAGGTCGATGCGGCTCCGGGCGAAGCGTCGGGAAGCAGCCAAGGCGCGCTCGCCCTTCCCGTGATCTAGAGACCACTGCGCGTGGTGGCCGAGCAGCGCGAGCTCGGTCGCGCGACCAAGCGTCATCGCAAAGCGTCGGGCGCCGGCTTCGAGCAGGTCGCGTTCCGAGAGGGTTGCCTCGAGCCAGCGGCCCGCGTGCTGAACGGCGGCCTGACTGCGCTCAACGGTGGCCTGCAAGCGCGGATCGGTCGTCGCTTCGAGTCGGTCGTGAACCTCGCCGACGTACGCACCCCAAACACCATCTTGCTTGAGCGCGCGAAGCGTATCGAGCGAGAGGACATTGGTCGTCCCCTCCCAGATCGGAAGCACCTGCGCGTCGGCGAGGAGCTTTGGGAGGCCGGTGTCGTTGACGTAGCCGGCGCCGCCAAAGGATTCGAGCGCCTCGGAAGCCACGGCAACGGCTTGTTTTCCGGTCGTGAGCTTTCCGATGGGGGTGAGCAGGCGGCTCAGGAGTTGCTCGGCTTTGCTCGCCTCGCCGGACTCGATGCGGCCGAGGAGCTCGACGACACGAAACGCGAGGAGGAACGCACCCTGCGTCTCGGCGATCATGTCCGCCATGGTGTCGACGTGAAGTGGCTTGTCGATCAGGGCAGCGCCAAACGCCTTGCGTTTGTCGGCGTAGTCGCGGGTCAGCGCAACGGCGCGCTGCATGCCAAGAACCGCCGCGACAGCGTTCCACGTGCGTGTGACGTTCAACATCGGCGTGATGTTGCGAACCCCGCTCTCGAGCCCGGCAACCGGAATGGCTTCGACTCCGTCGAGAGTGAGCTCCGCGGTCGGGAGCTTGCGCGTCCCGAACTTGTCTTTGAGCCGATTGATGTGGAGGTTCTGTAGCCTCCCCTGTTCGTCACGAAGCTCGAGGTAAAACATCGCCAAGCCACGACCGCCTGGCGGGTTTCCTTCTGGCCGCGCCAGGGTGAGCGCCATGTCGGCCGTCGTCGCCGAGGTGAACCATTTGGTGCCGTAGAGGCGCCAGCGGGCGCCGTCGCGCCGCGCAATCGTTTCGGTCTGCCCGACATCGGAGCCGCCGATGAGCTCGGTCATCCATTGACCGGAGGTCCACATCGTGGCGGGGTCACGAGACAAGAGTCGCGGAAGCGCGTGATCGATGAGCGCCTGGTTGCCCGAATCGAGGAGCGTGCGGGCCGCGCCGTCAGTCATGGCCAACGGGCAATTGTAGGTGTCGAGCGAGGCCTGCGCGACGTAGTTCAAGATGTGCTGGTGGACGCGCGCGTAGGGTCCGAGCTCCGAGTCGTAACCAGCAGCCACCAGGCCGTGTTCGGCGCAGAGGGCCTGCGCTCGCTTCCATACCTCGGTGACCTCGACCTCGTCGACCCGATTGCCCCAGGCATCCCAAACCCTGTGAACCGGTTCGTTTTCGAGATCGGCCAAGGACAGTCGATAGAGCTCGCCGCCGTTGAGCTCGCCGAGCTCGCGGTACTCCGGCTCGAACCGTTCGAGAAGCTCGGCTGGGAGCGTTCGCTCCAAGTACTCGCGCAGAAGCGAGTCGGAATCGTATTGATTTCCAAGGCTTGGGGGGTCTTGCTGAAAGGCCATACATTACTCGACTTGGCAGACAATGACACTCACTGAAATCATCATACGCCCCGTCTCCTAGCCAGTCAATCCTCAAACAGGCTCGCGAGCGTGGAGCGGTGCTAGAGAAGGTGCATGATCCCGATCAAGGTCGCGACAGCGTCGTTGAATCAGACGCCACTCGACTGGGGCGGCAACCAGCGGCGCATCGAGGCGGTCTTGCGGCAAGCACACCTCGAAGGGGCGGCGCTGCTCGTGCTGCCCGAGCTCTGCACGACGGGCTACGGCTGCGAAGATGCGTTTCTTGGTCCGGACGTGGCGAATCGGGCTTGGTCGATGCTGATGGAGCTGCTGCCGCAAACCAAGGGCATGGTGGTGAGCATCGGGATGCCCGTGCGTCGCAGAGGGGGTCTTTACAACACCGCCTGCGTCGTGGCGGACGGTCGCATTGCAGGCTTTGCTGCCAAAGAACATCTGGCCGGCGAAGGCCTTCACTACGAGCCGCGCTGGTTCAAACCTTGGCCCAACCATCAAGTGGTCGAGCTGGAGCGCGACGGGAAGAGCTACCCGTTTGGCGACGTCTTCTTCGATTTCTCGGGCGTGCGCGTTGGCTTCGAGATTTGCGAAGACGCCTGGGTCGCGCAACGCCGAGGAGCGATCGACGGCCACGCGATGGACATCATGGTGAACCCGAGCGCGAGTCACTTCGCCTTTGGCAAGCACGAGGTGCGCGAACGGCTCGTGCTCGAGGGCTCACGCTCGATGGCGGTGAGCTATCTCTACGCCAACCTGCTCGGCAACGAGGCCGGCCGAGTGATCTACGATGGCGGTTGCTACATCGCACAAAACGGCAAGATGTTGGCCCGATCGCAGCGGCTCACCTTCGATGATTCGGTCTTGACGACTGCGGTCATCGACGTCGAAGCATCTCGGACCGAGCAGGTCCGGACCACCAGCTTCGAGGCGGATCGAACCGACCCGGGGGAAAAGAGAAT
>Ga0265306_10000837_pt1 | contig 14955 bp, 11 predicted proteins | sample Helome_3_FD_192493 | JGI IMG/M metagenome (GOLD analysis project Ga0265306, IMG submission 192493) | Marine sediment microbial communities from subtidal zone of North Sea - Hel_20160420 (Illumina Assembly) | ecosystem: Environmental > Aquatic > Marine > Subtidal zone > Sediment ...
CTCAGACAGATCCGGCGCCGGACCCGGCTCGAAACCGGGGATCTGGCCGAGCCGCTCGCGGAAATAACGCGCCAGCAGCAGCTTTTCTTCGAGCGCCGCACGAAATGGTGCCAGACCATACAGCTTCAGCGGCAGCCACAGACGCAAGCCCCGGAACGGACGCGTGAGTTCCGGCCCCAGGTCAGCCGCTGAGAACACGCCGCCGGCGTCACGGGCGTCCTGCATGTAATCCGCGGTGTAATAATGCGCCGCGGCCAGTTGTCGCTCGTCCCGGGCCAGGATGGCGCCACTACCGAACGGCAGGAACAGGCCCTTGTGGGGATCCAGCACCACCGTGTCCGCCCGCTCGATACCGGCCAGACGCTGACGACCGGCACTCGTCAACAGAAAGAATCCCCCATAGGCGGCGTCCACGTGGTTCCACAGCCGGTGCTCCGCCGCCACGTCAGCGATGGCCTCGAGCGGATCGACGGCGCCGACGTCGGTGCTGCCGGCCGAGGTCACTACCATCCACGGCCGCAGCCCGGCCGCCCGGTCGGCGGCAGCGCTTTGCGCCAGCGCCGCCGGATCCATGCGCCACCCCTGATCCACCGCGACGCGGCGGATCACGCAATCACCCAGACCAGCCAGCCGCAGGGCCTTGTCCACGCAATGATGGGTCTGGCCGCTCAGATAGACCACGCTGCGCTCCACATCACGGGCGCGGATGCCGCAGGCCTCGCGCGCCGTCACCACGGCCGCCAGATTGGCGATACTGCCGCCGGAGGTCAGATCACCGCCGGCGCCGGCCGGCAGACCGACCAGATCCGCCATCCAGCGCACCAGCGAGCGCTCCATCACCGCCGCACCGGGGCTGGCGAAATAGACGCCGGAATAACTGTTGGTGACGTCGGCGAGGAAGTCGCCCAGCGCGGACGGGTAGATACCGCCACCGGGGATATAGCCGAAATGCCCACCTGAGGCCGGATTGATACCGATACCAAGCACCTCGCGCTCGAGTACGTCCAGGATCTCGCTGACCGAGCCCGCCCCGTCCTCGGGCCGGAACGGCGCGGTATCCGGAGCCGCGGCACTTGCACGGTATGTGCCGCGGCCGGCCAGGGACGCCAGAAAGTCGTCGGCGAAATCGAACGCCTGCCGGGTCATATCACAACGGGCAGCCGCATCCGGATCCAGCTGTCGGGCCAGCGCTTCCAGGCACTGCAGTTCGCGCTCCACTTCGTATCCCCCGTGTGATATCGCGGACAAGCCTACCAACGCCGGCGATCCCGGGTCAGCCGACCACCGAACGGCACAGCCTTATCGGCTATCCGGCATAAATCCGGAAAACGCCAGCGAGATGCGCTGGCTCGGGCAGGTAGAGCGTCGCGAACCGACGCACGACGAGACAGATCGGATCCGGATCTCCCGCCACGCTGCGCGGGCGGTCACCAGTTCCGCGGGCCGCGCTTGATGCTGACCATACCGCGGTCGGTGTTCATGCGGTGACAGCCGATACAGCTGCCGTCGAAATCCTGAACGAAAGCATTGTGTTCCGGGTCTTCGAAATGGACCTCGTGGATCAGCGTGGCCAGAGGGTAGGCCGCGCCGCCATCCTTGTGACACTTGCGACAGCCGTTGGGCACGGTCTTGACATGGTTTGGCGGGATCCCGTGGCCGACGCGCTGCAGCAGCACGCCCAGCGAAACATAGCCGCCATCGGTGTCGTCATTGTGACAGTCGACGCAGCCGTTCTTCCACACGCCGCCGCCCCAGTATTTGCCGTCCACTTCCTTCGGCACGGGCCGACTCTTGCGTGGACTGACCGTGGCCGCTTCCTCATTTGCTGCGAGCAGATGGACAGTTGACGGCACGTCCGTTGCAGCCACTGTCGTCATCTCCCCATCGATCCCTGGATTTGGCATCGATCCGGGCACCTCGGCGACGGCGGCGGCCGCAAACAAAAGCCCCGCCAACAGCAGCGGGCGGCGGACCGAGCGGACGGGGGCTGTGTGCATCATCGACTCCATCTCCAGGCCATCTCTGATCGCGAGCGCGCGGCGCTCCAGGGGCAGCCGGGCCGCTCGCCGGCGACGACCCGATCATAACCCAGTCGAGCGTGGATTCGTGAGCGGCTCCCGCCCTACTCCGTCGGGGGCGGCGACTATGCTTGGGTCAGGGGAGGCTCAATCGACAACCAATGGACACGACCGTAAACCAGCAGGTAGCGCGCAAGCTGGACGAGGCCGCTGAACTCCTCGCTCAACAGGGCGCCAATCCATTCCGGGTATCCGCCTATCGCAATGCGGCCAACACCGTCGAGAAGCTGGATCGGAGCGTGGCCGATATCCTTGATGAGCAAGGGCTGGAGGGCCTGATCGAGCTGCCCACGATCGGCAAGGGCATCGCGTCTGCGATCCGCGAGCTCGTTACCAGCGGCCGCTGGAGTCAGCTGGAACGTATGCGCGGCACGCTCGACCCGGAAGCCCTGCTGCAGACGGTCCCGAACGTCGGGCCGGTGTTGGCGGCCCACATCCACGGCGAGCTTCACATCGACACGCTCGAACAGCTCGAAGCAGCGGCCTGGGATGGGCGACTCGAGGGTCTGCCCGGTGTCGGCGAGCGCAAGCTGCAGGGGATCCGCGCCGCTCTGGCCAGTATGCTCGGGCGTGCCCGGAGGCGCGACGCCGGGCGCGGCGCCAACGGACCGGATGTGGAACTGCTGCTGCATGTGGATCAGGAATATCGCCGCGCCGCGGAGGCCGGCACGCTGCCCACCATCGCACCCAGGCGCTTCAATCCGTCCGGCGAGGCCTGGCTGCCGATCCTCCACACCGAGCACCGTGGCTGGCATTTCACTGCCTTATTCTCCAACACCGCCCGCGCCCACGAGCTGGACCGGGTGCGGGACTGGGTGGTGATCTATTTCTACGACGACAGCCACGAGGAAGGTCAGCACACGGTGGTCACCGAGACCCGCGGGCCGCTAACCGGACAAAGGGTCGTACGCGGACGCGAGACCGAGTGCCGCGCCTGGTATCAGCGGGCCGTTGCCGGTTGATGCCACCGCCCGTGACGGGCCTGGCGTGGCGTGGCTCAGGGCCGCCGGAAACGACTTCAGATTTATGCTTGTCTCCTGGTGGTGTTCCCGGATCTGATAACGCAATCCACGCAAGACAGACGACCGATCTCTTCGATCCGTAGCCCCGTCAGCGTGGCCGCGAAAGGGAATTATCTCGATTTCTTTAGCGCGGCCTTGGCCTCTTTGTGACCCGGATCGAGTGTGAGCGCGTATTGGTAGGCCCTGCGCGCTTCATCTGCTCGCTCCTGCTGCGCGTAGATCAGCCCGAGGCGATACCAGGCCCATGGTAACGGGACCTCATCCTGTCCCGGCTCGTGCTCGACATACTGACTCAGCGCGCGCTCGCCGCGCTCGAGGTGTCGGCCGGAAATAGAGGCCGTCCGCCCGATCTGATAGGTGATGTTCATGTCGTTCGGGAATCGCGACAGTCCTTCTTCATACGTCTGTATCGCGTCGTCGTAACGACCGGCCTCGTTGAGGAACAGGCCGAAGGCGATACAGGCATCGGGTGCGTCCGGCTGCAGCGCAAGCGCCGCGCGGTACTCGATCTCCGCCGACGCCGGCTCGTCTTTAGCCTGGTAGACGCTGGCGCGAGCCAGATGTCCCTGGAGTGGATCGAGTCTGGCAATCTCCAGCGCCTGTTGCTCGGCCTTGTCGAGGCTGCCGCCGGCGATCGCGGGCGCACGGATATAGTAGGTCACCAGACCGTAGCGCGCCTCCACGTTAGCGCCATCCAGCACTACCGCGCGCTCGAAGCTGTCCCGGATCTTGCCGGACAGACGCATGGCCTTGAACATGCCGGCGCCCTGGGCGCTGGTTCCGTAGGCCTCACCGAGGCGCTGGAAATAGACCGACTGCCGGTCATCGATCTGCACCGCCCGCTCCAGCCATTCCACCGCGTCATCCGTCCGGCCCTGCTGCAGATAGCTGTTACCCAATTGAAAGGCGGCTGCGGCATCTTGTGGATCTTCTCGCAGACGGGTCTCGAAGATCTGCTGAGCCTCGGTGTACCGTCCCTGCTCGAGCAGCAGCAACCCCGTTGCCAGATCCGCTGCGTACCCGCTACGCGCAAGCAATAGCAGACAGGCGATGATGGCGGCAGCTGGTCTCATACAGGCTCCTCGGGACCGGTCCTTGTCTTTTACCTCCGACCCGCGTCCTTATGCCATATAGACAACTCTTGCGCGAATAGTGCCTTGACCGTGAGCGCATGGTCGGAAGCCACCGTGGTCCGGCCGGGGCAGGCTGGGGCCACAGCGGCCATACTGATGACAGAGTCATGCAATTCAACGCGGAACAAGCCCTGATCCTGGTCGCCCTGCTGCTACCGCTGTTTGGCGTGATCCTCGGCGTGCAGTGGTTGCGCCGGGAGCGCAGACGAGAGCAGCGAAAGCGCGAACAGCGCTAGATCCTGCGGTCAAATGGCGCGCCGCCCTGGCCGGGTAGCTCGCCCGGCGTGTGTAAGCAGAAAGATCAGCCCGGAGCCGCTGGCTTTCAGCGCCCGTCGGCCACGCGGGCGGCGCGGAACTCGCTGGTCTCGCGCCACGCCGGGAATGCGTCGCTGTTGGCCAGCCGGTATCCCAGATCAAAGTACAGCTGCGCGTCCTGAACCGCACCGCTCAAATCCCAGTCATCGCGATATTCATCGGCGGGCTTGTGATAGTGCTCGCGGACATAGACCGAATCGGCCGGACCGGCATTGAGAATGCTCAGACCGGGCACACCGGACCTGGCCAGACTGAAATTATCCGAGCGATAGAAGTACCCGCTCTGTGGCGAAGGATGCGGGCGGACCTGACGCCCTTGCCGGCCCGCCGCCTCCCGCGCCAGCTCGCCCAGCGCCGACTGCTCCAGACCCAGCAGCGTGGTGTCGGTCTCCGGTCCTTTGTGCAACATGATGTCCATGTTGAGCACCGCCACCAGATCGCGGGTCGGGACCGGAGGATTGCGCGCAAAGTACAACGAGCCGAGCAGCCCCGATTCCTCGGCGGTGACCGCGGCGAACATTACCGAGCGCTTCGGCGGATGTTCCAGCGCCGCATAGGCCTCTGCGATTTCCAGCAGTGCGGCGACGCCGATCGCGTTGTCTGCGGCGCCGTTAAAGATCTGATCACCCTCCAGCGTCGGGTCCATCCCAAGGTGATCCCAATGCGCGGTGTAGATGATGTATTCATCGGGCCGTTCGCTGCCGGTCAGCTTGCCGACCACGTTGTAGGACGCCTGTTCGCGGATGCTGTTGCGGATCTCGACACTGGCGGTCTGCTCCAGCGAAACGGGCAGGAAATCCGCATCCAGCGCCGCCTGTTTCATCGCCTCGAGATCGAGCCCGGCGCGGTCGAACAAACGCTCGGCCACCTCGCGCTGGATCCAGCCCTCGACCGCGGTCCGATCGGCGCCGTCGTTGTCAGTCACCAGGTCGATCTTGGGTCCGACGCCACCGTTGCGGACAACGTGCCATCCATAGGCCGCCGGCGCCGTCTCATGGATAATCAACACGCCGTCCGCGCCATGACGGGCGGCTTCCTCAAACTTGTAGGTCCAACGGCCGTAATAGGTCATCGCCGGACCGTTAAACACCTCCGGGTCACCGGTCGCGAATCCCGGGTCGTTGACCAGCACCACCGCGGTCTTGCCGGTCCAGTCCACGCCTGCGTAGTCGTCGCGGCCATATTCCGGAGCGACGATGCCGTAGCCGGCGAATACCAGATCTGATGCCCTGATGCTGATCTCATCCACGACCCGCTTGGTCCAGACGACAAAGTCATCGCCGTAACGTAGCGATTCATCACCCAGCGCCATCGTGGTCGCGGCGCTGGCGGTGATCTCTACCAGCGGCACCGGCTGCAAGAACCCCTTTTCGCCAGCAGCTATCAGGCCTGCGGCCGCGAATTCTTGTTGCAGATATTCCAGGGTGCGGGTCTCGCCGGGGGTCATCGGTGCACGACCCTCCATCTTGTCATCAGCGAGGACCACGGTGCGCCGGGTCATGCCGTCGACGTCGATCTGACTCAAGGCCCGTGCGGTATCGTCGCCGTCGATATCCGACCCGCTGCCGGGAGCGTTGTCCTGGCCGCAGGCGCCCAGCAGCAGCCCCGCGGTCAACAGTAGAGAGACCCGGACCGCCAGCCGGACGGCATTCGATGTGTGTTTGCTGTGTTTCATGGCGCGCCATGCTACGCCCGGCGGCGCCAGGGCTCAACGCAGCAGATGCCGGGACGGCGACGGTCGATCAGGTCGGTATGACCATCATCCCGGTAAAGAACGGGTGCAGGAACATGAAAACGACCATCACCACGATGCCGATCACCACGGTCACGAGGTCTTTCGACCATGACACAGCGGCTGCCTTCTGCCATGGCCCCTCGCGGCGGCTGATCAGTACGATCTCCGCCATGGCCCAGAGTCCCATGGCGCCAAACAGGATCAGCGAGCGGACGTCCCCGTTGGCAAACAGATGACCAGTCGCCCAGACCAGGATCGCGGTCAGCTGCGGATGACGTACCACGCGCTTTATGTTGTTGTCGGTCTTCGCCGCAGTAAACAGCACAAACGCAATCAGTACCAGCAGATAGGTCAGATGGCGTCCCCATGTCTGCGGTTCATAGACCAGCGTCGGGATGGTGCCACGCCAGCCGATCACGATCAGCACCAGTGACGTGATGATCAAAAGCGAGAACAGACCACGGTAGCGCTGTCCGAGCTGCTCTTTGAGCGCCGCCCGGCGCGCCGGCGCCAGCACCGGGAACAGATGCACCGCGGCCCATAAGGCCACACCGAGAATCAACAAACCCATTACCTCATCTCCGTTATCAATGGTGCCCTGATCAATCGGCGCTGGCTATCGCCGCGCCCTGTACCTGCTCCAGCGCCCGCACGGCCGCAGCCAGCATGGCTTCGGGACCGACCGGCGCGCCGCTCGCCTGTTCCATCCACAGGTCCGGGGTCAACCGGCCGATCCGGGACATGCGCTCGAATTCGCCGCCCAGATCACCGGCCCGCTCCACCTGTTGTTCGATCTGTAGCGCGATCATCGCACCGATCGGATAGTCCGGCAGATACAGACGACTGTGGATCATGTGCGAGTAGACGCCGAGCAGGATCACGTCGCGCTGACCGAACACTGGTGCAAAATATTCATTCCACACGTCCTTCGCTATGGCCAGCGTGGCCTGTTTGAGTTCCGCCGGGGTCGCCTCCGGATGGTCGTACATCCAGTGCCAGACACGCATGTCCACCAGAGCCACCGCGCCGATCTCGGCCGCGCCCCAGAAATCATCGAGGACCTGTAGCGCCTGGCTGGTCGCATCCGGCTCCGAGAGTCCAAGCAGCTCCAGATCCCGAGCCTGAAATACGAAGGCCAGCGCCTCGGTGAAAGCCGTGTTGGGGACACCCTGTAGCGAGTAATGATCGATCTCGTAGAGCGAGACGGTCTGTTCGACGTTATGACCCATCTCATGGACCGCGATGTTGTAGCCCTTGTAGTCCATGCCTTCGGGTCCGACACGGGTGCGCAGATGGGATTTGGCGCCGCGCATTTGAGCACCCCAGGCGTGGCCGGATCCGCGTGCCGGCTCGACCACGATCTTCGCGGCGAAATCCCGCGCCTTTGCGGGGCTAAAGCCCAGACCCGTCAGCAGCCGCGGCATATCGGCTTCATAAGCGGCCGCGTCCGGGTAGCGTTTGCGTGTGACGGCGTCGAGCTGGGCCTCCGTATACGTGCCGCGGGGCTTGAAACCGTTGTACCAGATGTCGAATGGCTCCAGCGGCCGGCCCAGACGGGCGGAGACCAACGTGCCGACCTGGGCGAACAAGGGCGAGGACAGGATCTGCTCCAGCATCGCCTCGACCCGCGTCTCGGGGATCTCCCGGTCCTCGTTGAACCGTCGATCGATATGGGTCGGTGCCGTGGGCGAATATTGATCCAGCTGCTGCATCGCGTGGAATTGGCCCAGCAGGACCGCATACCGGGTGTCTGGCTCCGGCGCATTGCTCGGACCGGCGCCAGCGTCCACGGGCCGGTCGGAGTCGGTCACGGTCGCCGCGGTAACCTGGTTGGTATAAGGATCCCAGTCGACGGTCGGATTGTCGATCACCACCTCGGGGATGGTCTGGTCGACGATCCGCTCCATCACGCGCTCGATCATCCGCTGGCGGACGAGTCCATCGGTTTCGCTATAGTCGGCCTTGATCTGATCCCGCAGATTCCAGTGGGAGAGCAGTTTCATCCTGGCCGGAAACAAGCGCTGGCCCTGGTCGTCGAGCAGATGATGCATCCAGATGTTGTAGTCGGCGATGTACTGGTCGGCCCTGGCGTCCGCGGCGGCGATCGCCTGGTTCACCTCGGCCGGCACGCGGCTCGAGAACCGCTGCGCCAGACGCGTTTCGGCCCATTGACGTCGGGTCCAGTCATCGCCCACGGACAGACGCTGCTCGAGGGTGGTCAAGGGGAAATTGAGCAATACGGTCAACGCGAGCTTGTTGGCAAACCAATCCTGGTTGAAATGCGAGCCCGGGTTGTACGCGGCGGAGACACGGTCGAAGGGCAGGATCGGGCCCAGCTCCAGATCGGTCTGACGGCGCATGGCCAGGACGATCTCGTTGACGTTGCCATCGAACTGCTCCAACAGGTACTCGAAGCGCGCGAACATCGCGTCCAGGGTCTGTTGATCGCCGGCAAAGTTGGCGCGTGCAAAACGCTCGAACGCCGCCCGATCGCCATCCTCCTGGCGCCAGAACCCGGCCACCTGACCCAGACCGCCCTTGACGCGAGAGGCCTGCCCGGCGCCGTACTCCGCAATCATCGATTGTTCCAGCGCAGCCACCGCGGCGGGCATCCAGTCGGGACTGCCAGCGGCGGCCAGCGCCGGCGACAGCGGGCTGAGGACGAAGGCGGCCAGCACCATGGCCGATCGCATCAAATTCATCGGTAGTCTCCTCGTTTTTCCCGCCGGCCGGGGGCCCGCGGTGGACGCTGGCGAGCGTCCGGCAGGCGGCTACATTAGCAGACCGGCTGCCCTCCGTCGTCCCGGCAGGCGGCCACCGGCAACGACAAAGGAGGGTCAAAACCCGACTGGAAAACCGGGCGCCCGACTGCCACGCTTGAAGTAGGTGTTCCGACTCTTTCTGGTCGGGACCAATATGCCGGAGAAGCCGAAAATCTCCGGCTGACTCGGGGGTGTCCGATGAAGACCGTCTTCGTTAACCCCGAGCGGTGCATCGGCTGCCGTCAGTGCGAATTTGCCTGTGCGGTCGAGCACTCCTTGAGCCGCGATCCGACCCAAGCCGTGTTCGAGACCCCGACGCCCCGTCCGAGGATTCACGTATCGCCGGGGCGTCCCTACGCCACGTCCTTCCCCAACAAATGCCGGCACTGCGATCCGGCACCCTGCGAGCAGGTCTGCCCGACCGGGGCGATCAGCCGGGATGCTGAACGTGGCCTGGTGCTGGCCGATGCTCGCCGGTGTATCACCTGCGCCATGTGCGCCATGGTCTGCCCATTCGACGTAATCACCTTCCACGAGCTCGGCGACGGCATGTCACCGAGGGTCGCGGCGATCAAATGTGACGGCTGTGTCGAACGCGTCGACGCCGGCAGACCACCGGCCTGTGTCGAAGCCTGCAAGACGGACGCGCTGGTCTTCGGCGAACTCAACGAACTAATCGAGGCGGGACGGGCGCGGGACACCACTGCGCTTTTGTCCGCCGCCGCGGCCGCGACGTCAGCAGCGCCTGCCATGCCGGCAAGTATCGCCGGATGGCGCGCCTGGGGCGAGGCGGCGGTCCATCTGAACGAGGGGGTGCATCATGGCCACCACTGACAACACGCGTCAGCTGAGTATCAACAACGACGCGCGGGCGATGATCATGCGCGCCCGCGAAGAGGGCATCGAGACGGTATGGGATCGACTCGCTGCCCAACAACCACAATGTGGCTACTGCGCGCTTGGCGTCAGTTGCCGCAACTGCGCGATGGGGCCCTGCCGGGTCGATCCGTTCGGTGAAGGACCACAGAAAGGTGTCTGCGGCGCGGATGCCGATGTGATCGTCGCCCGCAACCTGGGCCGCACTATCGCCGCCGGCGCTTCCGCCCATTCCGACCATGGCCGCGACATCCTCGAGGTGTTTGCCGAGCTGGCCGCGGGCGAGACCACCGGCTACGAGCTGCGGGACGAGACCAAGCTCAGGAACCTGGCCGAGGAATGGGGCATCGATCCCGAGGGCAAGAAACCGCAGGAGATCGCACGCGAACTGGCGACGGCGATGATGGAGGAATTCGGCATCGTCAAGGGCCGCCTCAGCTTCGCCGACCGCCTGCCCGAGCAGCGCACCAAGCTGTGGAACGATCTCGGCATCAGCCCGCGCGGCATCGATCGCGAGAACGTAGAGATGCTCCATCGCACGCATATGGGCGTGGATAACGACTATGTGAACACGTTGCTCCATGGCTTGCGTACCAGCCTCTCCGATGGCTGGGGCGGTTCCATGGTGGCCACCGAATTGTCCGACGTGATGTTCGGCACGCCGATGCCGGTGCGCTCAAGGGTCAACCTGGGCGCGCTGCGACCCGAATGCGTCAATATCGCACTACACGGCCATAACCCGCTGTTGTCCGATGTGATCATGCAGGCGGCGGAGGATCCGGAGCTGGTCGCGCTGGCCCACGAATATGGCGCCGAAGGCATCAACCTGGTCGGCCTCTGCTGCACCGGTAATGAGCTGCAGATGCGCAAGGGTCTGCCGATGGTTGGCAATCACCTGATGCAGGAGCTGGTGCTGCTTACCGGCGCTCTGGATGCGATGGTGGTCGACTATCAATGCATCATGCCGTCGGTCACCGATGTGGCGAAGTGCTTCCACACCGTGGTGATCTCCACGGCCGACAAGGCCAAGTTCACCGGCGCGACCCATGTCTCCTTCGATCCCCACCGCGGTCTCGAAATCGGCAAGCAGATCGTGCGCATGGGCGTCGAGGCCTACGACAATCGTAACCCGGAGCGGGTGCGCATCCCCGAAGGTACGGTAGAGATGATGGCCGGTTTCTCGGTCGAAGCGATCCTCGGCGCGCTGGGCGGCACGCCCGAGCCCCTGGTCGAGGCGATCAAGGCCGGCAAGATCCGCGGCGCTGTGGCTATCGTCGGCTGCAACAATCCGAAAGTGCCTCAGGACTTCGGTCACGTGACCCTGGCCAAACGGATGATCGAAAACGACATCCTGGTGCTGGTCACCGGCTGTTCCGCGGTGGCCAACGGCAAGGCCGGACTGATGCTGCCGGAGGCGGCCGAGATGGCTGGCCCGGGTCTCAGGGAGATTTGCCAGGCACTGGGCATCCCGCCGGTGCTGCACATGGGTTCCTGCGTGGACAACACGCGCATCCTGGTGCTGGCCGCGGCGCTGGCCCGCTTCCTCGGTGTCGACATTTCGCAGCTACCGCTGGCGGGCGCCGCACCCGAATGGTACTCGGAGAAGGCGGTGTCGATCGGCGCCTATGTAGTGGCCAGCGGTATCGACACCGTGCTCGGCGTGCAGCCGGCGATCTTCGGCAGCCCCAATGTGGTCAAGCTGTTGGCCGAGGGGCTGGACGATGTGGTCGGCGCGAAGTTCTCGGTCGAGCCCGACCCGGAGAAGGCGGCGCTGTTGATCCGGCGCCATATCGAAGCCAAACGCAAGGGCCTGGGCCTGAGTTGTCTCGAGCCCGGGGGCATGACGGCGCAAGCCGCCTGATACAAGGGCCTGGAGGGTTCGATATGTGCGAACACGAGGGGCTGCACGGACAACATAGTCACGAGCATGGGCATGGGCATGGGCCCAGCCTGCCCGAAAATTCCTGCCCGGAGGATTTCCGGATCGTAGTTACCGGCAAGGGCGGGGTCGGCAAGACCAGCCTCACCGCCCTGCTGGCACGGATGCTGGCCAGGCGCGCCTGGCAGGTCCTCGCGCTGGACGCCGATCCGCAGATGAACCTGCCCTATGCCCTCGGCCTGCCGTTCGAGCAGGCTGACCGGCTGGTGCCACTCAGCGACAACGCCGATTACGTGGAAGAGAAGACCGGCGCCCGGCCCGGCGAAGGCTGGGGCTTGTTCTTCCGTCTCAATCCACAGGTCGACGATGTGGTGGCGCGCTTTGGCGTGATGGCGCCGGACAACGTCCGGCTGCTGGTGATGGGCAACACGGTGCAACCGGCGGCGGGGTGTCTGTGTCCGGAGAATGCGCTGTTGGCAGCGGTGGTCAACGCGATCGGCCTGCGCCACGGCGAGGCGATCCTGATGGACACCCAGGCCGGCTTTGAACACTTCGGTCGCGCGCTGGCCCGGGGCTTCCGTCATGCGGTCGTCGTCGCCGATCCCACGTTCAACGGCCTGCAGGCCGCGCTGCATGCAGCGCGCCTGGCCATGGATCTGGATATCGGCAGCATCCATCTGGTGATCAACCGGGTGCGTGATGACCGCGACTATGAGCAGGCACTCGAGCGGATCGAGACGCTCGGCGGATTTTCGTTTAGCAGTCGCCATCGCGTGCCCCTTGACGACTTGATGCTCCGCTCCGAGCCGTCGATCGAACCACTACTGAATACGGACAAGAGGCTGCTCGATGGCGCTTTGGACCAGATTCTTGACGTATTGCTGGAGGACCAGGAGGGACTATGGCAAGCCGCATGCTGATTTTGGGTGCCGGTCCGGCGGGTATCGCCGCCGCAGAACGGCTGCGTGAACTGGAACCGGACGGTGACCAGCGGCTGGACATCACGATGATCTCGGCCGAGCCCTTCCCGCCCTACGCGCCACCGGCGATGGCGGACCACTTTATGCACGGTGGCGAGGAGCGTTTGTTCTGGAAGGGCCGCGATATCACCGACCGCCTGGGATTGAATTATCACGCAGGTGCGAGAGTCAAACGTGTCGATACGCAGCGCCAGCGCGTGCTGCTGGCCGATGACAGCGCGCTCGATTACGAACAGCTGATCATCGCCACCGGTAGTCGTCTCTACGCGCCGCTGCGCGGTTATGAGTTGCCCGGTGTGTACAACTTCAAGTCCCTGAGCGCCGCACGCGAGCTTATCACTCACGTGCGCAAAGGCGATGTGCAACGGGCGCTCGTGATCGGCGCCGGCTTTATCGGAGTCGAGGTAGCTTTACTGCTCGCGGATCTGGGCGTCGGCGTGTTGATGCTGGAGAAGAAAGACCGGGTCATGCCACGGATGCTGGACCGGGAGAGCGCGGCCATCGTGCTCGAAGCCATGGTCAGACGCGGCATCGAGGTAGAGACGGGCGTCGAGGCAGCGGCGTTTTGCGGCCGGCGTAAGGTCAAACGGGTGCGGCTGGAGAACGGTGATCACGTCAAGGCCGACGCCTATGTCACCGCGACCGGCGTCAAACCGAACATCGAATATCTGGACGGCTCGGGCGTCGAGACCGACTGGGGCGTACTCGTCGATGATGCCCTGGCCACAAACGTACGCGGCGTCTGGGCCGCCGGCGACGTGGCCGAGACCCGTGATCGACTGACGGGTGAACGTTATGTTCACGCCATCTGGCCCAATGCCGTGGCCCAGGGCCGCGTCGTCGCCGAACGCGTGCTTGGCTTCGACACCGCTTACGCCGGCGCGGAGTCCATGAACAGCCTGCGTCATCTGGGCGTACCGCTAGTCGCGGCGGGTGCCCGCGCCGGGCAGGAGACGCTACGACTCGCCCGGGACGGATGGCTGCGCAAGATCTTTATCGATGACGGCAGGATCGTCGGCTACCGGCTCGCCGGCAACATAGGCGGAGCCGGTCTGTATCGTTCGTTGATGCTGCGCGGCATCGACGTCCGGCGTTTCGGCCCGGAGTTGGCGGAACCGGGCTTTGGCATCGGTCAACTGGTCTCGACCACAGCGGAGGTGGCCGCAGAAAGTTAGGACGCCGGACAATCGCGCCCATCGGCGGCGGCCGGACGGGTCCCGCCGAATGACGCTGCTCCGGCGAAGGATGTGCCATGCGTGCCAGAGTGGTCGCGCTTTATGAACGGATCATCCTCGGCCGACCCGTGGCAGTCCTTCTGGTTACGCTGCTGACAGTAGCCTTGTTCGGCTGGTTCGCACCGCAATTCCGTCTCGATGCGTCGGCCGACTCCCTGACCCTGGAAAACGATCGCGGCCTGCGCTATTACCGCTCGATACGGGCCCGCTACGGGTCCGACGACTACCTGATCGTCACCTACACGCCGCAGGCGGATCTGTTCAGCCCTCAGGTCCTGGAGGACCTCGGCCGCTTGCGCGATCAGCTTGCCGGACTGGCGCGAGTGGAGTCCGTGCTCAGCCTGCTGGACGTGCCGCTACTGGAGAGCCCGCCGCTGGACCTCAGGCAGTTGCCCGAGGGCATCCGCTATCTCCGCCAGCCCGACGTGGATCGGGTTAGCGCGCGGCGAGAATTGCTCGACAGCGTCCTGTACCGGAATCTGATCATCAGCCCGGACGGACGTACCACCGCCCTGCGGGTCGATTTCGCCATCGACGAGACATACCGGCGCTTGCGTGACCGCCGCGATCAGCTGCGCGCGCAAGAGCTGAGCGGCACTCTGGACAGCGACGAGACTGAGCAGCTGGCGGCTGTCAGCGAGGAATTTCGCGCCTACGCGGAAACCCTGATGGAGCAGCAGCGGCGGGACATCGCTGCCGTGCGCGCGGTGATGGCGCAACACGCGGATATGGCCAGCCTGCACCTGGGCGGCGTCCCCATGATCGTCGCCGACTCGATCGCGTTTATCCGCCATGATCTGCTGATTTTCGGCATCGCGGTGCTGCTCTTCCTGGTGCTGATCCTCTCTCTGGCTTTCCGCAGGTGGCGCTGGGTCGCGTTGCCCATGGCGACCTGTCTGGCCACCGGCATCATCATGGTCGGCTATCTCAGCATGGTCGA
>Ga0265306_10000839_pt1 | contig 14951 bp, 9 predicted proteins | sample Helome_3_FD_192493 | JGI IMG/M metagenome (GOLD analysis project Ga0265306, IMG submission 192493) | Marine sediment microbial communities from subtidal zone of North Sea - Hel_20160420 (Illumina Assembly) | ecosystem: Environmental > Aquatic > Marine > Subtidal zone > Sediment ...
TTTTTCATGAAACAGCAGATCGGCGTCACAGGTAGATGTCAGCCAGGAGTTTTGCTGTAGCTCCGCTTCGAGTTGACCCGAGGCCCAGCCCGAAAAGCCGAGAATTACGAGATAGTCTTCAGGACCCTTGCCGGCGGCGATGGACTGCAGTATATCCAGCGAGCTGGTTAAATTGACTCCGGATGAAACTTCAACACTGTTTTGCCAGTTTCCGTTATTGGAATGAAGTACGAAACCCTGTTCGAGCTGTACTGGCCCACCAATGAAAACCGGCTGGTTTTTAATTGCCTCGTCTTCACACTTGATATCCAGCTGGGTGAAGATATCCTCCAGAACCTGCGATGTCTCATGGTTGACTACCAGTCCCATACTGCCGTTTTCGCTATGTTCACACATGTAGACGAGGCTGGAGGCAAAAATCGGATCCTTGATCGCAGGAGTCGCAATCAGGCATTTATCGACAAGACTGGCGTTTTGCTGTGTCATGACAGAAACCTAGTTTACTCCGCTTTTGGTTCTAAATCGATTGCTTTTGAAATCCCAGGTCCTGATGATGACAATTTGATCGGCGCGTTCTTTTAACTCGTCCGAAAACGGCGCGAAGGGCTGCGCCATGCGCAGGATTTGCCGGGCGGCTTCATCAAGCACATTGTTCCCGGAAGAACTGGTTATCTGTGTGTCGAGTACCTCTCCATTTGCATTTATGCGCACGCTCATGCGTAAACGGCCAGCAAGGTTTTTGAGCCTTGCTTCCTGCGGATAGTTCAAATTACCGGTGTGTTCAATTTTTTGTACCCAGGAAGCCAGGTAGCTTGCTTCGACAGCCTTGCGCGTACTCGCAGTCAAGGTAATGGTTTTGGGGCGCTTGGCATAATCGATCGACATTTTCCTGATTTCAGCCTGCAGGCGGGCTATCTTGGTCTGGCGTTGCTCGCGGGCGCTTTCCTGTGGGTTGGCCGAGTCTTTGCTGCGCTGTTGCTGTTGCTGGTTTATGGAGTCGTCAGATTCGCTTTGGGTCAGAAAATAAAGTTTGCTGATGGCCAGTTGTTGTTTGCGCAGCTCAAGCCGGTCCTGATCTGAAAGGCCTTTTTGATCCACCGGGGTGGGAGCGGAAACCGGTGCGCTGGGCCGAGCCTTGGCGTCGGCATTGCCACCTCCAGCCTGGTCGATCTGGGCCAGAAAGTCAGGGTTCTCAACGGTGTCGAAATTCTGTGAATTGGCGAGGATGATATCGAGGCTCGGCAAAGGTTGTTCGCTGCGGTGATCTGATTGGGTAAAACCAACACCCAGGACTACAATTGCATGCAGAGCAAGTGCCAGAAAGAGAGTGAATCCGAGGCGATCACTGGCGGAGATCCGGGGCCGGATTACAGTAGCTTGAGCCATATTGGAAGTCTATTGTGCCTAGATTGGTTCGCTATCACCAGTAAATACCGCTGCTTTAGTTGACTATTGTGATCGGCCAGGAGGCCGTAATTTCAATTTTTCCAGCCAGAGATCGACTGATAATAATTTTGCGTTGTTCACTGATCACCAGATAATCCTGGATTTGTAGTGACGATGCCAGATCATGGTAGCCCTGGAGCCCATCGATCATCAGGGCAGTCGCGGCAACGTCAGCAAGTACCGGATCCACAGTCAGAACTGTCGCCGAGCTTTGTCCGCTAGAAGCTTCTCCGCTGCGGGGGTCGATAATATGGTGTGTCAGGTTCTCACCACGCCAGTATTTGCGATGATAGTTCCCCGATGTAAACAGGCTGTGTTTGCCCTCGATTTCAAGGCTAGCGACGATCCCGGGAGCGAATGGATTCTGGATACCAATGCGCCAGGGTCGACCAAATCGGTTACCGGCGGTAACCATATCCCCGCCCGCATTAATGATGTAGTGATCGATGCCATTCTTGTCCAGATAGTCGCTAAGCAGGCCTACCGCGTAGCCCTTGGCAATGCCGCCAAGATCAATCTGTAAATACGGGTTACTGCTCACGGCGGTGTTCGCTTCGAGGTTTAAATCCTGCATGCCGGGAATATCACGTTTAATTTCGGCAATTTTATTCATATCGGGCTCGCTGCCATGAAAACCATGCGCGGCCACCAGTTTTCCGAGCGCGGGATTGAACAGACCCCCTGTAACGTTATGGTAATGCCGGCTGAGCTGCAGTAAATGAGCCAGGCTAGCGGGCACCTTTGCCCTGGCGCCTTGATGTAGCGTCCTGTTGAAGCGAGTCAGGTCGCTATCTTCCCAGGCGTGCCATTGTTTGCGCTGGATGCGCAGTTGCTTTTCAATTTCAGTTAGTAGCCGTTCCGCCGCAGTCAGGTCGTCGGTGATCATCGTAATTTCGATGATGGTGCCGAATTCCAGCAGCTGTTGCTCGACCAGGTGCTGCTGGCGTTCGCAGCCAGCGACAATGAAGACAGGTAGCAGCAGCCAGATTAAGCGGAAAGTCGTTGCTCGATACACTCAAAGAGATCTGCGCTGATGTTCAGATTAAACTCTCGGTCGAGCTCGCGTATACAGGTTGGGCTGGTCACATTGATTTCGGTGATGTAGTCGCCGATCACATCGATCCCGACAAACAGTAAACCCCGGGCTCTGAGTTCGGCGCCGATCTGTGCGCAAAGCCAGTTATCACGCTCACTCAACGGCTGGCCCCGGGTGCTCGCTCCAGCCGCGATATTGCCACGATTTTCGCCAGCGGCGGGCAGCCGCGCTAGTGCGAAAGGAACGGCAACGCCGTCGATTAACAAAATGCGCTTGTCGCCTTCGCTAATTTCCGGGATATAGCGCTGCACCATGGTCTGCGAGCTACCATGCTTGGAAACTGCTTCGATGATCGCATTGGTATTAAGATCGCCGGCCTGTATTCGAAAAATCGATTGCCCGCCCATGCCGTCAAGCGGCTTGATAATGATATCCTGGTGTTGCTCGATGAAGCCTTTCAAAATTTCCGGATTACGGCTTACCAGGGTATCGACGCAACATTGGGGAAACACGCGAGTGAATAGCTTTTCGTTGCAGTCGCGCAGACTCGCGGCTTTGTTTACCACCAACGCTCCACCTTCCTCCGCCTGTTCGAGGATGTAGCTGCAATAAATATACTCGAGATCGAAAGGTGGATCCTTACGCATCAATATGGCATCGAACTGGTCGAGTCGACAACGACCGGATTCGACATAATCAAACCAGTGCTGGTTGTCATCGTAAAGCTGTAAGGTTTGAAAATTCCCCATGGCGATGCCGTTGTCGAGGAAAATATCGTCAATTAGAAAGTAAAAAATCTGCCAGCCGCGAGACTGCGCTTCGAGCATCATTGCCAGGCTTGAGTCCTTCCAGGGTTTGATGGATTCGATGGGATCCATCACGATTCCGAGTTTACGAATTAGAGGCATAAGGCGGGTTTTTTTATCGAGCCGATTGCGGTCTCACCGATTCTACCGAACTAAGTCAGTCAAGCACATCAAAACATGGGCTCGATAAAAGTTGGCTGGTTTCACTTGAAGCTTGTTAAACCTTGAATATTGAACTACTTTTTAGGGTGGTGGAACTACAGAAAGAAACCCGTGAACTCTAACTTAAGATCTTAGAATTTACATCACGTAGTTCAAATAAATCACTGGTTTTACATGGGAATATCCCTATAATCTTGTCCTTGTAAAGTGGGGGATTCCCACTGTAAATCCTTTGGGGGTTACGTGAACACCGAGTCTCAAGTAGCAGATGGAGCACAGCAATCAATCAACCTGAATGTCAAGGTCATGGTAATTGATGATAGTAAAACTATCCGACGCAGTGCTGAAACCCTGTTGAAAAAGGTTGGCTGCGAGGTAGTAACTGCGATCGACGGTTTCGAGGCATTATCGAAAATTACCGAGCACAAACCGGATATTATTTTTGTCGATATCATGATGCCGCGCCTGGACGGATACCAGACCTGTGCATTGATAAAAAATAACCAGGCCTTTAAAGCGACTCCGGTGATCATGCTTTCCAGCAAGGATAGTATTTTCGATCGTGCTCGCGGACGTATCGTCGGCTCTGAAAAATATTTAACCAAACCATTTTCCAAGGAAGATTTAATCAATGCGATAACAACGCATGTCGGCTAAGCGGACGAGGCCAGTCGGGAATGAGGTAGGAACCGAATGACACATATATTAATTATTGATGATTCTCCAACCGAGGTTCACGTATTCAAGAGCATGCTTTTGAACAACGACATCGAAGTATCGGTTGCCAAGAACGGAGAAGAAGGCATAGAAAAAGCGATCGAGATCAAACCCGATTGCATCCTGATGGATGTGGTAATGCCGGGCAAGAATGGTTTCCAGGCGACCCGCGATCTGAGTCGTAATCCAGCCACCTCGACAATTCCGGTGATTATCATCACCACCAAGGATCAGGAAACTGACAAGATCTGGGGTATGCGTCAGGGGGCGAAGGATTACATTGTTAAACCGGCCGTTGAACAGGATCTGATTGAACGAATCAACAAGGTGCTCGGTTTCGATCGTAGCTACGAAGACTGAAATAGAAGCCGCATCTATGTCTATTACTTCGCCGTTTGAATTACTGAGCAAGCTAGATGCCCGTTGGCGCAAAAATTCATGTGGCCTGCCTGTGGCCACTGCAGTTGTTGACGACTGGATAGGTATTGGCTTTGCGATAAATGATATACCTCTGTTGGCGAAGATGGATGACGTCAGTGAAATCCTGCCACCACCCGAGACAATTCGGGTGCCGGGGGTCACGCATTGGGTTAATGGCCTGGCGAATATTCGTGGCAGTTTGATGCCGATACTCGATATGAACGGGTTTCTATACGGCAAGCCAACCAATATTCGCAAGGAAAGCAGGATTTTGATAATTAATAAATTAGGCGTGGTTGCGGGATTGCTCGTCGATGAAGTCTATGGCTTGCGACGTTTCAAACCCGAAGAACACCAGCAGGAAGTCAATCAGGATGTGGGTTCGATCGGCGAATATCTCGCCGGAACATTTGTTGACCAGCTGCGCCGCTGGAATGTTTTTAGCGTGGAAAGATTAGCCAGGACTGAACATTTCTTACGGGTTGTTTAAACAGCAGATAGCAAGGTATCGAGGAATCAATGGCAGTTTTAGATAAAATAAAAAATTTGCTTCCGCGGCGAAAGTCGGGATCTGCTGTATCCGCTGGTCTGACAGCTAACTCCTTCAATAACAAGTCGGTTCTGGTTGGGGTGCTACTGGTTATATCGGTGTTGACGATAGTGTCGCTGTTTAGCTTCGAGAGTCTGCAGGCGAGTAAAAACAAACTCTATACCAGGATAGCCGTTGAACAGCAGATCATATCGCAGCAGATTGCGGTCAATGCGCTGGAAGCTTCGGCTGGTCAGGACAAGGCGTTTGATCGTCTCGCCGAAAATCGAAATCGCTTTCTCGATACCCTGGACAATTACAATAATGGCGATACAGCCCGGGATTTGCCGGCGTTACCCGATCATTTTTCGATCGAATTTTCGAATTTAAAGGCGTTCTGGAACGACTACGACAAGGATATTGCAACCGTGGTAGCGGCCAAGGTTTCAATCGCGACGGTAAGTGATTATGTTACCCAGATTAATGAATCGCTGCCCGAATTGATGTCACTATCTGACCGCGTGGTAAACGATTTGGTCAAAGCGGGCGCTCCACGCAAGAATATCGCACTCGCCGCACGCCAGATTATCCTGCTCCGCGGTATCGAGCATAGTCTCAACCAGATATTAACCGATGGTGAAGTGGTTATGGCCGCCGCCGATCGTTTTGCCGCCGACTCTAACCAGGTGGAGACGCAATTGCTTGCCATGCTCGAGGGTAATGATTCTTTGGGGATAGCCAAGTTTACCGGCCCGACCGTGGTCGGCAATTTGTTGCAATTTGCGGATTTATATTCAGTGGTCAGGAAGAATGTGCGTGAAATCCTCGATAATTCAGCACAAATTTTCAAAGTGCACCAGGCTGCACTGAAAATCGATGAACTCAGTCCGATGGTGCTGTCGGCTTCTGGCGATTTGATCAAGGCAATTGAGCGTAGCGACGAAGCCAATAAGTTATATAGCCTGATCGGCTATGCTTTCGGTTTGTTTGCGTTGCTACTGTTAATTTTGCTGGTCATGATGATTGCGCGAGGATCACAGTCAAGCCTGGTCGAGTCACAGGAACAGAATGAAAAAAATCAGCGCGCAATCCTGCGCCTGCTCGATGAAATGACTAATCTGGCCGATGGTGATCTATCGACTCATACTACGGTTACCGAAGATATAACCGGGGCCATAGCCGACTCGGTTAACTATTCGATAGATGCGTTACGCGATCTGGTCAGCACAATTAACAATACTGCGAATCAGGTGCGCAGCGCGGTACGTAAAACTCAGAATATGACAGGTGAACTGGCCGAGGCCAGTGACGCTCAAGCACGCCAGATTACCGCGGCCAGTAGTGCTGTAACCGAGATTTCGAAATCCATGTCGCAGGTATCCGAGCGTGCTTCCGATTCGGCCGAAGTAGCAAGAAAGTCAGTTAGCATTGCACATAAAGGTGGTGAGACAGTACGTCAGACTATCGATGGTATGGAGACGATCCGTGAGCAGATCCAGGAGACTTCGAAGCGTATCAAGCGGCTGGGTGAGTCCTCCCAGGAAATTGGGGACATAGTAAATCTGATTACGGAGATATCCGACCAGACCAACATCCTTGCGCTCAACGCGGCTATTCAAGCCTCGATGGCGGGCGAAGCAGGCCGCGGTTTCGCAGTGGTCGCTGACGAAGTACAAAGACTCGCTGAAAGAACCGGTGATGCAACCAAGCAGATTGAGGCTTTGGTGAAAACCATTCAGGCAGATACCAATGAGGCAACGGTATCGATGGAGCATAGTACCGCTAACGTCGTAAAAGGGGCCAAGCTTACCGAGAATGCGGGTAGTGCACTCGATCGCATCGAACAGGTTTCGATGAATCTGGCGCAGCGTATTCTGGAAATATCGGATGCCACCCGGGATCAGGCGCAGGACAGCGTGCAAATAACTGAAATCATGGACGTGATTCAGGAGATTACCGCGAAAACATCGGAGGGCTCGAACAAGGCATCGGGTTCTATTGGTGAGTTATCCGACATGGTAAAGGAAATGCAGAATTCGGTCGCAGGCTTCAAATTGCCGGGTAGCGGATCGATCGAAAGCAATATGGTGCAGGACGCGGATGATCTCGCTGCGCTGGGTTTAGATCCTCAGGTGGGAAAAACAGGTTAACCGATGAGTTCCCAGGAAACTTCGATTAAGCACAGCGCGCTTGGATGGGTTAAAAAATCCATCGATGACAATCTGTCCGAGATCAAGACAGACCTCAAGCTGTATATCGAAGAGGAAGATGAAGCCTTACTGGAGGGCGTCAAAGAAAGGCTAGGCGTTATCCAGGGCGTGCTGACGATGATCGAACAGTACGGTGCCGCGATGTTAACCGAAGAGATGGTGGCGCTGGCAGATTTTATTATCGGCAGTAAACAGGAGGAGGGGGAAGGAGCCCTGGAAGTGATGCTGCGCGCGGTATTGCAATTGCCGGATTACCTCGAGCACATCCAGTCGGGACATCGGGATATACCAATCGCGATATTACCCCTGTTGAACGATATCCGCGCGGTCATGAACCTGGATTTATTTTCCGAGAAGTTACTGTTTCTTCCGGATTTATCGATGCATCAGGAAGATGCCGATGTTCAGCTAATCGATAAGGACAGTAATCAGGCATCCAAACTGCTAACCAAAAAACTACGCCCGATTTTTCAGTTGGCGCTGGTCAATGTGATCAGGGAACAATCGGTCGAAGAGAGCCTGAAGCGTCTTGAAAAGATCTGTGAAACGCTGGAGGAGCGGTCTTTCTCCGAACAGGTTGCGCGTATCTGGTGGATTGTTGGTGCACTGATCGAATCAGTTTCGCGTCAGCAGCTCGAACTCGGGGCATCTATAAAGAGTTTGCTGGGAAAAGTAGATGCGCTGTTTCGCGTTATTCTGATTATTGGCGAAAGCGGTTTACTGCAGCGTCAGCCCATCGAGTTAATCAAAAATTTCCTGTTTTATATAGCCCAGCCGGAATGTGATGGGCCTAAAGCCCAGGCGATCAAAACCGCTTATCGACTGGAGCAATTTCTACCGTCGGAATCGGCGCGTAGCGAGGTACTGGACAATATTGCGGGCCCGAATCAGGCACTGCTGAAAACCGTTGCGGAGGCCATGAAGGCTGATATCGAGTCGGTTAAATCCACCCTTGAGGTTTATGTCAATGGGGATTTGTCCAAGGTGCTCCAGCTGAAAGATTTGCCGCAGGAAATGCATGTCATCTCGGATACCCTGGCGATGATTGGCCTGGGTTCGGAGCGGCAGTTAATCGCGGCCCAGATTGATACTGTCAAGGAACTTGTGGCGGGTAATCGAACCGCAGATGAAGAGCAGTTGCTGTCAATGGCGGCCGAGTTGCTGCAGGTAGAGCTGGCGCTTGATCATATGCAAAAACGCTCACCCGGGAGTGCGGAGCAACCCAGGACAGAAAGCGATGTTTCACGAGATTACGAGCTCGATAGCGTTTTAAGCGCTGTGGTAACCGCTGCACTTGACGACATCCAGAAGACTAAGAACGCGATTCTGGAATTTATCAAGGATCCCAGTCGCGGTGAAAATATTCAACTTTGTATAGCCTTGATGGAAGAGTCAAGGGGTGCGCTACAGCTGTTAAACCAGCATCGCGCGGTCGCCGTGGTTGACGGACTGCTAACCTATTTGAAGGGTTATGACATCGTCGATTTTATGCAGGCGGATCGACTGGATGAATTATCGCAGGTCGTGGTTAGTCTGGAATATTACCTGGAAGCGCTCGGTGAACACCGCAGTGATGCGGGCGGTATTCTCGATTTTGCTGACACGCAATTGCAAGGGCTGTTAGCCAGGGTCAAAATCAAAAGCGAGGTTGAAGAGGATCGTGATCCGGATATCGTTGCTGACCAGGCCGAGATCGATGTGATCGAGGCAAAGTCAGCTGTCGAGGGCAGTGATGAAACGGCTGCTGTAGTTCAGCTTCAAGGCGAAGCAGAGCCACGAACCGAATCTGAACCTGCAGTCGAAACAGAACAGATTACCCAGGCAGCTGATGTCGCTGAAACAGAAGCCGAGCCGGAGTCTGTGGTCGTTGCCGAAATGACTATCGATGCGCAATCCGCTGATCATCAGTCGCTGGATTCAGGGCAATCGCAAGCAGCGAACGAAGAACAATTCGACGATGAGCAGGGCGATGAAGCCGAACTGATCGGCGCAGTGCCCGATGGCGGCCAAATCGAGCCCGCGTCTGCCTCGGGCGACGCGATAACAAGCGAAGCCGAAACTATAAGTGAGCCTGTCAAAAAACGGTTAGAAGTAGTTTCCGTAGACGAGGAACTGGAAGTACTTAAATCCGGCAGCGACCCGGAGATACTCGAAATTTATCTCGAGGAAGCTGAGGAAGAGGCGCTAAATATCGCGCGCTTGCAACAGGATTGGCAATTACACCCGGAAGACGAAAACGCGGTCAGAAATATCCGCCGGGCCTTCCATACGATAAAAGGCAGTGGACGCCTGGTTGGCGCAATGAAGATTGGTGAGTTCGCCTGGGATTTCGAACAATTATTGAATCGAGTGATCGAAAAGACAGTTCCACCTAACCCGCAGGTAATCGAGGCTGTTGGCAAAGCGGCGGCGGCATTGCCGGAACTGGTGTTAGAACTGAAGACTTCCATGGCACCAGTGGCTGATATTAATTATCTGCGGGGCCTGGCACGTGCACTGGCAGAGTTTCAAGCCGAGCGATTGCTGTACGAACATACGCAAAGGACAGTCACCCAGGAATCTTCCTATGATCAAGTAACCGATAGTGATGAGACCGAATGGAGGGGTATTGGTGTCGGTGCCACGACGCAGATTATTCCCCCGGATAAATTAACCGAGGCGATGCTTGAAGAGATCGAACCGGATACGATGCGGGTTGATCCAGCTGCTTTTGAAAAGACCAGGATCCAGATCGCGGAGGGTAATGATGCCGAGGTTGAATCTGCAGAGCCTGGTTTAGGGGATACGCTGTTGGCGCAACCGCCTCAAATCCCCGGTGCTGAAAATTACACCCAGGCGATCGATTACGCTCAACCTAAGGACGATCAGGTAAAAGCAGATGCGAGCGAAGCCGCGGATGCAGATATAGCTGCAGACAGGTTTGAGGCCTCTGAATTTGATGAAATCGAGCCATTAGCCGCGGAAACCATAAAGATCGAAACCATTGGTGAAGATTTCCTCGGAGATGATTTTGATGACGATTTTGGTGATGAAGTTGTGCTTGAAGCTGCGTTGCCGGAATCAACAGCAGTAGAAGGCATGACCGCCGAGGAGCCCGACGCCGAAGCCCGGTCAGATGGTGACGAGCCCGCAGCCGAAGAAATAGTTGTGGAAACCCTCGAGCCCGAAGCTGGAGCCGAGGAAGTAGTTATGGAAACCCTCGAGCCCGAGCCTGAGGCCGAGGAAGTAGTTATGGAAACCCTCGAACCCGAGCCTGAAGCCGAGGAAGTAGTTATGGAAGCCCTCGAGCCCGAGCCTGAGTTCGAGGAAGTAGTTATGGAAACCCTCGAGCCCGAAGCTGAGGTCGAGGAATTAGTTATGGAAGCCCTCGAGCCCGAAGCTGAAGCCGAGGAATTAGTTATGGAAGCCCTCGAGCCCGAAGCTGAAGCCGAGGAAGTAGTTATGGAAGCCCTCGAGCCCGAGCCTGAGTTCGAGGAAGTAGTTATGGAAACCCTCGAGCCCGAAGCTGAAGCCGAGGAATTAGTTATGGAAGCCCTCGAGCCCGAGCCTGAAGCCGAGGAAGTAGTTATGGAAGCCCTCGAGCCCGAAGCTGAGGTCGAGGAAGTAGTTATGGAAACCCTCGAGCCTGAGCCTGAAGCCGAGGCAATAGTTATGCAAACTCCCGGGCTTGAAGATGAAGGAGTTGCAGCGCAAGCTGCGGAGCTCGAGGCCGAAGAAATAGAATTTGAAGCTCTGGAAACTGAATTTGAAGAGCCCGAAGTCGAGTTTCGATCTCAAGTCGTTGAGACAGGAATTGATACCGCCGAAGCGGTAGAGGCAGTAGAAATTGAAGATCAGGGGGACTCCCCCGACCCTTTAGTCGCTACGACAGGGAACCGAGTGCCTGGAACCGAGGCAGAGGGCAGCGAGCCCAGGGTTCAAGAGCCGCCCGCACTAACCGGCCTGTCGTTCGACCCGGAACTGCTGATAATTTACCAGCAAGAGGTAGAACAGTACCTAAGCATAATAAGTTCCGCCCTTGATCATGCCGAAGAGATCAAGGAACTAGTTCCCTCCGAAGAAGTTTATCGCGCACTGCACACCATCCACGGTGCCTCGCGCACCGCAGACATATCGACTATCGGTGAACTTGCCGGGTTGATGGAAAAGCCCCTGAAATTGGCAATCTCGCAAAAAATGGCGCTTGATCACGAAATTGTAGCCTTGTATCGGGAGGGGCAGCGCAGGCTGCAGGATATGACCGATGAACTGGTTTCGACCCGGCAGTTGCCACGACTTTCCGCGGACCTCAAGATCAGTTTTAAGGCGCTGGCTGAAGATTTTGAAGAACACACTGTCGAGATCCCGTCCGATGCGGAAGCACTGACCGGTGAATTCATCGATACGCTGACGATGATGAGTGATGGGGCTGATACCGAGCAGGATGACGAATTACTTGGCATTTTCGTTGACGAAGCGAATGAATTACTCGAAATGAGTGACAATACCCTGCACGAATGGTCTCGGCAGCAATCTGACGAGCCCGGTTCACAGGACTACGGCGCGGTAATGGAGTTGCAGCGTTATCTGCATACTCTAAAGGGTGGCGCTCGAATGGCGGAACTCAAGGAGATCAGCGATCTATCGCATGAACTGGAATCTATGTTTATCGCGGTAATCGATGGTCGGGTGGATAAAAATGACGATTTGATCGAATTGTTGAAGGATTGTTTTGATCTGCTGCATCGACAGGTAGTCGAAGCCCAGGAAGGGCATCAAATGAGCGATTGCACCGCCCTGGTGGGGATGCTCAAGAAATTACGCCTCGGCAAAAATGACGAGGCTGATGAAGAGTTCGTCCATGATGGCAACTTTGCCGATATGGATATGGATAGCGAAGATATCGATATCGTCAGTGAAAATCTGCCCGGGGACTCACTCTCCGGTATGGATCGATCTTCCCAGGATGTCATTAAAGTTCGCTCGGACCTACTCGACAACCTGGTAAATTCGGCGGGTGAAGTCAGTATTTATCGCGCCCGTATGGAGCAACAGGTGGCTGGTCTGGGTTCCCATCTGGGTGAGCTTGGACAAACGATTTCGCGCCTCAAGGGACAGTTACGCAGCCTCGAAGCGGAGACCGATGCGCAAATCCATTTTAGTCATCGTTCCGAGTCTGGCAAAGTGGGCGAGTTTGACCCCCTGGAGATGGACCGCTACACGATGATTCAGGAATTATCACGTTCTCTGGGTGAGTCGGTTAATGACCTGTCCAGCCTGCAAAACATGTTAGGCGAACAGGTCAAGGATTCCGAAACTCTGTTGTTACAACAATCGAGGGTAAACACTGACCTCCAGGATGGCTTGATCAAAAGTCGTATGGTCAAGTTTTCCGGATTGCTATCGCGCTTGCGTCGCCTGGTCAGGCAAAGCAGTCAGGAACTTGGAAAAAAGGCCGAACTGATTATTTCCGGCGAGGAAAACGAAGTCGATAACAAGGTGCTCGACCGCATGGTTGCACCGCTCGAGCACATTATTCGAAATGCCCTGTCGCATGGCATCGAAACCCCGGTGGAGCGCGTTAAAAAAGGCAAGCCGGAAAGCGGCAGGATTAAGATTGATATTGCCCGCGACGGTTCGGATATCGTAATTCGTGTCAGCGACGACGGCGCCGGCGTCAGCGTTGAAAAAGTACGTAGTCGAGCGATTCAGTTAGGCCTGCTGGAAAAGAGCCACGAGGTGAGCGAAGTGGACCTGGTGCAGTACATACTCGAACCCGGGTTTAGTACTGCTGAGCACGTAACCCAGATGTCGGGGCGTGGAATTGGTATGGATGTGGTAGATATCGAGATCAAGCAACTCGGCGGAACCCTGCAGATAGCAACCAATCCCCAGGGCACCACCTTTACCGCCCGCCTGCCTTTTACGCTGTCGATCAATCAGGCGATCCTGGTGCGTACCGGCGAGGAGATCTATGCGATCCCATTGATCAATATCGAGGGTATCACCCGCATGGATAGCCAGCAGATGCTCGACTATTACCGCCAGGATGATCCTGATCTGGAATATGCCGGGCAAAGTTTTGCATTGCATAACCTGTCGAAGCTCGTGGGTTCGGGAGTTCCGTTCAGGCCCGGTACGGAAAATGAAAAGCAGGCCATAATTTTGAGTCGCGCCGGCGACGTTCGCGTCGCATTGCATGTCGATGAAATTATCGGTAATCGTGAAATCGTGGTTAAAACCCTCGGCAAGCAACTCAGTCAGGTTAAAGCCCTGGCCGGGGCGAGTATTCTTGCCGACGGTAGCGTGGTTCTGATTCTCGATATTAACGGACTGATTCGCCATAGCGCCTCCAGTGCGGTCAAGATTGTCTATCAGCAGGGGGATGAGCGCGCGAAAAACCTGCGCAGCACCGTCATGGTGGTGGATGATTCGATTACGATGCGACGGGTTGCGAGTAAATTACTCGAACGCCATAACTACGAAGTCGTTACCGCGAAGGATGGGGTTGACGCCCTCGCGCAATTACAGGAACTGCGTCCCGATGTCATGCTTCTGGATATAGAAATGCCGCGCATGGACGGCTTTGAGCTGGCAACTCATATGCAGAACGAAGAGACCTTTTCCAAAATACCGATCATTATGATCACTTCGCGTACCGGGGAAAAACACCGCGATCGAGCCATTGAAATCGGTGTCACGAATTACATGGGTAAGCCCTACCAGGAAGACGAGTTGATTGAGAATATTCAAAGTGCATTGGGAGGCGGGTGACCGGGCCTATGAGTAACTATCCAACCTCGGTTCGTTGCATGTTGTTGCCACTGACATCGCTTAACCTGTTAATTCCAAACTCGGCAGTTGCTGAAATTATTGGCTATTCGATACCTCGCCGCTTGTCTGATACCAGTGAGTGGTTTCCCGGTGTTGTACTGTGGCGCGGGGTTTATGTGCCCGTGGTTGAAGTGGAGAAATTGTGTAACCTGGGAGCTGCCCAGGTGGGTCCGCGCACCAGAATCGCTATTATCTACAATCCGGAGAAGGATTCGGAAATGCCATATATCGGCATCCACATGCAGGATATTCCACGCGCCTACCTGGCGGAAGCCGAAAGCATGGAGACAGGCAACGATGACGGATTGAACCCGTACTTACTGACCCGTGTAGATGACGAGCAGCTTGCGCGGGTAATTCCGGATGTCGACAAAATCATCGATGACCTCAAGCTCGAGTTCAATCAAAATCGTATCGAAGAGCTAACGACTTAGCACCATCCTCGCTTAACTTCGAGGGGTCTGACCCGAAGGGCACTTACTTAAGCCATTCATCCCCACCCTTTTACATACCTATCATCTCCGCTTTCGCGCACTGCGGTCAGGAATAAACACCCGATCGTAGATTCACTGGCGTGTTAAGGCTACCTCGGGGATAAGTCCGCAAAAGGCGCTCCCAAACGGCAGAAAACGCCGTTTGGTCCATCCATGGAATCGCTTGGACCTCGGCATCCATGCCTCGCTACACTTTTGCGGACATATCCCCGAGGTAGCCACCCACTATTAGGGGAAACCGGTGAAACCCCTCGCGCCGTAAAGGCCGGGTGCTGAAAAAGTATCGATTTTAACGGGTCAGGCGGCAGGGACGCCGCC
>Ga0265306_10000841_pt1 | contig 14921 bp, 14 predicted proteins | sample Helome_3_FD_192493 | JGI IMG/M metagenome (GOLD analysis project Ga0265306, IMG submission 192493) | Marine sediment microbial communities from subtidal zone of North Sea - Hel_20160420 (Illumina Assembly) | ecosystem: Environmental > Aquatic > Marine > Subtidal zone > Sediment ...
CTGTTGCTCCTGTTCAGTTTTCATCCTGACCGGAGCCGCCCTGAATGAGGCGCAGTTTCCCGGTGCCCGCAGCGCTGTTGGTGGCCGCGTCGAATTCAATGCCGATCCCATGACGATACAAAACCACCGCAGCCGAGATTTCTTTGGTCCACTTTACCGTGGCATAATAATGATCTGCTGCCAGAGCGTTTTGTGATTCTTCGATGTCGATTCGGACACAGGTGCCGGGTTCAAAAGCGGCATCTGATTCGAAATAAATGCCGCCGCGGCTGTAGTTGTACATTCTGCCGCAAGCAAATGTTCCGCAATCACAATTTTTGATGACCAAAGGGGCTTCATGGTCGAACCGTTTGCTGGCTCTTTGATCATTGACAGACATTGGCCCGCTGGATGTCTCCGGGTTGTGGGTTATAAATATTATTTTTTCGGTTCTGGCCATATGGTCACTTTTTCAATGATATTTTTTGATTTCTCGAAGCGCCGCTGTTTTTATTTTCGAAAAATATCGCGGCGTTCGATGCGGGTTCCGTCCCAGCTGCCGTTTTTACTCCTGCGACCGGGGGTTCTGCGTCGTGCCAGGGAGCTTCTGCGGTCAAAGCCTTTTCTGCGTTCGCGGCCGGATCTTTTCTCAATGCCCGTATAGGGCTGATTATTTTGCCGCCTGTCATGCCCGGATCGTGTCCCGCCTCTATCCTTTTTGTTAACCTCGTCCCCATTTGTGCCCAAGGTTATCTCTCCTTACCTTTGAATCTGCAAGTGCTAATATTTGCTTCGACAAAGAACTTTAAACACTCAATACCCCTATATTGCGGTGTGAAGCAGGCAACCTAAGCGATCCGGGTAGCAGAGTGGTTTCATCTGCAAATCGGGGTATTCCTTCAACGCGGTTATATGGAGTAGCAAGCTTTATGCCAACGAATATGCGACAGGCAAGTCAGCCATTATGGGCATTTAGCGCAAGGCCTGTTTAAGATGTTGTCTTTGCGTGCTAGATCTTATGAAACGGATTCCTGATTAATGAGTACTTTATTTCACAGTTATACCGTTTTCCATAATAATGTTCCGGAATACGGAATTGCGGCATAAGGGATTGTTGAACCTGAATACCGAAACGTTTTTTTGACAACCCCTATATGGCGATTGGGGAGGAGACACGGCAGGTTTGAATACGGCTTTGAATCGGTTTTTTGAGCTCCCTAATATTCATAAAAATTGATGTGAAATACCGTTTTGGCGGGGTAATCCGCCACAAATATTGGCGGACTGTTGGGTGACTATCCGCCGCAGGCGGGTGAGATGTATTTTTAAGACGGGTTCTAAAGTCCTCTTTCCTTCTTGATCTGCCGATGCAGTTGCGCAAAGTCTTGTGGGGCCTGATTTTCAATACGGCGGCTGATGGATATAACACTTGCCGGGCACTGAACGGCGCACACACCGCAGCCGATGCACCAATCCGGATCCACCCGGGGCTTATCATCAACCATTTTGACCGCATCCACCGGACAAATTTCAGCGCAAGCCCCGCAGCCGATACATTCGTCCAATTCGGTTTCGCGAATAAAATAGACCGCCATTAACTGGTCGCGCGGTATTTTGCGACGTCGAATAATGCCGACGTTCCAGCAATAGTGCCCGCAGCAATTACATGTATGTTTTATTTGCCCCTGGGCATTGTCCACCATATGAACCAGCCCCTCTTTTTCGCTGTTTTCCATTATCTGATGCGCTTCATCCTTTGAAATTTCGCGGGCCAGGCCTTTATCAATGACAAATTCTGCCATCTCGTCATACTTGACGCACACTTCAAGGCTATGGGGGCAATCGGTGCGGCCCAGTATCTTTGCCGACATGCGACAGGGACAATGGGCCACGGCAATTTTGGTGGCCGCCTCAACGATGGGGCCGATCTGTTCATTCGGCATGACGCCCTGCATGGGGATCTCAATGCTCGTGCTGGCAGGACTGTATTTGAATGATTTGGTGCGTACGCCGCCGTAAATCTTGTGGGTGGTTGGAACCGTAAAATATTTTAGCACCAGTTTGGCCATGCGTTTACTGGTATCATCCTGTTTTCCTTTCCAGAAAAATGTCTGGGGCAACCCGTAACCCACTTGCAGCAGGGCATAACCGATGGACCCATCTTCAACGGGTGCCGTAAACAACATATTGCGATCGGCCATTGATTCCAATGCTTCAGCAACCTCTACTACGGGAAAATTCGCTCGCGCAGAGATATTTTTCAGGCTGACGACCTGCAACGGATCAAGATCATTGGGTATGGCCAGCGCCACCTGAGCTTCAGTCGGGCTGAACATTTCCTTTAGCAGATCAAGGAGTTCCTCGGTGTACGGGTAGCCCATGATAAGGCTTTCCAGATGTTTGGCCAAACGAACGTAAAGATCATGCATGCCTGAGGCTCCTGTCTGAATTTGTTTAATTCTCCTGCGACGGGCTAATCCCGTTGTACGAGAACCTTCGGCGGGCAACGGGCTTAACCCAATGGCCGCAGATGCATTTTTAAGATAGCCTAGGTTTTTGTTGCGGCTAAAGCCCGTGCGACCGGTTGGCTTGCAGATTTAGTCTGCCACAGCGTAACACTTGGCAGGAAAACAAGCGCTTGTCAAGCGGATAGCCATCGATCGAAACGCGGGGCGCCCGGGGTTAAAAAAGATTTTTGTTTTTGAGTGCATGCACCACGAGAAAGGTATTCCACTCCGGTTGGTGAGTGCCCCAGGCTCCATCCGGTCTTTGTGATTCAACTATATAGCGAAACGCACGCTGCAGCTGATTTTCGGCCTGAGGCAGGTCAAGATGGGCTAGGGCGTTGACGATCTGATAAAACGGCAACTGATGCCCCCAGTCGCCTACAGTTGTCTGAAGAGCCTCTAACCGGCCAACGGCGGCACGAACGGCGCCTTTGGTCGCATATATCGGATGAACCACAAAAGCCCTCAAAATATTGTTAAAGCACGTCAGGTCTCTCCAATAGGCCTGATTTTCTTGCGCATCTTCATTGAGCAATTGATATAGTGAAAGGATTTGGGGGTGGTTTTGCCGATCAAAGATGCTCGCCAGAAACAGGGTGGCACCCAGAAGGAAACCATCCCGACGGCCAGCCACGAACGGCAGCTGTTCAAACATTTGAAGATCTGTGATTTCTTTATTCCGGTCGTTGTTCAAATGGAATTGGCGCTGAACCTTCTCCAAAAGCCAATCCAGGGCTTTGTTTATTTGTGGAGTCGGCTGGCGGATGGTCAAATGCAGACCGAAAAGCTGCCGGATGGTCATGGTCACCGAATGGCGCCAGGATCCATTTGCCGATTGACCCTTATATAACAGTGCCAGCGTTGACTCAAAAGCGGCCCGCCAATCCGGCTTTTGCCGGTCCTTGAGCCACTTTTCTCGCGCGTATAAACCGACCGGCGTCCTACTGGCCTTAAAAATCTGCAAGGGATCGTAATGCAGCGTCATTTTTTTTCATTCGCGTGTGTGACAGTGTTGATTTCGGATATCTTTTTTTAATTTCAAAACCGCCAGCTCTTTGGCCTTGGCTTCAACTTCAACTGTTATATTCAAATCCAACCAGTTTTTGGGAAAATCTTTTATGTTAATATAATCGTGATGACGACGGGCGTTTTTTGCTTTCCAACCGCCCAGCGGACTGGAGATGTGAAAAAGCGGTTCTCGATTCCAGGTTTCTAGTGCCTTTTCGGTGGTGCGTTCTATACGCATGCCGTCGGGCAGGCAGCGGTGGTGATGGACATCATACACGAAAGGAATGCCGGTGTCTTTGCAAAACGGCAGTAAATCGGCAGGGCTAAAAATGCGATCATCATTTTCCAGTGTTAGACGGGTTCGCACAGAATCGGGTAGTTTTTCAATACGGCGGGCCAGACGGCGCAGTGTCTTGCCCTTGTCTCCGTAAGCTCCCCCGGCGTGGATGTTGAGCACATCGGCCTGTATCCATGAGGCCACTTCTGCCTGGTATCTTAAATCGGCAACAGACCGTTGGGTAACGCCAGAATCCGGCGATGACAGCAAAATAAATTGATCCGGATGAAATGAGATGCGTAGACGGTGTTTGCGGCCAAACGCACCGCATTTCCGAAATTGTGTCAGGATCTGTTGGTAATCTGGTAGATCCTCGATTTCGTATTGGTGTGTAGGGTGGGTTTTCAGCGGTAATATCTGGCTGTTAACCCGAAAGCCGCCGATCCCGTTTTGTGCACAGAATTGCAATGCATTCATGAGCGCAGCCGCATTGTGTAGACATATGGCGGACAGATATGCTGTTTGATGCCGACGGGATTGCGCTGCCAAATATTTGGCGGTAGTTCGCCTGAATTTAATTGGTGCTTTGCAAAAAAGACAGCACAATCCCAAGCGCAGCATGAGGCGTTTCCATTTCCTTTTTAATATATTTCAAATTATTTTAACAAAGAGGCAATGAAGCCGGCAATTTGATCGGCCCCGTTGGGTCTGTGGCACCGGGCGCGCGGCATCTGTAAAAGTTTCTCGAGACAGTTGGTGAACGTTCCATTCTGAAATTCAGATTCCTCAATGGCCATTCCACTCATATGGTTTTCCACAAAATCAACCAGGGGTTTCGATTCACGAAAATCGGGCCGGGCAACGTAACCGAATGGGACGCCCGCCTGATAAATTTCCGCGAGGGTACTGTAACCGACTTTGCCGAGGACCGCATCAGCGGCATTGATCAAATCGGGATGAAAATACGCTGAGTTTTCCGGTAACAGAATGAGATTGTTTCGAATGGATTCAGCATGGGCGGCACCCGGTAAGATAAAATGGATATCGGTCTCAAGTTTAAGTTTATCGATAAAACCATAGTTTTTGGGGACACCCCCGGCGGTAATCATGACGACTTTGCGGCTGTTCGGCAATCCCAATTTGCGCCGGGTTTTGCCGGCAGGAATTTGAATTTTTCGACTGGCCGGGGCGGCCGCTAAATCCGTTGCGCCAGATTTGCAAACCGGTTCGGTTTGTACGTGGAAGGTGGCTTCAGCAAAGATAGCACGCAAATACGCGTTGAATTCATTCAGCCCATCGTCGCTGTATCCTTGATAGAGCCAGTCCCAGGTAAAATTTTCGATCAAAATTGAAGGCACCCCTATCTTTTGAGCAATTTGGATTCCCATCGGAGCGATATCGCAAATCACCAGTTCACAATTCCGCTGGTGCAAATTTTCAGCCAACGCAGTAATTTGTACCTGATCGAAAGGCAAAAACTTTTTCAGCTGTTGAACAGTTGCCGGCAAATCCGGCTGAAAGGGCGTTTTCTGAATCAGACCGATATCAGTCAGCGAGAAATGATATTTGAAGGCAAATGAATTGGAATTGGCGAAAAACCAGTCCGGCACGGTGGTAAAAATATCAAATTGAATTGAGGGTTCTATTGCCGTCAACGCTTCCATGACACTGGCTGCGCGTGCGGCATGACCAAATCCGTGTGGTGATATGAAAAAAGCAATGCGTCTGGCAGGTGCCGCCAGCAGAGATCGAGCCGTCATGAGATTACCGTAAGTATGGCAGACGGGATGGGGGTATTATCCGTTTCGAATGATGTTAAAAATAAGCGTAGAACCAGATGCGAGCATAATATTCACAATCGCCGGCACACCCTTACTTGATCACAAAGTGAGCCCGCCTGTTTTTGGCCCAGGCTTCCTCGGACGCACGGGGATCGATCGGTTGCTCTTCGCCATAGCTGATCGTGGCTAACCTGGCATCATCAATGCCCAGGTCGGTCAGGAAGGCTTTAGCAGTGTAAGCACGCCTGTCGCCGAGTGCCAGGTTATACTCGTTGGTGCCGCGCTCATCACAGTGCCCTTCAATTGTAATACGTGCGCCGGGATTATCTCTGAGCCATTCAAATTTTGCGCGCAAAATTTCCTGAGCCTCGACCGATAAGCTGGCGCTGTCAAATTCGAAGAAGACGTCCTCATTTTCGAACATTTCTCTGGTGCTTTGCATTCGTTCGCTGTCCGCTTTGAGCTCTCCCTCTCTAAGGGATTCTTCCTGTATGGCAGCCTGCCGTTCGAGTTCCCTTCGTCTGGCTTCCTCCTCGGCTTGCCTGCGGGCTTCTTCCTCTGACATTGTGGTTTCAGTTTTTAATTCTTTTTTGGCGCACGAAGGTGCTAAAAACGCCACAAAGATGACCAGAAAGAAGACCAAAAATGCCCAATTTTTGTGATTCATTCTTTCCTCCTTTAGATACGGGTTAACTGCGGTAGCTTATTAGGGGTCCAGATCCAATCACCAAATTTGCACCGTTTTACATCTACAATCAACTGAACAGTTTGTCATTAAGGGTACTCTCAACTTCGCATCAAATTGCATGCAGGATTCAGAAAGAAAAAGCGTTTAGGTAATGTCCTTTTTTTTGACAACCATTACATATCTCAAAGCGCACAGATTGTCAAAAAATAGGCACATAAACATCCATCCGGCGAACCCGGCGGAATTATAGTGGTTGTCAAAAAAACGTTCTGCAAATCAAACGTTTTTTTCTACAACCACTTATACCCCAATTCTGTATTTGGGTGTTTTCAAACCGGGTGCAAAGCACCCGGTTTCACCCCCACCGTCTAAGGCACTGCCGAGCCTTTGTGTTTTTTCCCTGTGGCGGAAAAACCCACGCCACCCGCTCTGCGGGTGGTCGGTGACTCGGAATTTTACTATGGAAAGCGGTATACTTGTATTTTTACCATAATAACAACGATTACAATTGATGCAAGCAGACCCGGAAAGGGATAAAGGCACAAAAAAATGGCGACTCATGGGGATATGAGTCGCCAGATGAGGAGGACATAGAGGTATGCTTTAGAAGCATAGATCTGTGGGGTAGCTTCTTTTTACACTACTACATTGTGGCATGTCAAGCTTTTTTTTATTTTTTTTTATTTTATTCATATTTCATGAAAATGGTCCTTGAAGCGATGATAGGCAAGGTTTGCCGTTTAACGTAATTCATGCTTAAGAATTTGCTCCCTAAATGAATCAAAATGTTGTATATGTATTCATTCCTTTCGGCGAACTGAAGGCTTATAGGGGTTGTCAAAAAAACGTTGCGCTATTCTAAAACCGATCTGTGGGGCTTAGGTTCGAATTAGACAGCAGGCAGCTTAATGATTATCATCAAACACTAAAATGAAAACACTTCAAAAAGAAAGAACACCCCTTTACCTCTCTGATGCCAAGACCTGTGCCCGTCAGATGCTCAGGGAGTCACTGAACCAGGTTTTAGCCGGCACATTTCAAATACCTTCCTATGACGAAATGGTCTCCATTCTGGAACGTGATTTTGAACATTCTTTTGATGAGTTTATGACCCGTCGCAAGATCGTGAAATCACATCTGACCTGGAGCAAAGAGCAAATCGATGATGAATTAGAGCGGCAAAAGAGGCGCTATGAAAACGAGCTCCGGTTGAATTTAAGAGTCGCTGCGCTGGACACCATCGAGGAAATCGAAAATCTGGTAAAAAGCTTAAACGACGCGATCACAAAGTGGAAAATCGAAAACCTTTAAGCGTTTAAGTTGCGAGGCCGTTTGGAAGTCCTCAAAATTCATTTCTGGCAACTGAGCCAAAAACGGCGAGTGAAACCACACCCATTTTCCGGCCTGAATCGTCCGTCTATGACCCTGAGCTGTCCTTTTCACCTTTAAACGAAAACCACAATACGATAGCCATAAAGATTGCATAAAGAGCCACGCCTACAAAGAAAAGAAAACTGCCATCTGCTGAATAAACGCTTCCTGCTCCGGCTGGGATCTGATTCAGCTTGTCTGCTATCAAGGCAATTTCGCTATCCGTCAGGCTATCGACCCGGGATAACGCCTCCTCGCGGCTGATACCATATGTCTGCATTTGAGCTATCACATCCGTCCTGTTAAGAAAGGCTCTTACCCGCGCCCGGTCCGAAAGCTGCTTAGAATTGTGCTGAATGAAGTATTCAGTGGTTATCATAACGGCCCGCACAGGGGATTGCTGCAAGCATAGCAAGAATATTGAAATCAACACGGTTAAGCCCATAACTTTTCTGTACCGAAATATTTTTTGCACGTGCTCTCCCCCTTTTTATTGATAAATTTTTATTCGGGTTTTTATAATTTTTAGGATACTTGCCTTAAACCCAAAAACAGGTCAATTTTTGATACATTGAGAATACACAAGTTTAGGCACTCCTTGTGGGTATCATATTTTTTTGATGATATCACAACTATTTTGGGTTTCAAAAAGCTGCAATTATTAGAGAAATCTGAAAAAGAGCGGGAAGCAAATATAATTGGTTTTTATACCCTTTTCCATAATAATGTTCCGGAATAGAGTCTCATTAATTTTAATGCAAGATTCAGGTAGAAAAGAACGGTGGAATACCGGAACGTTTTTTTGACAACCCCTATATAACACTCATTATGCAGATCAAAAGTTTCGTTCTTGCCTTATTTTTTCGTAACTTTCCTGGATTTCACGGAAGCGGTTTGAGGCAAATTCAATAAATTCCTCCGGAAGTCCTTTTGAGATAATGACGTCGGGATGAAAGTCTTTTACCAATTTTTTGTAATTGGATTTGATTTCCTCTTTTGTTGACTCAGGTGTGCAGTTGAGGATTTTGTAATGTTTATCAAGGTCATTGAAATAGACAGCTTTTGTATCTTCATATTGATTATCGCTGATATTAAAAATCTCTTTAACTCTCTTTAAAGCGGCTTCTTCTGCGGAATGAAAAGTGCCGTCGGCCGCAACGATCCTGAAGAGGAGATCAAAATAAGAGAGAAGCAGCGTAGGTTGGTTTTTTACAGCCTGGTACAACTGGATTGCAAAATCATCTATCAGGTATGGTGAGTTTTTGGCCTCGTTGAAAACCTGCCGGGCAAATTGCTTTTCTGTTTCGTCAATAGGCAATCTGTTGATAAAATCCTGTACAACTGCAATTTCATCTTTGGATACCACACCGTCTATTTTGGAAAGCTTGCCCAGGATTGAAAACAAACTGATAAAAAAAGCAGCCTGGGTCTTTTCAGCATATGCGAATTCCGGTTCCGGTATTGCCCTGGTAGCCTGCCTGGCGAAATCGGCCTTTTTATCAATCAGGGCATGCCCCAGAGCTGCTCCCGCGATAGCTCCAAGGGGCCCGCCAAGCAGCATCCCCAATGATCCTAATGCTAGTTTTCCAAACCAACCCATTGAAATCCTCCTTCACAGTGGTTGTCAAAAAAACGTTCCCTTATTCCAACACTTTTTTTCTAAAACCACTTATACCCCAATTCTGTAATTAAGAACATTATTATGAAAAGCGATATAAAAGAAAACAATTCCGTGTACATCTTTAAAATTGATAGCTGAAAAATAATTAGTGGTCAAGAATGTAAAAAGGAAAGATAAAAGGAGTTCGTCCTTTGATTAGTCGGTAAAGGCATGTAATATACCGTTGATGCTGCTGTCATGCTTACAAAATTCATGCAGTAATTGAAACATATATCTTATATAAGTTGGCCAATCACAAATCTATTCTTTTTTGAGCCTATATTTTTCTCTGATGACTTTGCTTTTAACCCCTCGACCTGTTCGCCCACTGGCCACCCCCCTTATGCCATGGCAAAGTTGATGATCTTTTCTATGTTGTGCACCATGCAATAGAGCATCCATTGAATGTTGACTTTAACTTTGCTTCTGGGGGTAAAACGACCCAAGCGCTTTTGCGTTTTAATGTTGGCAAAGACCGGCTCCACAACGGCAAAGCGCTGCGGATATATTTTGCGGCCCCTGTCACTGTCGACGATTGCGGAATTTTAATTAGCCACTTTAGTGGAATCCTCCTAAAGGAGGGCAGCAAAGCTGCATTCCACGGGGCAGGCAGACACACGCGGACAGACACAGACGATTTTTAATTTTTAGACAGGATTTGCAGGATTTTGTGGATTTTTTTTATTTTCTCAATTTCCAGTGAAATTGAGAAATCTCGATCCGCTTTCAGCGGAAGATTAATCAGGGAGTTCTCATTTTTTCGTTGAAAATGTTGCTCTTATTTCGAAATTTTATTCACAGTTTCAACAGCAAAAATTGGCATTTCGTTAAGATCAAGCCAGCCAAAGGCATTTTTCCAACTCACGATCTCGGGATTTTCGCTTTTTCGATTGTTGCTTACCATATGTTGAAACCATCAAAAAAATCATATGTTTCAAATTATTGTAATCAAATAAATTAAGTCAAGGGGCATTATTTTTAGAATTTCAAATATATTGAGATAATCGGTAAAGTCCCAAAATTACATATATCGTAATCTAATATCACAGGATTTTAGGGTCGGTCAATTTAGCATAGATGTTGGAGAAATATGTATCGGTTAAGCTCAGCTGCTGGCACAAGTGTACTGCTGCCACAAGACGCGTACACGTTGAATGGCAGTCGGCGGCACCGACTGGTTACGTTATGCTGCAAAACAAATGCGGTCATTAATTAGCGTGGCCTACTCTATGCAGTACGGGTCTTGAAACAGGTGTAAACTAAGAGGCATAGAACTATAACTAGAGCCGCTAAGGATGGAATTATCCGGCTAAAAGGAATAACGTTTATAATTACTGCGTAAATGCCAGCGATGCCACCTAAAAACACCACCAATATAGTAGGCGGCAGCACCCATTTCCTCTCTATTGGCTTACGATCAGCAAATATCAACAAAACGCCCCATGAAAACGCAACCGCTGACATCAATCCCATGGGGTAGACGAAACCGCTGACTCCCATTCTTTCCGGGATTAGAACCAAAATTGCGATAATAAAGTCGGCAACGGCTGCCACCCAATAGCTTGTCCGCAACAGTATTATATGTTGTTTCATCCCCAATCCTGAAGTAACCTATCATCCATTTTGTGGGGGTTCATTCTATATCGAAAGGCAAATTACATATAAATTGAGATAATCGGTAAAATCGCTAAAATTCATATATGAAAATAGTATCCAAATAAAATTGTAGTGTCCTGCGCCTGCACTATGTTGGAGGTGCCTGCAAAAAGGTCCAAAACTTGTTATGGAAGAATTTCATCATTAAAATGGCTTTCAAACTCTTTGGACCGAACCTCAGTAGCTTTCTTCATTACTGATAGACGATCCTGTACCTGAGGCTCAACATCGAACGCAATCTTGGTAAATCCAATTGATCTAATAGCATCAACCAGAGTTTCTTTCTCATCCGGGCTAAAGATTTTCACAGGGTCTCCAATGGCGATAGTATTGGGCGGAACAAATAAATCGCTTGGGATTACAGCTTTGGCGTGAACAAACGCCCCAACAGCGACAATGGCTCCCTTATGAATTGTAGCGCCCTGCAAAACCGTAGCACCAGTTGCAATATAGGAATATGATTCCACGCTACAACCAATTAGGGTTGTTTGAGGGGAAATAAAAACGTGGTCTCCTATTGATACGGGATGGCCAGCATCTCCAGACGCAGTTGCTCTGATAATAGCGTTTTCGCAGATTATCGAGCATTCGCCAATATCAATTTTAGCACCCTCAGAATCTATAACTGCTCCATACATAACTCTTGATTTTGGGCCAATATTGACCTTTCCGATGAGGGTTGCATTCGGAGCCACAAAAACTGACGAAGCGACTTGAGGCTCAAAACCACGATGTTTTATTAGCATAGCTAAAGCCTTTCCATAATTCTGAGTAACTTTATGAGTAGCTCAAACTGTTGTCAAATTGAGATATTGAGAATACATGCACTTTAGCAATTTTTTGGATATTAAACGAGTATCACAGGTTTTCGTGGATTTCAAATGTGGGAATATGTTGGATGTTTTAACAAAGATCATGAGCTTGTGGTACATAACAGATAGCACAGGTTTCAGCAGAATTAACGTAAAACAATCGCAAATATCTTGCGCATAATTTTTTGGTAGGTGAAAGGCAGTAATCAACACTGATTGGACATGTCATTCCTTTGGATATTTAGAAAGTAGAATTCCAGAGCTATGCCTTCCATCAATAATTGGAGTCTGATGAATGCCAAATTTTTTGGCAGTATTTTTCACATTGCTTTTAACATAATCCCAAATTTCATCCAAAGTTATATATCCATCTATGTCCTGGTCGGCTTTACCGATCAAGCCTTGGATAAGAAAATATGTAAAAACTCCGTGACCGTATTCCTGAATTTCCAAAGACAGCTGTTTGCCGTTTGAAGATGTGATGACGACTCTACCCTCACCCTTGAATTCTTCAAAAGGGTCCTTTTCAATTAAACTTCGAGTGTGCCAGCCTCTATTTATAGTTGCTGCACTGTAACAACTGTCAAGAAAAACAATTAAAGTTTTTGATTCGATGCTGTTCAGTATTTTCGATATGCTATCATTGCTAATAGCTGTTCCATATAAATCTTCAATATCAGAATCATAAGTCACCCAATACGTACTTTGAGCTTCAGACGCACCATGACCGGCAAAATAAATAATAACAGAATCGTTTTCCCTCACTCTTTTTTTGAGCCATGTTCCAAATATTTTTTTTATATTTTGAGTCGACGCCTCCTCGTTAATTAATATTTTCACATTCTCTTTTAATAAAAAACCATACTTTTCATTAGCTAAAACATTATACATGCCTTGAGCATCAGCTACTGTGTAATGCAGGGGAGGAATTTTTCTATCTTTATAATTCCCGATACCTATAACAATGGCATACCTTTGAGGTGCTCCCTTTCCTCTCTCTTGCGTTATATTGTGAACACCAGCTAAAACATTTTTTTTTGTTTCAATCTCTTTATCCACTTCAAATGATGTCTCTGCAGAATTTAAATAAATATCACAAGCAACGATTTTTATTGTATTTCTTCCAATATGCAAAAACCAATTCTTTGAAAAATTGCCATTTTCATCAAATGAAATATTTTCTTCATTGATTTTTATCCACATTAGAGGTGAGTCGTCCTTGACAAATCCATTAATTAAAATTCCTGTCCTTTTACTCACGGGTTGCATCCCGCGCGTGGTCTTCGGATTAATAACTGTAATTTCAGGAGGAGAAAGATCATTTTTTTGAATAAGCTGAGCCTTTCCTCCCATTGATGAATTCATTGTCTTTGCAAAGTTGTCTCGCCACTCTGTTAAGGCTTGAATCATTGCAAAATCAGACTTTTTAAACTCTTTGGTACGGATGTCCTGAAGGTGCATCAGATGTGCATTTGCCCAGGCATAGTCACCAATTTCAAAACAAACTCTGGCCAGTTGGAGGCGGGCGAGTTCATAATCTGGTTTAATCTTTACAACATTTTCAAAGACTTTTTTAGACTCTTTGTATTTTTTTAATTTAAAAAAAGTCATACCCAAAAAATAATTAAGCATAGGATTGTTGGGTTGTTTATCTAAAGCTTTTATAAAATATGGCAATGCCTGATTATATTTTCCCTTAAAATAATGACGCTGGGCTTCGGAAATATTCGAACCAAGAGCCGGTACGCCCATTAAAATCAGGAGAATAAAAAGGGGTATTATTGAAAATAATGGTTTTATCTTCATGGATAAATCAATTGTTTTTCTGATTTAAAAATAATCTTCACTTTCCCTGAGATTAAGAATCAATCTTTTTAGCACTCCATTCACCTGAAAAATTGTATGTGCCCTCGTCATCACGAGCAATAATAGTCCAAGTTCCGAACGCTTGTGTTTTAGATAAAGTCCCTATCATTTTGCCGTCAATCATAGCTTGACCTTCACTTACTCTTGCAAATCCCGACATGCTGAGATTAAAAACACCATCCTTAACCTTGCCCTTGATTCTAGCAGTCATTGTCCCGCTGCCATATCCGCCAGCGACGCTTTCTATATCTCCCTCAAAAGTACCTTTAATCAAATAAACATCTTTCTCTTCCTCAAATCGCGAGAAGAACAACTTAAGATCTGCATCTACCATCCCAGTGAATTCCCCAACCCAAGGCTCCCAGTCAGTGCCTTGTTCAGCTTGCATAGAAGCGCAGCCGGACAAGAAAAAAAGAGTAAAAGGTAATATGAACAATATAACAAGTTTTAGAAATAAAGTGGTTTTATTCATCAGCAACCTCCAGTTAGGTATAAAAGAGAATAATAAAATGTTCAAAATTTTCGAGAACGCACCGCCAAACCCCGTCTGTCGTTGGAGACGCCTCGGCCGTCAAAGAACTCTCAGCCGCAGTCGAAGTTGAAGAACCAGGCCATCGACAAAATTGACCCTCCCGTCCCGCGATCTTTCCGATTTTGATAATTTACAATAAGCACAACCAGAAATTGGGTTGTCATTATTACATATATCCCAAAATCCATTAAAAATCAAAAAGGCAAACCCTGTTAAATGGATTCGCCCTTATTGAAATGTGATATCACAAGCTCAACATATTTAAAATAAAAACACGCCGGACATAAAGTCTCCACAAAAAATTTTGTGATCGAATTTCTGTGTCCATATGCGCTGAGTTCTCAAAGTTAAATGAGGCCAATTCAGAATTTTTATAAACTAAACGAAATTGCATTGAAGTTTGAAATGGAGGTCAGCAGGTAGCGTCGTATGAAATCAAAGCTATGATAATAGAGATTTGAAGCTAATATGTCAAATAATTAGTTCCCTCTCCACATATTTCTTGCCAAAAAACCAAATATCAGCCAATTGCAGATTGATCACCAAAACGGGGAACTTGTGTTATGCCAGAATATCACAACATTTTTATGGGACTGCAAGCAATTTAAAATAAATTCTGAGAGCGGCAAGTCGAGAGGTATGATTTACAACTTTAAAATAAAAACCGGCTGCCAACTAATTGAGGGGTCGGGGAGTTTTTTTAAATCGGTCGCTCCATGAATCATCAGCGACTGCATCGTGCAAACTCATGCATAAAGGAGCGTAACGAAAGAACAGAAATCAT
>Ga0265306_10000842_pt1 | contig 14918 bp, 11 predicted proteins | sample Helome_3_FD_192493 | JGI IMG/M metagenome (GOLD analysis project Ga0265306, IMG submission 192493) | Marine sediment microbial communities from subtidal zone of North Sea - Hel_20160420 (Illumina Assembly) | ecosystem: Environmental > Aquatic > Marine > Subtidal zone > Sediment ...
AAGTTGTCCGGCTTCCCACCCGGCGTAGCCCAGCGCAACCAGCGACTTTTCGGGGCCATGGCCGCTGGCCAGGTCATCGATAACGTCGCGAGACAATGTCAGTCGAATGTCATCGGATACGGCGAGTGTGTTTTCGTAACTGCGTTCCGGGCCATGCAGCACAAAGCCACGTTCGGTACCAACCGGCCCGCCGGACAGAACCGGGTTACTGGCGGTACCCGGGTCCGGGTCGTCGACGCTAAGCTGTTCGAACAGGCCCGCCAGTTTTAGCGTGAGCGGGCGATTGATCATGATGCCCAGTGCGCCGTCGGCGTTATGTTCACAGATCAGCGTGACGGTGGTGCTGAAATTCGGGTCTGCCATCGCCGGCATGGCGATAAGTAATTGATTTGTCAGAGAACTGTCGGATCCCATATGAACAGTATCAATCCAAGCGCCGCTCGGTACAAGCACCGGCTGCGTCGATCTATTCCGCGTTGGACGCGGTCGAGATCAGGCGTTCGGCAAATAGCCATTTGTATTCGAAGCGAACGGTGTCGTATTCGGCCGCGATTTCCGGCGGGAACGGATTGAATGGCGATGCACGCTGCAAGATATCGAGCGCGGCGAGGTCGAGAACCGTCGACCCGCTGGTCTTGCGAATAACGGCCTCATTGAGGTCGCCGGATGCCTCTATACTCACCATCAAGGTCGGGCTGCCGGATATGCCACCGATGTCACCGAGCTCCGGTAAATACGATTCTCCAACCGCCTCGACCCGGCGTTTCCAGTTGTCGAGGTAGGCTGCCACGATCGATTCTCGCGTATCAGCACTGACGATGAGTTGCCTCGGGTCGTCGTCGTGAATCAACATGGATGCCTCGTCTTCCCGCGGCAGGGGCAAGGTTACGTCACGACCTGCCTGCATCGCGATCGCCGTGCTGTCCACCGGTTGTGGTTCGGTTCGCGGGTCGATGGTGACGGCGCGATCGCTTTGCCGATCGGTTGCGACGATTTCATCGGCTGACTGTTTATGCGTCGTGGCGTCGACAAGACCGGTGCCATCCTCCTGGCCCGGGTTATCGACGGGCATCGAACTTTCAAGTGGTGCCGCTGGCCTCACCTGCAGGGTTGTGTTGCCACCCCCTTTTTGGCTGGCCTGTGCCAGATAAGATGCTTCATCCGGGCGATCTATCTGCTGATCCGGGTCTGCCACAATCGTGACTTCCAGCGAGATCGCGTCGGCGAACTGATCCATCAGGTTGGCATTGAACGTGATGCCGATGATCAGGATGCCGTGCACCAGTGCCGACAGAAACAGCATGGCGGGCAGGCGGTCCGGTGCCGCGGGTGTAATGAGCGGCAGCTCATCTAGTAGGTCCGGGTTCAGTGCGATATTTGTCATACGCGCGCGAATAGTCCGCCTTTTCGTTGACATAAACAAGCAATCGATCTTTGGCAATCAGTGTAATCGCTGGGGGTGGCGCGAAACGAGACGCAGGTCACCGCTCTTCACTCGGACGATGCAAGTCTGTCTTCAATTGCGTCGAAGAGACTGCCGGCAATAGTGAGTCCGAATTGCCGGTCAAGCTCACGAATACCCGTCGGGCTCGTTACGTTGACCTCGGTCAGGTAATCACCAATGATATCGATGCCGGCAAACAAAACACCGGCGTCCCGGAGCACCGGACCTACCTGCTCACAGATCTGGTAGTCAATATCCGACAGGTCCTGGCCCCTGGCCAGGGCGCCCGCAACCAAATTGCCACGGTTGTCGTCGCCGGAAGGGATTCGTGCCAGCGCGTACGGTACGGGTTCTCCCTCGATCAGCAGGATGCGTTTGTCCCCCAGCGAAATCTCCGGGATGTAGACCTGTGCCATGGCAAAGCGTTGACCGTGGTCGGTCAGTGTTTCGAAAATCACATTGGCGTTGTTGTCGCCGCTTTGCACGACGAAAATCGAGCGACCGCCCATCCCGTCGAGGGGTTTGACAACCACGCGCCCGTGCTCGGCAAGGAATCCCTTCATATCGTCCATCGATCGCGTGATTAGGGTCAGCGGTGTGCACTCGGGAAACCAGGCGGTGTATGCCTTCTCATTCATATCGCGGAGCGCCTGGGGATCATTGACGATCAACACGCCGTCAGCCTTTGCCCGATCGAGCATGTAGGTCGTATAGACATACTCCATGTCGAAAGGCGGGTCCTTGCGCATCAGGATGACGTCGAGCTCGGCCAGTTTGATATCCCGGGGGTCACCCAGCTGGTACCAGGCATCATTCCTGTCTTCAACGTGCAGAGGCCGTGAGCGGCCGAGTGCGTCGCCGGACAGCATGCGGAGGTCGCGCTGCTCGAAATAGTGGATTTTCGCGCCACGGCGCTCAGCTTCCAGCAGCATTGCCAGAGAACTGTCCTTCTTCGGCACAATGGAGCCAATGGGGTCCATCACGATTCCGATCTTGAGGGAGTTTGCGGCCATCATTTCCCGGACTTGATCGCTTTCAGCAAGACGCGCCCAACTATACAGTGAATTCTCGCGTAAGCGCCCGATTTCGGACGATATTGCGTATCGTGGCGAGCGTCGTAGCGGGACTTATGTCAATATGGTAAAAGTCGGTTTTGGTCGTGGGGAAAATTGGTGTCTAGCAATGCATCCCGCTCAATGAGCGGACTCAAAATTCTGGTCGTGGACGACAGCAAAACGATACGCCGAACGGCTGAAACCCTGTTATCCAAGGAGGGTTGCCAGGTATTCACGGCGATCGATGGCTTTGATGCCTTGTCCAAGATTGCTGATCACCAACCCGACCTCATCTTCGTGGACATCATGATGCCAAGGCTCGATGGCTACGAAACCTGCTCGCTGATAAAGCACAACAAGATCTTCAAGGATACGCCTGTGATCATGTTGTCCAGTAAGGACGGGCTTTTCGATCGCGCGCGCGGTCGAATCGTAGGCTCCGAGCAATACCTGACGAAGCCGTTCACCAAAGACGAACTACTTGGCGCCATATCCAACCAGATTAACTGAGGAATCAGAGGATGGCTGTTGTTCTCATCATTGATGATTCGCCAACCGAGCTGCACCTGTTTCAGAATATGCTCGAAAGAGCCGGTTTCGAGACGCTCGTAGCCGACAGCGGCGAAGAAGGGCTGAAAGCGGCGAGGACCGCGCGCCCGGATTGCATTCTTATGGATGTCGTCATGCCTGGAATGAACGGATTCCAGGCGACGCGACACCTGACCAGGGACCCCGAGACGACCAATATCCCGATCATCATGATCACTGCAAAGGATCAGGAAACGGACAAAATCTGGGGTATGCGGCAAGGTGCGGTCGAGTATGTCGTCAAGCCTGTTGCGGAAGACGACCTTATCGCGATGGTCAATGCGGTAATGGCTGGCTGAATGAGCGGCTCCGCTGATCTCGCAGCGTTGGTGGAGCAACCATTTCGGTTGCTGCAGGAGATGGAGCGCCGTAGCCGGGCCGCCCATTCCGGTCAGGGCGCCGGGGCGCTACCGGAGGAATGGGTCGGCGTCGGCTTTCGAATTGGTGACGAGCAGTTTGTCGCCAGTCGTGAGCAGGTCCGGGAAGTGTTGATGCTGCCAGACTCGATAACGCGCGTGCCGGGCGCCAAGCGATGGTTGCTCGGTATCGCCAATCTCCGTGGGCACTTGCTACCGCTCATCGACGTCAAGCTGCTGTTGGGAGGCGGACGAACAGCGTTACGGCGCTCAACCCGTGTCATTTCGGTGAATCACCGTGAGGTGCCGGCGGGTCTTGTCGTTGACGAAGTCATTGGCTTTCGTCGATTCACGGGTCACGAGTATTCCGACGAGGCGGCAAAGACTGTGGTGCGTTGCGACAGCTTTCTGAGCGGAACGTATCAACGGGGCGACGATACCTGGCCCGTGTTTAATCTATTCGATTTGGTTGAAAGCAATATCTTTCTGCAGGCAGCTGCGGAATAGAGGTCCAAAATACTATGACCACAAAAACTGATAATTCTTCTCTGTTCATCGGTGTCGCTGCGCTGATCGCATTGCTCCTGATCGTGGCAGTTGTGCTGATCTACGTGCAGGCAGGTGCGCGCACGGGCAGTCCTTCCGCGAACGAACTCGCGGCCCTGTCTCAGGCGATACCGTCGCAAGCGGCGCGCGCCCTCGATGGTGAAGCAGCGGCGTTCGATCAGCTCGATTCCAGCATCGGGAGGGTGGCTGCTCTGCGGCGGAATGGTGCACCGGGCAGCTCGTCGGACTGGCAGGCGCTGGAATCAGGCGCTGCGGCTATCCTCGCCAGGCAAAGCCAGCTCGAGGCCGTTCGTAACGCTTCCGACCAGATCGGTATTCATGCGGCGGCAATTCTGGAGGTGTCGAACGAGTTGCTCGATCGCTCCGGGGCGACGGCCATCATTCAGGAATTTCAACAACGTGCTGAACGGATTCGTGTGATGGGTGAGCGATTGCCAGAGGCCGATGATGGCGCGGCAAGTGTCATCGCCGATGATGTGGCATTCCTGCGACGTGTTGCAGACGCATTGGCGGGCGAACCGTCAGACCTCGACGTTCTTCCGTTGAATAATGAGAGTCGCGAAGCGGCACTGCTGCCGATCATTGGAAGTCTCGCTGGCCTCGAAGAACAATCCGCGATACTTGATGCCAATCTGAACCAGGTCAACGAGCTTTCCGGGACAGCGGCTGCGCTCGTCACCAGCGCTGGTAAGCTGCTGGGACCGGTGTCCGATTCCGGAAGCGGCGACAACCCGCCTACAGGGATTCTCGACCTGCCGTGGTTACCGATCGGCGCCGTGACCCTGGCGCTTCTGTTGCTTGGCGGGCTTCTTGCGCTGCACTCAAAGACATCGGTGTTTGAAAAAGCGGCAAACGAACAGGCGGCGCAGAATGATCGCAACCAGCAGGCGATTCTCAGGCTGCTCGATGAAATGGGCAGTCTGGCCGACGGCGATCTGACCGTCGAAGCGACGGTCACCGAGGACATCACCGGAACCATCGCGGACTCGTTCAATTTTGCGATTGAAGAACTTCGCAAACTTGTGGCGACCGTGAACGACACGGCCCTGATGGTCGATACTGCGACCAAGCAAACCGAAAACACGGCAGCTCATCTTGCAAAAGCAGCCGATAATCAGGGCAGGGAAATCAACGCGGCGACAGAATCGATCGTATCGATGGCCGCTTCAATCGAAGAGGTATCGGGGAACGCGGAGCGCTCGTCCGACGTGGCACGCCACTCCGTTGAAGTTGCGCACAAGGGTGGAGAAGCGGTGCGTCGCACGATTGACGGCATGAACACCATTCGCGAAACGATCCAGGAAACGTCCAAGCGCATCAAACGGCTCGGCGAAAGTTCGCAAGAGATCGGCAATATCATCGAATTGATCAACGATATAGCGGAACAGACCAATATCCTGGCACTTAATGCCTCCATTCAGGCATCGATGGCCGGAGAGGCTGGCCGTGGTTTTGCCGTCGTCGCCGACGAAGTACAGCGGCTTGCGGAGCGTTCGACCAATGCCACCAAGCAGATTGAAGTGCTGGTCAGAACCATTCAATCGGATACCAATGAGGCGGTCGTGTCGATGGAGCGTAGTACGACGGACGTCGTCGGCGGCGCGTTGCTTGCGGAAAATGCTGGCGCGGCCCTCGATGAGATCGAACAGGTATCGAACCAGATCGCGAGCCTGGTCCAGAATATATCCAGCTCTGCGCGGCAACAGGCCGGATCGGCAGCCGACGTCACCAGGCGAACGACACGATTGCGGGAAATCGGCGACCAGACGGGGCAGGCGACGTCGGCAACGGCGGCCTCGATCGCGAAGTTGTCTGAACTTGCAACGCAGCTCAGAAAGACCGTTGAAGGATTCACTTTGCCGACGGAGATGATGCAGGCCAGTGCATTGGCACGCACGACATCCAATGCCGCGCCGCCGCCCGAAGAACCGGCTGAAGCCCAGGCGAAGGCAGGATAAAGCGATTCGACTGCGAATTTGGCGAGTGACACGGACGACTAAATGACGGGCGACACGGGCATTCATGAGCAGATGATCGGCAGCGATAGCGATCACAGCGGCGTTCGTGCGCTGGTTATGGTCAGTACTGAGCTCATGGAGACAATCCGTAACGCGCACCTGGCGCTTGAGGATTGTGTCGACGGGCGCGGCGGCACGGCGGCGTTGATACGTGCTGGAGAGCTGCTTCATCAGGCGCACGGCGCGCTCCGCATGGCCGAAACCTATGGTGCTGCTTTGCTCGTCGAGGAGATGGAGCTGACGTGCCAGTACCTGTCGGCGTTGCAAGCCGGAAAAGGCCGTGAAGACGGCCTCGATGCGCTGACCCGATCGATGGTGCAACTGCCCGTCTATGTCGAGAAACTGCTTGGTGGTGGTCGGGACATTGCGCTCGTGCTGCTGCCCATGCTCAATGATCTACGTGCGGCACGCGGCAAACCGCTCCTGTCCGAAGGAACGTTGCTGCTGCTCAACCTGTCACCGAGTCGCACTGAAAAGAAAGCCCTGGATCGCGATGGCAGCGGCGAAGATCCTGTTCTTGTTGCGCAACGCTTGCGGCCGAAATTCCAGCTTGCATTGCTTGGCTGGATTAAGGGTGGAGACAACCGGCGTCATCTCGAAACTTTGGGCAACGTGGCTGCCGCGCTGGAGCATTCAGCCACTCGTGAAGACATGTATCAGCTCTGGTGGGTCGTTGGCGGCGTGCTCGAATCGCTGCAGAACGGCGGTCTCGAAACGTCGATCGCGATCAAGCGACTGCTGGGCCAGACGGACAGGCAGCTCAAGTACATCATTGATGAAGGGGTCGTTGCGCTCGAAGATCACCCTGTCGACGATTTGCTGAACAACTTGCTTTATTACGTCGCGCGCTCCAGCAATGCCGGTGAGCGAATCAGTGCGATCCGTGCGGCCTTCAATCTGGCCGAATTGCTGCCGGGCGACGAGCAAGTCGAGGACGCGCGCAGCGCACTGTCGGCACCCAGTGCCAGACTGATGAAGACGGTCGGATCGGCGATCAAGGAGGACCTGGGGCGCGTCAAGGATGTGCTTGATATTTTCGTACGAACAGGGATGAACAAATCATCCGAGCTTGTGCCGCAACTGGAGCTTCTCAAGAAGATCAGCGACACACTCGGGGTACTCGGACTCGGCGAACTTCGCGGTGATATCGACGGCGAGATTAATCGGCTCAAGTCCGTTGTCGAGCGCGGCGGCGTGGCAAACGACCAGGTTATTCTGGACATCGCATCGACCCTGTTGCGCGTCGAAGATCGTCTGGACCAGCAGCTTCTTCGCCTGACCATGCCACACGATGGCGAGGCCGAGGCGGATGCCGATGAGCCGGTCGAGCACAAGGAAGCCTTGCGACAGGTCGCCGAGTCCGTGATGCGTGAGTGCATTATCAATCTCGCGCGAATCAAGGAGACGATTAGCCAGAGCTTCGCTGCACAGGCTCCTTCCCAGGGCATGGATAGTGTACCGGCGCTGATCAAGGGCATGAAAGCCGGCCTCCTGATGCTGGACAAGCCTCGCGCCATGGAGGTTGTCGAGCGGATCGGCAGCCTCGTGACCGCCATGTTGAACACCGGCGGGCCGGCGCAACTGACGCAGGCAGAGACGGACCGCCTTGCCGACGCGATCGTCAGCGTCGAGTACTACATGGAGACGGTCAAGGCGGGTCGAAGCGAGCCATGGTACATGCTCGACAACGCCGAGGCGTGTCTCGCCGTCTTGGATGATCTCGAGCAACGATTGCTGCAGCCGGTGCCTGGCGAGGCCGAAACCCTGGGCGATACAATGAGACTGTCGGTCGAGGAGATCCAGGCCGAAGCGGAGGCGGCGATCGAGCAGGCCGTGAGCGCCGAGATACCCGGCATGCAGGCAACGGACGTTATGACGTTACCGGTGGTGGCACCCACTGCCGAGCGCCTGGATCCGGAGCTCCTTGAGCTCTTCATTGAGGAAGCGAAAGAAGAGATAGCGTCCATCAAGCGGCATCTGCCTGAATGGGCCAGTGCTCCGGATGACATGGATACACTCATCACGGCACGGCGCTCATTCCACACGCTGAAAGGCAGCGGCCGCATGGTGGGTGCCGAACGTATCGGTGAGTACTGCTGGAGCGTTGAAAATCTGCTCAATCGCCTGATCAATCGGACACTGGTACGAACGCCGCCAATGGTGGATTTCGTCCTGGAGGCGGCTGCAGCGGTACCCGAGTTAATTGAGCAACTCGAAGTCGGTACTGAGCCGGCAGCCGATATCAGCCTGTTGATTGCCCGCGCCAACGCGTTTGCGGATGGCGATCCCAATGCTGCGGTCCTGACGCTTGAAAGGCCCGAGACGGAGGTAGAGGCACAGGTCGACGCGGCCCTCGAAATGGACCCGGTGCTGTATGACATTTTTGCCAAGGAGACCGCCGGGCATCTCGGCGTTGTTACAGACTACCTGGACGCATGCGAAGGTCACGAGCCACCGTTTGAAGTAACGGACAAACTGCACCGGGCATGCCATACCTTGCATGGCAGCGCCAATATGGCCAACGTCAGTCGCGGTGTCGCCGTGGCGGCGGCATTGAACCGATTCGTGCGGTGCGTGTATGACCACAAGGCGGGCTTCGATCAGTCCGGTCTTGATGCGCTTCAGTCGGCTTCGCGAGCCATCGACACCATCGTCGGGGACATAAACAGCCCCGATCGCGATCGAGCAGACTATTCGTCGCTTATCGTGCACATCTCAGATCTTACGGATGCCGCGCAAGCGGGCGAAGTGGCGGAGCGTGAGCCGGAGCCGGCCGCTTACGAGGCCGAAACGCCGCCGGCTCCGGTCGTCGAACCACGCGACGAAGAGCCCGAATACGATGCGGAGATTGCGTCGATATTCACAGAAGAGTCCGCCGAGTTGCTGGAATCGGCCGACAAGGCGTTGATCGAATGGAGTCGGGAACGATCGACGCAGCCGATGGATGAACTCAAACGTCACCTGCACACGCTCAAAGGCGGGGCGCGCATGGCTGGTATTACGGCAATGGGCAATCTGAGTCATGAAATCGAGGCGCTGTTGATTTCTGTCGACGATGGGCGAGTCGAAGCAACGCAGGCCATTGACGAGCTCTTGCAACAAAGTGTCGATGAGTTGCACCGGATGCGCGACACGGTTATCGGCGGCAAACCGGTCCGGACGGCGGGCGAACTGGAGCAGCGCATTCAACAGGCGAACGCGGACGTTCCGGTCGCCGCGGACGCGATGGATGAGGTTGAGTCAGGCGACACGATTGCGCATGAAACGCCCCCGGCCGAATTTACGGTCGAGCCTGAAGACGCCGTCAGCATGGTGATCGTCGATTCGCCATCGGCAGATGAATTGGCCGAAGTCAGTGAACGGGAGGAAACGGAACCGCCGCTTGTGGAAGCGCCAGGACCGGAGTTCGAGTCTGAAGGAGAGGGCTTCGCTATCAGCGAGCCCGAGACGGCCGCCGAACTCGACGTTAGCGCCGACTTCGAAGCTGACATTGAGGCTGAGGCAGGGGCTGAAGCCACCTTTGTATTCGAGCCAGAAGCCGAAGCAGAGGTGGAAGCAGCGGATGAGCTCGAGCCTGAAACCGAAGCAGAGCCGGAAGCAGCGGATGAGCTCGAGCCTGAAGCCGAAGCAGAGCCGGAAGCAGCGGATGAATTCGAGCCCGAAGCCGAAGCAGAGCCGGAAGCAGCGGATGAATTCGAGCCCGAAGCCGAAGCAGAGCCGGAAGCCACCTTTGTATTCGAGCCTGAAACCGAAGCAGAGCCGGAAGCCACCTTTGTATTCGAGCCTGAAACCGAAGCAGAGCCGGAAACAGCGGATGAATTCGAGCCCGAGCCCGAGGCCAGGGAAGAAGAGCCAGAGCCGGATGTCGACGAAGAGCGCGATACTGAAGTCGAAGCCGAGCCTGTGCCCGAGCCTGAACCAGAGCTTGCCGCAAAAGCGGTGGCCGAGCTGCGGCCATTACGCTCGCCTGAGCAACGGCAGGAGTTTGCGCGCGTAGACGCAAACTTGCTAGAGGACATGCTGAACGCGGCCGGTGAAATTAGTATTTACCATTCACGCCTCAGTCAGCAAGTCACGTCGTTCGAGTTTCACGTTGAAGAGCTCGAACAGACGATTGCACGATTACGCGAGCAGCTTAGAAAACTCGAAATCGAGACCGAAGCGCAAATCATGCATGGCCACCAGGACACTTTGCTGGCGCGGGAATTCGACCCGCTTGAGCTTGACCGATATTCAAATATCCAGCAACTGTCGCGCGCGCTCGCTGAATCGGCAAGCGACCTTGGTAGCCTCAAAGACCTGCTTCAATCGGTGACGAACGAGGCCGAAGGACTCCTCGTGCAGCAATCTCGCGTCACTGCGGAGCTGCAGGATGGTCTTATGCGCACGCGTATGGTTCCGTTCGAACGGCACGTGCCACGATTAACGCGTCTCGTTCGACAAGCCGCACAGGAGGTTGGCAAACGAGCGGAGCTTGCGGTCGAAGGCGCGTCCGGCGAGCTCGATCGGCAAGTCCTCGAAAAAATGTTGCCGCCTTTCGAACATATGCTAAGGAACGCCGTCATCCACGGTATCGAAGATGGCGCGGAGCGCCAGGGTGCTGGCAAGGCAGGGACCGGGCGTATCACGATTCGCCTGCACCGCGAAGGTGCCGAGATGGTCATCGATGTGGCCGACGACGGCAGAGGTCTCGACGTCGACGCCATTCGTCGCAAGGCTTATGAACTCGATATGCTGCAGCAGGATAGCAAGGTGACCGACGAAGAGATCATGGCATTGATATTGGCACCTGGTTTCAGCACGGCGGGCGTAGTAACGCAATCCGCCGGTCGTGGCGTGGGCATGGACGTTGTGGCGAACGAGGTGAAGAAGCTTGGCGGGAGTCTCCGCATTTCGTCAGTGACCGGGCAAGGCACCAATTTCACAGTGCGATTGCCGTTTACCTTGGCGATCACCCAGGCCCTTATCGTGCGCACGGGTGAGGAGGTCTATGCATTACCGTTGCCGACCGTGGAAGGCGTGGCACGCGTACCGCGTGGCGAACTCGAAAACCTCCTGAGTCAATCGGAGCCCAGCTATCAGTACGGCGAAGAGAACTACAAGTTCAGGCATCTCGGCATGTATCTGGGTGGTCAGGCCGCGAAGCTACCTGAAGAAGACGCGTCTGTACCGGTGATCCTGGTGCGAGCCGGCGAATACTCGGCCGCGCTCCTCGTCGACGAGATGCTGGCCAGCCGCGAAATCGTCGTCAAGGCGGTGGGACCGCAGCTGGCGAGTATTGCCGGCGTGTCCGGAGCCACCATTCTTGGCGATGGTCGTATCATCCTGATTCTCGATATCAATGCACTGGTACGTACGGGCGCACCGGTTGTCGAACTCAAGAGAGCGGCGCCGACGCCGAGCGACGAACGTCCGCTGGCGCTGGTTGTCGATGACTCGATCACGGTGCGCCGGGTCACCGAACGCTTCCTGCAACGAAACGGCATGCGTGTCGAGACCGCAAAAGACGGGCTTGATGCCATCAGCGTCATGCAGGATCACCGGCCGGACGTCATCCTGCTCGATATCGAGATGCCGCGTATGGACGGCTACGAATTTGCTTCGCACGTGCGGAATGACGATCGAGTTTCGGACGTTCCCATCATCATGATTACGTCGCGGGTCGGCGACAAGCACCGTGCGCGCGCGATCGAACTGGGTGTCAACGACTACCTCGGAAAGCCCTACCAGGATTCGCAATTGCTGGAGGCAATTCGTCGTCAACTCGAGGAGCGAGGAATCGAACTGAAGTGAGTAGCGAAGCCGACGAACTCTATAGCCTGCTGGTTCCATTATCAGGTGACCGGCTGATTGTGCCACGCGCGTGCGTCGCCGAGGTGGTTCGCTTCAGCGAGCCGGAGCATGGGCTGGGTTCACCTGACTGGATGCTTGGCCACGTCAACTGGAATGGGCGCCCCTTACAGGTGGTGTCCTTCGAGGGCGCTTTCGGCAACGAAATCCCTGTCGCGACCGGTCGCACTCGTATCGTGGTGTTCTATGCGAGTACCGGGCAACTCAAGACCGGCTATTTCGGTATTCTGACGCAGGGCTTTCCGCAATTGGTGCGTGTCAACAAGGATGTCCTCAAGCTCGAAGCCAAAGAGGGCTGGCCGGACGATGCGCCCGTGCTTTGCCGGGTACGCATGATCAATGAATACCCGGTCATTCCGGACCTGGAAGGACTCGAGGCTATTCTTGCGAGGGAGTCCGAGCAAGCCTGACTAGCGAAGGTCGCCCCACCGCGATTGCAGTACCGTAAGTGCCGCTATCGCGGCCGTTTCAGTTCGCAGCACTCGTGGGCCCAACGAAACAGACTGAAACCCGGCAATATCAGCGTCCTCGAGTTCAGTCTCGCTGAACCCTCCTTCCGGGCCAACCAACACGCAAACCTTGGTCCTGGGGGAATCGATATCGGCCAACGCAGTCGCTGCCCCGGGCCTGAGAATGAGCTCCATGTCCACTCGCTTCGGCTTTGCCCCTAGCCAGTTGTTGAGCGGAAGTGGTGTATCGATGCGCGGCAATCGAAGCCGTCCGGACTGCTCGCATGCGCTGATTGCAATTTTCCGCCAGTGATCGCGGCGTTTTTCGGTGCGGGCACCGTCAAGTTTGACGACTCCATACTCGGTAAGGACCGGTGTAATCCGCTTTACGCCCAGTTCCGTTGCTTTTTGAACCACGAAGTCCATTCGTTCACCGCGTGATATCCCCTGCACGAGGTGCACGCGCAGCCTTGATTCAGTGTCGGAAGACACCCTGTTCTCAATGTGCAGTGTGGCGTGTGTCTTGCCGATCTCGCTGATCGTTGCATTGTATTCGTGACCTTTGCCATCAAAGACGGAAAGGCGGTCGCCCACACGCATTCGGAGCACGCGGTAGAGGTAGTGGGATTTGTCCGCATCAAGTTCCAGTTGTGTTTCGGCGTCGTAGCGTCCGGCAATGTGGAGTCTTGTTCGATGCATGGTTTACTATGGTGCCGTAGTCACGCAAGCGTGGCAAAACAAGCGAGACAATGCCGACACATTTTGATGTATTTCCGGATAACGGGCTAATCGAGCCGGCCACGCTGTGCCGCAGCCCGAACCAGGATGCGCGACCGGTCGGCGCAGAACCCGCAATGGTCGTCATTCACGGCATCAGCCTGCCGCCCGGAGAATTCGGCGGCTCCGAAATTGAAGCGCTGTTTACGAACTCGCTGGACTTCGATGCACATCCCTACTTCGGCGAAATACGTGGCCTCGAAGTGTCGGCACATCTTCTCATCCGTCGGGACGGATCAGTGACCCAGTTTGTGCCGTTTACAGCAAGAGCCTGGCACGCGGGTGAATCCTGTTTTCGCGGAAAGACCTGTTGCAATGACCACTCAATCGGCATCGAACTCGAGGGCGAAGATGAAACGGCGTATGACGATCGGCAATATGTCACGCTGCAAAGCGTGCTCCGCGCCATATTTGACGCGTATCCGGGGATAACGGCGAGAGAAGTCGCCGGGCATTGCGACATTGCACCCGGCCGCAAGAGCGATCCGGGTCCTGCTTTCGATTGGCTGCGATTGTATGATGGGCTCGGCAAGTGTTAACAGGCCCTGGCAACCGAGCTGACCGCTTATGAACCTAATTGCCCTACTCATCGGATTGGTCGTCGAGCGACTTGCGACACAGTGGTTTCACTGGCGTCGGATGAGGTGGCTCGATCGTATTATCGACTTCGGGTTCCGGCAGGCGGAGCGCGTGGCCGGCTGGCCGTCATTTATTCCGGTCGTGCTGCTCGCAATAGGACTGGTGCTCCCGGTTTATGCGGTCATATTTCTCCTGGGCGGGACGCTCGCCGGTTTCACCTACCTGATTCTGGCCGTCGTCGTACTGTTTTTCTCGCTGGGCCCCGAAGATATCGGCGAAGAAGTCGATGCGTATTGCAGGGCGCTGGAATCCGAAAGCGACGAAGAGATCCAACAAGCAGCGAAAGCAATCGTCGAGGGTGATGTGCCGGATGACGCACGTGAGCGCATTCGCTCCGTCGAGGAGTCGGTTTGTATACAGGCCAACAATCGGCTGTTCGCCGTTGTGTTCTGGTTCGTACTCCTTGGACCGCTGGCCGCGTGGGCCTATCGCGTTACCGACATGATACGACGTCGTGCTGTTTTCAATGCTGCGCGCGACGAGGACGCCGATGGCCACTCTGCAAGGGTCCGTGATGCCGCGATCATGTTGCACGGCTGGCTGGCGTGGGTACCGGCGCGGCTCACCGCGGTGGGTTATGCCACAGCCGGCCACTTTGATGAGGCTATCGCAGCAATGCGCGCGCCCACTGAGCAACGTGACGCGACGACGTCCGAGCATAGCGAGAGTCTCCTGGCCCGCGTCGGAACGGCGGCGCTGGCGTTGAAAGACCGGCCCGAAGAATCGCAGACCGAACGCGGCGTACGCGGCGCCGCCGCCGCCAAGCAACTCGTATTTCGCCAGCTCATCATCTGGGCGGTTATTATCGCTGCAATGACGTTGTACGGCCTCACGCGGTGACCCGAGCGTTATTGCTCGCCCTGGCAGTCGCAGCGTTCGTCGGTTGCGGAGGGCCGACAGACCCTGCGCCGAAAAGCGACACGTACGAGCGAATTGCGACGCTGGCACCCCACCTGACCGAGCTGGTGTTCGCCGTAGGTGCGGGCGAGCAGCTGGTCGGTATCAGTGCGTGGTCAGACTATCCCCCGGAAGCCCTGGGACTGCCGGTTGTCGGGGACGCGTTTTCAGTCGACCAGGAACAGCTCGCGCTGCTGGATCCTGATCTGCTGCTCGTATGGCAAAGCGGCACTCCCGCACATGTCATCGATGAGCTGAGGAGGGTGGGGCATGCGGTG
>Ga0265306_10000844_pt1 | contig 14911 bp, 43 predicted proteins | sample Helome_3_FD_192493 | JGI IMG/M metagenome (GOLD analysis project Ga0265306, IMG submission 192493) | Marine sediment microbial communities from subtidal zone of North Sea - Hel_20160420 (Illumina Assembly) | ecosystem: Environmental > Aquatic > Marine > Subtidal zone > Sediment ...
TGGATGGCTTGGAAAAACGCATGGTCAGACGATTCTACGTCAATGTCGGAAAAGGTATCTGGGGATTGGCGTGGAAAGGTTTTGTCGGGCTACTTTTGGTACTGGCTGCCTACGGCGCTGGCGGGGGCTTTAACCGGTGATTATCCTTATTTTCATGGAGGCATGATGATCTGGCCTTATTTCTCCTTCGATGAGCTGAAATGCAAGTGTTGTGGGAAAATGCTCATGGACGACGATTTCATGAAGAAGATCGTCCAGATCCGCATGGCCGCAGGCTTTCCCTTTATCGTGACCTCGGGCTATCGATGCCCTGAGCACAACGCGAAAGTCTCCAGTACCGGACAGACCGGACCTCATACCACCGGTAGAGCGATAGACATTGCCGTCCATCACCAAAAAGCGCACGCCCTGATTTGCCTGGCCACCACGTACGGCATTACCGGTATTGGCGTGAATCAAAAGGGGAACTACGATCAGCGGTTTTTACATCTGGATGATCTGACAACAGGTCCAAGACCTAACGTGTGGAGCTACTGATGTTTAAGCAAAATCTGAGTGAATTTTTCCACAGCAAGACCAACTGGACGGGCATCGCCATGATGGCTGGGGCCATTGCCGGTTATCTCACTGAGACAGCGGACCCCGCTGCTGCGGCAGAGTCGTTCATGTTAGGGTTATCCCTACTCTTTATCCGGGATGCTATCGCTGGTGTCAAGTAAACTCTACACCTATACCATCGGTGCGCTTTTACTCGTATTAGGGGCTATAGGGACGTACATCTCTGGAAAGCGGTCTGGTAGGCTAGCTCAGAAAAACAAAGCCGCAGAGGCCACGAGAGAGCGCCAGGAAGCGGGAACGGACGCCCTGTTAGAGGGCCTGACAGCCGAGGAGAAGGCCGCTAATGAACCGATTGACCCTGATCGCCGCTATTTTGATAAGTAGCTGTGCGGTCCCCGTACAGCCTGTATTGCGCCTCCCTGACGCCCCTCCCTATGAAGCAAAGCATATCCTCACGGCGGACGAGGAAAAACAATTAAGACAGGAATTGCCGGTCATCTCCGAGAAGCTGATCAGACAGAAAATAGGCTATGAAAAGCGTATAGAAACCTTAGAGGGCATTATCAGGACGACGCATTAACCAGCTTATCGTATATTTCTTGTACTACTTTATCGTGCATATCATTAGCACGATTATCGACATCGTCTGGTAGATCCTCCCACTTTTCAGCACAGATTGCCCATTCATTTTCAAATGGCACTTCTTCTGTCACGTCTGCATCAATATATGGCCCCTCTTTCTTTGCCTTAAAGGCCATCGTTTCATAGTAGCGACCGCCGGCACCGATCGTGTCTAATCCGGTTTCTTTTCGGAAACGCATCCCACCAACAGTGCTGACAATAATGCTTTGCCCAGCTCCTTCTATCAAAGTGTTTCGTCTGAATAGGCACCTGTCAGAGCAGATAAAATGTCCGCCCCATCCACGTTCTTTTTTAGTTACTTCCATCACCCTTCCTCCAGTCGTTGTTTGGCATGTGATGATTGCCAATCTTAATATTCACTGTCGTATAATTCCGATAAATGGTCTTTCCATTCTTGATCATCAATCTTAGCCATACATGCTTTAAGCTGTTGCTTGAGTTGTTCGATCTTCTTTTCTAAAGTTTCTATTTCTTCTTGCTGGCGATCAGTAACATTGATCTGTAGTGTGTACTGTTCCACGGCAGCATTTTTAACGTCATTTGCAAAATTGAGCGCTCTTCTTTGTTCTTCGTGCTTTCTAATGAATTGTCGCGTTATATCAATAAGATTTTGCACTTGATAATTTGCTATTCCACCTTCCCAAGTTTCTAGTCCAGCTTCAAATTCATCACACAGCGTCTCAGCGGCTTTGATGTCATTGGGGGTCATGATTATAGTACTCCAAAGCCATGGATTATTGTGTATCCGCAATTTTCGCATATACTTTCGTGAGCCAATGTTTTTTTGTCAAGGTGTCTTTTCATCTCTCCACCACATTTGGGACAATCTTTTCTAGCCTCGCTTTCAGTTTCGTTGCAATAGTTTGGGTAGTCACACATCAGCAATGCTCCTCATCGTGGTCATTCACTTTTAACATAATCTGGATGCTGTTTTTTCATATGTTTTTGTAGATTTTGAAAGGTTCGGTTACAGCAAGGACAAACACCATTGTGTATCCGGTTTTTAAGTCGTGTCTTGGCCGCCTTTTCTGCCCGTCTGCAATCTTCCGCGTGCTTGGCATCTTGTTCGGCCCATTCTTTGCGCTTGATTGCATTAGCTAGTTCTTTTTTCAATCTGGCATTTTCAGATTGACCAAATCCCCACGAAGTTTGGCAATAAGGGCAATTCCAAAACCCCCCTTGCTCCCATTTCTGTTTTCTGTATCTTTCATTGATTGCGTAGGTGCCACCACACTCCCCACAATCAATACTAGTGAGAGTTACATCTAAAGCAATTTCAGTTCCCATAGCTCCTCCTAACAATGATCCGGGTCATAATCCCCGAGGACTTCACAGATCTGTACAGCGAGGTTGTATTGTGCGTGCAAATCTCCCGTGACTATTACCCCGTATGTATGCCTCTCTTCCCAGTGTGCTTTCTTTACCCGCTTTAACGTCGCTGTCAATGTCCCAAACTTCGCAAAGTCCCCGAACAATAACTTGCCGGCCGTGCTGTTGACTCGCACATCCCGGACATAACCCACCACTGCCATGGGGCCAAACACTGCACCATACCAGGCTTTCTTATACCACTTGTCTGTGTTGTCATAGCGTTTCTTGGCCTTGAATACCTGAATAAACTGCCATAATAGAATCCTGGCATCGGATTCCAGGGGCTCGGGCAGGAGGTCGTCCAGGGTTTTCTTGAGTGCGCGGAGGCGTTCGGCTTTAGTGGTCATGCTGATATAACCTCGAATCCATGTTGCTTTAGAAACTCTGTTGTTACCCATGACGGCCAATTTTCAGGCCAGTCTAGATTTTCAATATCGCCATTGTCGTGTTCGATATAGATATCAACTGTTGATTCAGCCCCAATTCCATCAATGACAGCTACTTTTTTGGTCATGTCATCACTCATTGTCTGTACCCTATTTCTGCGCTTTATAGTTTGCCTAAAACCGCACCATTTACACCATAGCTGTGTATCGCCATCTGGATATATTGGTGGCGCATAGTGCCAATTAAATTTATGTGCTATCCGCATAACTGTTTTGTAAATGAAGTATCTAATCATCAACACTACTCCCGTACACTGATGCCACTATGGCGCGCATGGCGGCGATTAAAGGCTCTTCGTTCCATTCATCGATAGCCAGCTTTCTACAAGTTGAATATATGCTTGCGTTGCACATTTTTTTGTTCGTATCTACTTCTATCCAGAATTCTAAATCCACCCCGAATTTTACAATCAACGGTCCAGCCTGTGACCAATCTATAGAAGGCTCCCATTGCTGGGGGTCTTGTCGCATTGGATTGGTGGGGATAAGCAGACATATCTTTCCCTCTACTTCTGCATTGCGCAATTCAACGCCTTTAAATGTTGGGTCAAGTGTCCAAGTAGGAAACATTTTATGTGCATATTCCCAAGTCTTATCAGCTCTGGCTACCCAGTAATCCAACTCCGGTGGTAATAGGTCAGCGGTTTTCATCTTTCACCTTCCTGTAGGCTTGGGAGGATTGCCAAAACTCATCAATATCTTTTTCCGAATAATCATCATAGTCTAAATCTTCTCGTCTACCTTCTTTATAAGCCGCCTCTATCTGCTCCGCCTTTTCCTGTTTGAGTTGTTCATTTTCCTTCAACAATGTTTTTGCTGTTTTTACTAGCCCAGCGCCAGCATCCGCTTTTATTTTATTTTCCTGTTTGAGTTGTTCGATTTCGGTGAGGAGTTGACGTGTTGCAATTACTAAATCAGCTAACATTGGCTCATATGTATATTCCTGCTTGATGTCTTTAATCAGCGCTCTTATCTCATCATGTGTGAGTTTATTGGTCATGGTTTGCTCTCCCAGCGTGGCGCACCGTTCCATTCATCACGAGCAATCCTTTTGCAGGCCTCTGAATCCAGATCGAGATATTGAGTTCTAAATTCAACGTTCCACTCGCCACAACAATCGCCGCACGCATAAGCCCATTTCCCGCCTTGTCCTGCATCCGTGATATTCAGTTCTGTCGGGACTTTCCCGCAGGGGCAAGGCTTTAGTGGTGTGTCAGTCATTAGGGGAGTCCCAATCTAGCTCCAGCCACAAAAATTCTATGTTGGCCCATAGCATCGCTATTTGTTATCTCTAACAGCACCTCTTTTTCAACAAGATAATCCAGACAAGCTAAGGATAACCACGCATCTCCTGTTATCAATTTGTCAGCTCTTACAGCCCCTGCTTCTTGCAATAGATTTCTTGCCTTATATTCAATCGAGCGTAGTGATGATAATCCTTCCTCAGTGAATATATTTGGCCTTTGCTCTTTATAATCGTACATATCTCTCTCCTATGTACTAATGCCCATGATCGTTACCCCATCAATTTTTTCATTGATGCCCGTTCTTGTGAGTTGAAAAGCCCCCACAAAACGACTTTTTCATCATTACCAAATTCTTCCCAGACTTCCTTTAGCCCATGCTCGTCGCCTTTTTCAAGACAGGCCCGCGATTGGTCAACTACCGCATTTTTCACTTTAGCGGGGATATTCACGGTTGCTTTAGGCGTTGTCGATGCGGCTTGGCCATCGTCATCCTCTGGGGCCACTCCAACAAAAGCCGCCAAGGCGTAGCGTCTGGCATAGGTAATAGCGCTGCCGGCCCCTTGTGCATCGTCCTTCGTGGGCTTCATCGGCAAATAGCTTTTGATCCATTCCCCACTACTGTGGGCTAACATCGTGATAACCCCGCCCTCTACAGGCGTTTGTATAACAGCCAGCTCATTCTTGCTCAATGCTTCTCGACAGGCCTCCCAAACGCTCGATAAATCGGCATACTTGTTCTTGAAAAAAGGATTGGTCGAGTCTTTAGCCGCCCCCTTTATCATGCCCTGGGCTTTGGATAGCGCAGCAACTAGCGCCGCAATCGATGGGCTTTGGTCGTACCCCTCGAATAATGCCATGGGGGTGGTAGTCGTTTCTGTCCAAGCACTTTCTTCGTTCATCTGTCCACTCCTGTTCCTCTAGTTCCTGTTGGTGGCCTTCGTCGGTGTTCATACTTCGTATTCGACCTCAATGCATTTGATTCTGTCGGGCCCAGCACATGTATCAGCAGATATTTTGTGTTGAAATCCTGCGTCTTTGCGTTTATCTGGGTTCACATTTACCCATAGTGTGCGTTTCTCTGGGACGTTGATGAGATCTCTACCTTCGTTGTCAATCTTATAATATGCCCCAGTTGATACCCAAGTTGTATACGTCCATTCCCCGCTCCTGTGGTTATATATCTCGCCCTGTACTGGATAATCAGGATCACACTTCGCATCACGAGTCCAAATCCGCACTTCCCTACCGTCTCTTGTCTGTACTGGTTTGTCCCAATCAATCATGATCGACTCCTTTATCAGTCTCCAACATACCGCGCAAAGCAGATATATCAGCAAGTAACTTAGCGATGGCCATGTGGTTTTCTCCAGCCTTTATTAAACCGATAACCTGTTCTAATCGGTCTATGAGATATTCAATATCGACAGTATGGAAAGTTTCCTCTGTCATCACTTCCCCCTTGTTATGCCCCGCCACTCGGGCGGGTGCGTTATTGTTCATCATTAGGTTTAAATCCAGTGCATGTTTCTAACCAGACAGGATCAAAATTATAAGGATGATTAAACCAGCCTTTTCTGATACCATGTGGATTAGCAGTAACTTTGCACTCCGAACTTTCTATATTAATAGCAGGGACTCTTCCAACACTTGCAAAGATTGCCATAATATTAAGCAAAGGATCGTCCTGTACCTTGGCGAATGACGGGTGTTTGCATGATGAATGTGCAGACCCCGCCACGCCGCCTCGGTATTGACACTCGTAACAGTTTGGCTTTTGCTGTTCCTCTTCTGTCATCACTCCTGCCTCATATGCAATTATGGTTTACCTGCTAATCCGCAATAGCCGCCTTTTATACTGTACTCTGGCGTTTTCCCAAGAGTCTCCCGGCGCCACATCATGCAAGCAGAGCCGATACATTTGTTTATTGCATCGCAGGTGTTACCTCCACTTGCTCCACTAAGCTCAATCCATATTGGTTGCCTACCCATTGGGCACCACATTCCTGCTGCTTCCTCTTCTGTCATAACCCATTCCTCCTCGCTATATCATCCTCTTGCCGCACATGCATTTCCTCGATAGCACATTCCTGATACAAGTCCTGCTGTTCATCCATGGCATTGAAATTCTTGGCCTTCAGTTCACGACGCACATTCCTTGCAAAGGACTCTTTCATTCCTGAGAGTAAACGGCGTAGGTTGTAGGTCATGGTGCCTCCTGTGTCTCGTCAAGCTCAATGTCCAAAAGATTGGCAAGCCGATTATCAACATTGAGAAAGCAGCCAGCGCAGATCAGCATTTCGTGCTCGATCACTGACGTTGCCAAGTCCTCGTCTGGCCCCATTACTTGTGCTAACATAGGGTTTCCCATCATCATTTCCATGCCGGCCTGGCGGCGCACTGCATCGAAATTAATCAAGAGGGTTTCTAGCTTTATCCGATAAAACTGGACCGCATTGTTGTGCATCATGCCTTTCTTGCAAAGGGCGCACTTTTTAAAGTCTTTCTGTTTCATCATTCACCCCGGTGTTTGTGTTGGCCCTTCGTCTACGGTAGCCATCATTTCTATGGCTAGCTCTTTCATGGCTTTCTGAACATCTTCAAGCCAGAGATCATTGAGCTTTTGATATACATCGATAGAGCTAAAGGACTCCTTAATAATTTCTGGATGATCAGCTAGCGCTTTATACATCCAGTTTTTAAGTAGAATGTATCTCATAGCAACGCCCCCTGGTTGTGCTCGTATCTCACTTGATCGAATATCTCGTCTTGCATGTGCTCATTAATGAGTATTTTGATGTCCATTTTTTGATCCCCGATATATAGCCGTGCTGCATTGACATCAATATCGTCTATAGAGTGCGCGTCAGTGCTCTGGTAATACGTGTAATCCACTTCCACCCGCCCTTGGATCAGATACCCGAAGACCTCGATTTCAATGGATTCGGTATATGTGTTCATCGTGGCTCTGTACCCGAGTGAAAGCGCCCTCACCTCTATGAGTGGGGGGCTTGGGTTTCCCTTCTATCTTCCTGGCCAGCTTGGCGAATAGCCCGCTGAGCCAAAAGAAAAAGGTAACGGCTTGTTGGTTAGGGTCCATGGTTAGTCCTCAACAGCTGCGTGATATATTCTTTCTAAAGTGTCAACCCAAAGGATTCGATCCTCCGATGCGTGTTTATCGCTAATGTCACGGATTTGAAGACTGTTAACCGCATTCCTATAAGCATTGAGTTCTTCATAATCTTCAATCGTCACCACGATTCTTATGGGCTTAAATACTTCTTGTTCGCCTAACTTTTCTACTTTCATCACTCTCTCCTATATAGGGGTGACACCCCCCGGTAATTATCTTTGTAAGCTAAGATTAACAAAGAGGCTCCGCGCCAATGCGGTCTACCGGGTTGTGTCATAAACTCTTTCACTGACAGAGGCCTTTCGGTAAATCGCCTCGCATTTCGATCACCCCCTTTTGTCAGGTTGGCCCCTTTTCGGTTGAGGGGCGGACACACTATAAAGTTGTGTCATAAATGGTGCGCCTTAAACTAGCAACCTCTGCCTCTAATTCATCAATTACCTTGTCTCTATGTGCTAGTTCAGCAGCAATAGCAGATTTTGAATTGAGACCATAAACAGTCATCTGCGCGACATGTGCATAATAATATTCGTCTAATGCCTCTAAATCGCGCTGCTCATATAAAGGGATTGCGTCTGGATCTTTCATCTATCTCTCCTATTGAATTGGACGATCCCCGGTGGTGGCTGGCTAGGGATGGCCTCCGCCAGGATTGTCCCTGCCCATTTGATCCGGGTTTACGAATCGCTAAGGCCATTGATCGTGGCCGTCTATCACGCATTGCCACCGGTTCACGCTAGTGATGGTGATTACCCTGGCTGAAACCACTAGATAAGAGGACCAGGAACTGCAAACCACCATCACTACCCCTATATGTACCACAGAGGTTCATATCTGTCAATATCCTTTTGTCAATATTTTATACTTGCGCAAATCAAATTATGGGCATATGGTAATAATTTGAGCCACGAAAGGAGGAGCCGATAGTGGAAGACGTAAAAAAGGAAGTAGAAGAAATTATCAAGGAGGGTAAAAAAAAGGCAGAATTTCTACGGTGGGGTGAATTACTGCGTTATGCGCTAATTTCCGTACTGACAGCGCTTGTCGTTATGAAGTGGGGCGTTTCTTGCTGATCAACTTATACAACGATGCGATCAATTCTGCTTTCTTCTCGGAGGTTAATTCCACGTCTTTAGTGGAGTTTTCAACAGCCTGAATAATACTAACCAAGAGCGTGTCTTCATCATGCTCTGTCACCCACTGAGGACTATCAAGCCAGCCTTTCGGCTTACCAATGGCAGTTTCTATCTTGCGAGCGAGTTTGCTGCCCACAGTACGCCTAGAGGCTGGCTTATCGGTAAACAGACGGGAGACGTAGCTAGGGTCTAGTTCAGCGTCGAGTCCAAACTGACGGGCAATGCCGTCATATTCTGTTTGGATAAGATACATGAGATTTTTTCGTCTTATTTCTGCTATATCCATGGGAGCGCGAGCATAATCCTTTGTTTCCTCCATGGGTATTCCCCAATATTGTCCTGCTATTGACATTTATGAACCTCCATGGTACATAGGTGCATGTCTAAATCTAAATTCGATTTTCGTAGTTATTACAGTTCATTAGCGTTAGCCGATAGAAAGAAATTCGCTACCCGGGCCGGCACAACCCACGAATACATCCGGTTGTGGCTCGTGACCAAACGCAAGACGCCGCAAAAGAAACTGATCACTGGATTGGTCAAAGCAGGGCGCGGTGATTTCACGACAACGCAGCTTTTGAGGTTTTTCTATGACTGACATGATTATCCTCCCTTTGTCCCCGGCTATGTGGCTGGGGTCTTTTTTACCCAATCCCTCAAGGTCAGTCCAATGAGTATTCCTTATTGTGATCAGGGATTCAATAACTCAAGGGGGTTATATGGCTAGATTCCAAGTCCAAGAAGATCACAGCACCGCAACCAAGGTTAAGGTCTTCTCTATCTGGGATATGCAAGGCCGTGATGACGGTCTACGTCCTATCCATTATGGCCCCATTATCGGTGCGGGTGAAGCCGAGCAATTGGCTGAATTACTCAATAGTTTCGATGAGCAATTAGCTAGGAAAGAGCATGCCTAGCATTGAATTTCTGGAGGCTTTCGACCCTGACATGATCGTTAAAATCCTAGCAGGTTGGTTATTGATCATCATGGGGCTGAGCTGTCTCGGATTCTGCTTATGTCGGTGGTGCTGTAAGAAGATAAAGGGGTTGTTTCATGACTGAATCTAAAATCTGCAAATATCCACCATGTGGCAAGACCTTCTATTCCCAAGGCTCCACTGCCCACATTAACTGGAAGCGGCAACGCTATTGCTCTCGGACTTGTGGCAGAAGCCATTATGCAGACTTGCGACACAAAGAGCGTGTGAAGCGTTCACAAAACCGTGTCCAAGAAGTCTCCGAGAGCGTTCAAATCAAACAACAAGGGCTGGGGAACATGAGTGTACGAAACCATCAAGACCCACCCAGAATGAAGAAGATCCCTGTTTGGTTACTTTATCCCAAAGGCTGGGAAAAGGTAGCCGAACGAGTGTGCAAGAAAAACTGGCGAGCCCAATACATTCCGGGAACGCCACTTAACTGATACACGTTGACGCGCAACAATAAAAGTCTGGGCCTGCATGGGCTAACACGCGAGCAAACACATGACCCATTAGGGTGACAATACCCAGGGACAACGCTTGAGACCGGCGTTAAAACCTTTTATGTGACATGGGCGCCCAAGGACGGGGCAAGCGTTGACGGTAACGCGGGACTCACTACCCAATAAACCGTTGAGGACAGATGTGAACTGGGTTAGGCAGATTACCGAGCACCAAGAGCGTGGCAGTGTTTATATCCCTGTCACTAAGGTCTAAATGACAGCTATTGCCTGAAAACAGGAGAGAGAAATGAGTAAAGTAAAAGTGACAAAACGAAAAGATTGTCCAATGACAGCTGATGAACTGAAGGTTGGACAATATGCTGAAATTACAGAGAAAGGTGATTATCACGGCCATATTATTTTGAGGGTATACGATGAAATTATCTCTGTTACCGATCCAGGGAATACCTGGCACGTAGGCGTTAACCTTGAAGTTGAACCTCTTTTACCTGGAGACAAGATAGAGATCATTGTCTAATGACCTACAAGCTCATGCCACGCAAGATCGAGGAGAAATACAACGACTGTCTCTTGGAAGGCAAGAGCCAGGAAGACTGTGTAAAGTTGATACAGCCTTACATCGATCTCTACCCCGACAAAGAGGGTGTGAAATCCATGATCAAGGTCTATCACACACAGCGTAAGAAATTCGAGGCACAACGCGAGAGAAATCTTAAACTCTTGGCAGAAACGAAAGACAGGTTAAGGAGGTAACAATGGGTTACAGAGAACATGCAGAAACCGAACTAAAGGCACTGGGATATAATCTTGATGATAAAGAAGAAGGCCCAAATAAATGGATCATGGAAAATTTATTTGAATTGTTAGAGGTCTTTTCTGCTCAAGGCCATTCTGGCTCATCTGCCCCCTATTGCATAAACATGTTTAAAAAACTGGCTTCGTTTGAACCATTATCGCCTTTGACTGGTGAGGATTGGGAATGGACCGAGGTAACTGATGGCGTGTTGCAAAATAAAAGATGCTCCCATGTGTTTAAAGAAAACGGGCAAGCTTATGATATTCTTGCTTATGTTTTTCGTGAGCCGAACGGTTGTTGCTATACGAGCAAAGAAAGCAAGGCAGAAATTACATTTCCTTACACGCCCAAAACAGAATACATTGATGTGAAGGAATCCCAAAATGACTAACCGACCCATAGACTACGAACACCGCTTTGCCAGGCTTGTGCCTAACGACATCGTGACACCGACCACGGAAGTGGTGAAGAAAGAAGAAGGCCACTCTATTTGCCTTGGGCCATCGGAAATGACGCTGGGAGACTACACCTTGAAAGGGGTGAGTCAGGGGGACGAAGTTGTAGTTTTTAACAATCCCGTCCACATTGGCATAGACACAGGAGAAGAACAAAGCTATTCGATTACCGTTACGTATGATCCAGCAACAGGACGCATAGTGGATTGCGACATAAAAGAAAAGGAACCAGAGCAAGAACACCAAACAGGCTGGCGGTTTTTGGGTGGGGCTGAACAATCTTCTTATGTCATAAATGATTGTGCTGGAACTTTTACTATAGGCAAAATCTATCAAATTGAACATACAGGGCTAACAGATCCAACTTTTATAGATGACAACAATGAAATCATGCATGAAGAACTGAAATATTTTGAAGAAGTGAAATGAAACAACAAACCATCAAGCTATTTACTAGGGGCCAGAGAGGTCAAGCCGCAGAGCTTATCTTGAACACACCGGATAAGCCTAAGATGGAGATCGTCTATCGACTCTACAAGCCTGTGCGCTCAGGCCTACAGAATGACAAGTTTCATGCAATGGTGGGAGAGGTAGCAAAACACATCGGTTATCTGCCCGATGAAATGAAAGGGGTGATTAAGTGGAAGTTCAAGATAAGGCGCACATCAGAGCTGAATAAAATGCAGATGGCAGACTTGATCGAGCAGCTCTATGTGTGGGGCAGCCATTTAGGTGTGAACTGGAGTGAGGACTTTAGGCAATGAGCTACCCTAAGCGCATCCCCTATCGTAACAAAAAGTACCTGCAAGGGGCTGAGAGCGAGGAATGCACATTCCGGGGGCCGACTTGTAATGGTGATCCTGCAACGGTAGTTGCCTGCCACTCAAACCTGGGTGAAGACGGGAAGGGCATGGGCCAGAAGGCGGACGATGATTGCAGTTTTTATGGATGTAGAGAGTGCCATGATTTCTATGACAGGAGATGGAAAGACTCTAGAATTATGCGATATGAAGATAATGAGCTTCAAGCCATGGCAGACCGCGCCATCATTCGGACAATGCGTAGACGGAGGGAACAAGGGTTATGAGCAAAGAAATTTATTCTTTGACATATAAGTGTCTAAATTGTGGGAAAACTGGAGTCATGGATTTTGAAAAAGGCAATCAACCTTACCCGGCAACCCCATGCCCGCATTGTGAGGTTAGTTTCCGATTGCGGTTTGGTGATGACCCTACTCTAAACGTAGAGAAATTTATAGAGAAATTCAGATGACCGCTAAACGCACAGACGATAATCAATTCGATATTGTCCGAGACCTGGCCAAGATGGGCCTTAGCGTGCGCTCTACCGCCATGGTAGGCAGTGGCTTTGTCGATATTGTGGTGGGCGATCCCGAGACAAAGCACAATTTCTTGTTCGAGATCAAGAACCCAGCCAAGAAGCCGAGCGCTCGCAGACTTTCACCAGCGGAACAAGCCTTCCACGAGATATGGCGTGGCCAGGTGGACGTGATCGAAACCGTCCACGATGCGATGGACGTGATCAATACCTTTAGACTGAAATATCGAATAGGGCAATGAAATGAAAGTAACACGCTATCCTGTAGGAAAGGCAAAAAATCCAGTTAATACTACCGAAGAGGCAATGAAAATATCCAAGCAGTATGGCCATAAGGGAAATGAAATGAGAGAGCATAAATACAAGGCGTGGTGTAAAGATAGAGGGATGTCTTCGCCGTTCAACCCTTTTGATGATTTGTTTGTTTATTTTAAAGGGACTTTCAATACATATCCAAACGGCAAAGGCCGAATTCATACTACTGCAAATGATGAAAGATTAAAATGGTTAGAGTACACAGGCCTAAAGGACAAGCACGGCAAAGAGATCTACGAGGGTGATATTATTAAAACTAATGCCTATCCTTTTATGAGTGACGGAAAACATAATTACTCAGCAGTAGTAGAATATATAGATGATCCAGAATATCTTGCATGGTATTACGATATTTTCTCTGTTAGTGACAGAGTGGCTGGCCGTGCTGTTGGTGGGATGTTGGCAGATCTATATGGACAAGAAATAGAAATCATCGGGAATCGATACGAAAACCCCGAGCTATTGGAGGAGGACTAGATAATGAGTGAAACAGACAAACAAATGAGAATGGAGCGCATAGAAAGGCTTTTGTATGAGCTTCGATATGAATGTGAGCGTGGAATGATGGAGGGGGAAATAGACGAAACGATAGGGTTTGATTTTATTGTCCCTGTGAGCAGGCAGATTCCTGATGGTGTAGTCGTTGGCCGGTTCCGTACAAGGCCAGTCCATCGTCATTCAATCATGGGAAGGCAGGAAAATTTAGAGCCGCGCATAAAACTGGTGAAATAATGGACACTCCCCTAAAACCCACTACTGTCAATGTCTCGCTTTTTATAGCGCTGTGTCTCGCTATTGCTGTTGGAGTGGCTGTTTATCAGTACAAATGGATGCAAGTCAAACAACTGGAAATGGAGCTGGTCTACAAAGACATGCGCAATATAGACCGGTTTTTAACCAAGGCCAGAGATAATTGTTTTGGCCGCTGGTCTGCATGGACAGCATTGGACGGACAACCCAGCGCCCACTTCGCTTGTCAGGAAGAGAAATTGCAGAGCAAGGCGCGGGTGAAAATGATTAAGGCAGCAAATTTAAAGTGAAAATATAGGAGATATAGCGATGGTTAGAGAATTCTTAAAAAAGGTCAACGAAGAGCACGGATGGGGAACTGATGATGATTCCCTAATCGAAACACTGATTGATTATGGTGTGACCGTGCATACAGAAGGGATGGACGAACACAGGTGGTACATTTGCCAAACGAAAGTTAATCAAATTGATGGAACATTCATAGCGTTTACGGATTATATTATTACTGGCGATAATAGTATGAGCGATATGGATTTAAAACATGACCTTGAGACAGCAAGGATTGTCGAAAGAAAAGAAAGGGCAATTACCGAGATTTACTACGAGTAACATTGTGCCGGCCAAAGGTGAAATTATGACACAAAATCACCTACTCAAACCCCAAGCCGCCTTGGAAAAGAAACAGTTTTACCAAGTAGGCTGTGGTGCCTGTAAGAAATCCAAGCTCATACTAGGAGTGTGGGGCTGTACCAAGAACATAGCGGACTATCCGAGACGGGACAAACACACCTGTAAGCATTGGAGTGATGTATGAATATAGCTGACCTTCTGATTCTGGCCACGGCGAGAAATGTCAATTTTGACTACATTCCAGGAGGGAAGCCCAACATTACCATGGAAGACGTGATGTATGCCCTGGCTACAGTGAAACACGGCGGAGCAGAATTATTATTGCGAGTAAAATACACCCATGACACGACCTTTCTCTCAGACCTGGAAAGAAAGCTGTTAATGGCCATTGCCGATCTGGAAAGTGTACAACAAAGAACTATCCCCAAAGAGCGTCAGGGACAGGAGTTCTTGAGGAATTTAGGTAGATTAGCCTTATTTGAGCAATTGAGCCCTCATATTTGTATGAGCTGTGGGGGAGTAGGGAAACGGCTTTGTACTGCGGACATGCTCAAGGCGATGAATAAGCACAATATAGCAGTAAATGAGGGGAAAATACTGGAATGTACTACTTGCCGTGGAACCGGCCGTAAACGGCCTACAGAGCATTCTAG
>Ga0265306_10000847_pt1 | contig 14890 bp, 17 predicted proteins | sample Helome_3_FD_192493 | JGI IMG/M metagenome (GOLD analysis project Ga0265306, IMG submission 192493) | Marine sediment microbial communities from subtidal zone of North Sea - Hel_20160420 (Illumina Assembly) | ecosystem: Environmental > Aquatic > Marine > Subtidal zone > Sediment ...
ACCCACTACAGCCGCATCCTCCGCTACATCGACATCGATCGGGTGCATGTGATGGTGAGCGGTCGAATCGTGCGTTCCGGCACCGCCGAGATTGCTGAGGAACTCGAAGGCGCTGGCTACACGGAGTACCAGGTGGCGAGCAGCTGACCGTGTGAGGAGCTCCGACCGGCCGAGCCGAGAGGTGCGTCAGCGCGGCGGAGTCCTTCCGGATCGCGAATGCACTCCTTGCAGCGTCGTTTGTCTCCGAGCTCGTCGCCGGCAGTACGAGAATCGTGCTGTACCGGAGGGGATTGTGATTGTGGCCAAGCCGACGAAGGTCACCAATGAGATGCGTCGACCCAGATTCGAATCAGGGGAGAGGACACGGACCGAGCTCGCAGATGCGATCGGTGTCACCAGGCAAACCGTCAGCGCGATCGGACAGAGCACGTATCCGCCTTCACTCGAGCTGGCATTCAAGATCGCCAGCGCGCTCGATGGGGTCTTTCCGTACCGCTTTGCTGAAGTCGACCTGGATCCGGCAGGAGGCTTCGCGCCAGCATGCTGCAGCGAAGTGGCACAATTGGTTGATGACACCGGACATCGCAAGGCTCGCAAACCTCATCGCCGCGTCGGATCGAATCCTGCTCGTAACCGGTGCCGGAATTTCGACCTCATCCGGGATCCCTGACTATCGCGGCCCCCAGGGTGTGTGGAAGACCCAACGGCCAGTCGAGTTCCACGACTTCGTTCGAAGCGAGGACAAACGCGTCGAGTATTGGGACCAGAAGCTCGCATCGGCCCCGTCTATCGAGGCGGCGCAGCCCGGTGCAGTCCATCGAGCGGCTGTCGAGCTTGAGCAGGCCACCAAGCTCGAAGCGATCGTGACGCAGAACGTCGATGGACTCCACACGGCGGCCGGTTCATCGGCAAGCGTGGTTATCGAGGTGCACGGCACGACGCGCGAGGCCGGATGCCTCGACTGTGGCAACCGGACACCGATCGGTCCCCACCTGGCAGCATTCGAACAGACCCGAACCTCGCCGACCTGTGCCGAGTGTGGTGGTCTCCTCAAGCCGGCGACCATCAGCTTCGGGCAACAGCTCGACCAACTGACCGTAGCGAGAGCGTTGCAGGCAGCAGATGCTTGCGACCTGGTGGTGGCGCTCGGCTCGACGCTGTCTGTGTACCCCGCCGCTGACATCCCGTTGCGAGCGGCCTCTCGACGCAGTGTTCCGTATGCGATCGTGAACCTCGGCCGGACCGAGCACGACCGTATGCCCTCGGTGACCCTGAGGGTGGAGGGCGATGTTGGCGACGTGTTCTCCGAGGCGGTCAACGACGCTCTCGGGCGGTAGCTGGGCGATTGGCTGCGTCGGCCCCAGTTCTGTCAACCGGCTCACTCGCCAACGCCAACTATCGTGAGCGCCGCGCACTGAACGAATGGAGGATGGGACGATGAGGATCGAACGAGACTCGATGGGCGAGGTAGAGGTTCCTTCGGGTGCCTATTACGGGGCCTCGACGCAGCGGGCCGTCGACAACTTCCCTGTTTCCGATCTCCGATTCGGCCGCACCTTCATTTGGGCCATGGGCCTCCTGAAGGCTTCGGCAGCGGTGGTCAACAAGGACATGGAGTCGGTGGATGCCGAGAAGGCCGATGCGATCATCGCCGCTGCTGAGCAGGTGATGAATGGTGACCTCGACGAGCACTTCGTGGTCGACATCTTCCAGACCGGTTCCGGTACTTCGACCAATATGAACGCCAACGAGGTCATCGCCAACCGAGCGACAGAGCTTCTCGGCGGCGACCTTGGGTCGAAGCTGGTACATCCGAATGATCATGTCAATGCTGGCCAGTCGTCGAACGACACGATCCCGACCGCCATTCACGTCGCTGCGGTTGCTGGCATCGAGGCAAACCTGCTTCCTGCGCTTGATCGCCTCGGCGACGCGTTGGATGCAAAGGCTGAGGAGTTCGACCACATCCTCAAGTCGGGGAGAACGCATCTCATGGATGCGACACCCGTCAGGCTCGGCCAGGAATTCGGCGGCTACGCAGCCCAGGTGCGAAACGGTGCCCATCGTGTGCGGAAGGTGCTGCCTGAGCTCTACGAGCTTGCACTGGGTGGTACTGCCGTGGGGACCGGCATCAATGCACCGGACGGATTCCCTGCTGCCACCATTGCCGAGATGGCACGCCGGTCGGGATACACGTTCGTCGAAGCACCAAACCACTTCGAGGCCCAGGCCGCCAAGGACGGGGCTGTCAATGCAAGCGGTGCCCTCAAGACCGTTGCGGTGTCCTTGTTCAAGATTGTGAACGATCTCCGCTGGATGTCATCGGGCCCGAGGACCGGCATTGCCGAGATCAAACTTCCATCACTCCAGCCCGGGAGCTCGATCATGCCTGGCAAGGTCAATCCTGTCATTCCGGAAATGATGATGCAGGTGGCTGCACAGGTGATTGGCAACGATGCAGCCATCACGTGGGGAGGCGCCAACGGCAACTTCGAACTCAACGTGATGATGCCGCTCATTGCCCACAACCTGCTGCAATCGATCGATCTGCTTGCCACGGCCTCCGACATCATGACCGAGAAGCTCATCGAGGGCATCGAGGCAGATGCCGAAAGGGCGCAGTGGCTCCTCGAGCAGAACGTGATCATCATCACGGCGCTCGTGCCTGTGATTGGCTATGACAAGTCCGCAGAGGTTGCCAAGAAGGCATTCGCCGAAGGCAGGGGCGTGCGTGAGGTTGCGCTCGAGCTCGGTGTCCTGCCAGAGGTCGAGCTCAACGCTGCGCTGGATCTTCGTCCGATGACCGAAGGTGGCGTTGCCGGCTGAGGCCGCGGCAGCTGACTGAGCCCAGGAGGCAACATGCCGAATAGGTTTGAGGTGTGTATCGACGTGGCTGATCCCGATGTCGTTCGACCGTTCTGGCTGGTAGCCCTCGGATACTTGCCAACCGTTGTGGAGAACGGCGCCACCATCCTTACGGATCCGACGGGAGTCGGCCCGACGATTTGGTTCCAACGGGTACCCGAGCCCAAGGTGGTCAAGAATCGTGTCCACCTCGACATCTGGCTCGATTCGGAGGCGGAGGCGACTGAGCTTGCCGCGGAGCTCATGTCACTCGGAGGGGCGACGCTCCCAGGTTTCGGGGACGAAATGGTCCTTGCTGATCCAGAAGGCAACGAGGTGTGTCTGAACTGGCCCGTGTGATGGGCTGACGGTCCGATAGGCTGAGGTGAGTCGATCTGAGGTGGTTCGCCATGAGTTCGAACAACGCTGGTGCTGCTGGTGGAGGTGCGCTCTACGGTCTGGGAATCTTCGGCGCCTTCGTGTATTTCTGGCAGCAGGCAGACTCGTTCTGGGAGTACCTGTTGTCGTTCCTTCAGGCACTGTTCTGGCCGGCATTCATGGTGTACGAGGTGTTCTCCGCGCTGGGGAGCTGAGCGGCACGGCGAGCTCGTGGATCGTCAGTCGACTGGCTGTGAGAGGGCGTCCTCAAGCGTGGCCCACGCAAGATCGGCGCACTTGATGCGCACTGGGAACTTGCGAACGCCTTGGAGCGCTTCCAGATCTCCGAGCGCCGCTCCGGGGCGGTCGGGGTCGACCGGATCCTCACCTTCTTCGATCGTCATCATGATCTTGAATTTCCGGGTGAGGTCCGCAACATCGGCCACGGACATGCCGACGATGACGTCCATCATCATTGAACCGGATGCCTGCGATATGGAACACCCCTGGCCCTGCATCGCAGCATCGGTGATGACCCCGTCCTCGACGATGACATCGATAGCGAACTCGTCACCACAGGATGGATTGTTCCCGTCGGCGTGGAGGTGGTCTCCGGTCAGGGAGCCGCGCCGACGAGGGTTGCGGTAGTGGTCCAGGATGACTTCCCGGTAGAGCTCATCGAGTTGTGCCATGTTGTTTCACCTGCGTGCAGTTTCGAAGTGGGAGCATAAGCCTCGGTCGGGAGTGCTCAGCCGAGGCCGAAGACCTTCCTTGCCTTGAAGAGTGCCTCAATCAGGACGTCGACCTCGTGCGGTGTGTTGTAGAGGTAGAACGACGCCCTGGCTGTGGCCGGAACCTCGAGATACTTCATGAGTGGTCGTGCGCAGTGGTGGCCTGCTCGGATAGCGACACCGTCCTGGTCGACGATGGTCGCAAGGTCGTGAGGGTGGATGTCGGCGAGCGAGAAGCTGACTGCCCCGCCGCGCTTGGTGATGTCCTTTGGCCCGTAGACCGTGAGATCAGGGACCTCTGAGAGGCGCTCCAGCGCGAATGCGGTGATGTCGCGTTCGTGCTGGGCAACCACGTCCATGCCAACTGCCGAGAGGTAGTCGACTGCAGCGCCGAAACCGACTGCCTCTGCGATCGGTGGAGTGCCGGCCTCGAACTTGTGGGGAACCGGAGCCCATGTCGAGTGGTCGCGTTCGACGATGTTGATCATCTCACCGCCACCTTCGGTGGGTTCCATTTCCTCGAGTCGTTCGGGTCGACCCCACAGTGCGCCGATACCGGTCGGTCCGAGCATCTTGTGGGAGGAGAAGGCCATGAAGTCCACGCCGAGGTCGTCCGCTGACACTGGTGCATGGGGGACGAGCTGCGCTCCGTCGAGCACGGTGATCGCCCCCACGGATGCTGCTGCCTCTACGAGAGGTTCCACGGGACCGATGGCGCCGGTGACGTTTGACATCCCACCAAAGGCAATGATCTTGACTCGATCGTCGACGACGGACTCGAGATCCGACGTGTCGATGATGAAGTCGTCGTCGAGTTCGAGGTAGATGAGCTCGGCGCCCGTATAGCGAGTGATGATCTGCCACGGCACGAGGTTTGCGTGGTGCTCCGAAATGGAGACAACGATCCGGTCGCCCTCCTTGAGGTGGTTCAGGCCCCAGCCGTAGGCGATATGGTTGATCGACGTTGTGGCGCCCCTGCTGAATGCGACTTGCGCAGCCGACGTGCCGATGAAGGCCGCGACCTTTGATCTGGCGCCCTCATAGTCCTCGGTGGCTTCACCAGCAAGCGTGTGGGCACCTCGATGGACATTCGCGTTGTGTCGCTTGTAGTAATTGTCCATCGCGTCGAGGACAGACTGTGGCTTCTGTGTTGTCGCCGCAGAGTCGAGGTACACCAGAGGGACTCCGTTGACCTCGCGTTGAAGGATGGGAAAGTCAGAGCGAAGCGCGCTGAGGTCCTTCACCCGGCTGTCACCTCTGGGCGGTAGGTGTCATAGCCAACGTCCTCGATCTGGTCGGCAAGTGCCGCGTTGCCGGATTCGACGATCCTGCCATCTACGAAGACATGCACGACATCTGGCGTGATGTAGTCCAGCATTCGCTGGTAGTGGGTGATGATCAGGAATCCTCGCTCGTCGGTCCGCAGTCGCTCGACCCCTTCCGCAACGATCTTCAGGGCATCGATGTCCAGGCCGGAGTCCGTCTCGTCGAGGACAGCGAAGTCTGGCTCGAGTACCGCCATCTGGAGAACCTCGTTGCGCTTCCTCTCACCACCAGAGAACCCCTCGTTGAGGTATCGGTCGGCGAAGGATGGGTCCATGCCGAGTTCACTCATCGCATCTGCGACCTTGAGCCGTAGCTCCAGCACGGTGTAATCGGTGTCGGACTTGTTCGACAGTGCCGTGCGCAGGAAGTTGACCACCGATACCCCAGGGATCTCCTCTGGGTACTGGAAGCCGAGGAACATCCCGGCCTGCGCCCTGATCTCCGGGGCCACCTCGGTGATGTCCTCGCCCTTGTAGGTGATGGTGCCGCGGGTGATCTTGTACCCCGGATGTCCCATCAGGACATAGGCGAGGGTGGACTTCCCGCTGCCGTTCGGGCCCATGATGGCGTGGGTTTCACCATGGTTGATGGTGAGATTCACCCCTTTGAGGATCTCGGTGTCCTCGACGGACGCGTGGAGGTCATCGATGACGAGCAGGGGCTGAGTTTCAGGGTTTTCCAACATGGCCATGAGTGTAATGAACGATGGGACGGCTACTGACGCCCAAGAGCTGCGAAGACCGGACCCAGTGTGTTCGTGTCGACATCATCGAGCGCAGCGTATTCCTGTACGTAGTAGCGCCCGACTCCCCACGATTCGAATTCGGCCATGGCAACTGCACCATCGTCGAGTGTGCCGTGAGGTATCGACCGGTCAGCCAGCATTGCCGTGTACTCGTCGGTCGTGATGCCGCGCTTTGCTGCCCGATCGCTGATTGCCGCATCGTGCTCGGCTTCGGTTGCGAAGAACATCGCCGGCCCTGCGAATGACACGAGGACCTCGCTGGTATTCCTTCCCGCGGATTCGGCAGCTGCGCGGAACACGCTCAGCCTTGATTCGAGCGTCTCGCGATCGGTGATGAACATGTTGTACTCGTTGGCGAACCTGCCGGCCAGTGTCGGTGTCTTCTTCGGGCCACCGCCACCGACGACAATGCGGAGGTTCTGTGATGCCTTGGGCGAAACGGTGTCGAGGTCGAGCGAGTAGTACTTCCCACTCGCCGTCCCTCCACCTGAGAACGCGGTTGTCATGTAGGTGAGAGCTTCTTCGAGCCGTTCGAATCGTTCAGCAACCGATGGCAGGTCCAATCCGAACCTGACATGCTCGGGTTCCATCCACCCTGTGCCGACGCCGAGCGAGAATCTCCCGCCCGACATTTCGTCCAGCGTCGTTGCCGATTTCACCATGACGGCTGGATGTCGGAAGGTGATGGGAGAGACGAGGGTGACCAGTTCAATACTTGAGGTTTCGACAGCCAAGCCACCGAACGACACAAGGGCATCCGTTGCGTGGGCGGATTTGTCCATGTTGAGGTAGTGGTCCGAGCGGGCGAACGCTGCGATTCCCTGATCCTCCGCCCAAACGGCGAGTTCGAGAAGTCGTTGGTACGAGCCGCCGACCTGAGGTTCGACGAAGAGGCCTAGTTCCACGGGTGCTCCTTGGTCACCAGCCGCGCTCGATCCATTTGGGCAGCTGTGGGCGCTCAGATCCTATCGTCGTTGCCGCACCGTGCCCAGGGAGGACGACTGTGTGATCAGGAAGCCCCATCAGGGACGTCTCGATCGACTCGATGATCGTCGCGAAGGAGCTGGTTGGAAACCTCGTCGCACCTGGTCCTCCCGGGAAGAGGGTGTCTCCTGTGAGGACCACGCCATCGAGCGCAAGGCAGATGGAACCCGGTGTGTGCCCTGGGGTGTGGAGGATCATGCCGTTGGTCTCCCCGATTGATAGTTCGCCCTCGTCGAGGTACCAGTCGGGATCCTTGCCGGCGATTTCGACGTCATCGTGGTGGAGCAGGAAGGCGATGTCGAGGGCCTCTGTCAACTCGGGGATGGCACCGTGATGATCCCAGTGCCCGTGGGTCGTGATGACCCCTTGAGGGTCGGTTCCTTTGGCGAGGGCGATCACAGCATCGGGCTCAGCGGCGGCATCGATGATCGCCGAAGCACCCGTTTCGTCATCGGTGAGGAGGTACACGTTGTTGTCGAGCGGTCCCACGACGATGCATCGGATCGTGAACCCCTCACCCGTGTGGACGACTGTGTCCACGGTGGCCGCCTAGGTCTCGAGGGTGTTGAGGATCGTTTCGAGCTGCTCGATCGAGAGTTCGCCTGCGGTGCGTATGGCGACGGTGCCGTCGGCATTGGTGAACACCCAGTACGGGAACCCACCCGCTCCGTAGGCGAGAAGTGTGGAGTTGTCCTGGTCGTCCCTGAGCGTCGGAACCGTCCAATTCTCACGCTCGAGCCACGAGCTCGGTGGGAAGTTCGGCTGTCCGGAGTTCATCGATGTTGCGACGGCGTACAAGTCCACGTCGGCGTTGCCGCCTGTGGAGTCGAGCCATGCCTGCACCCTCGGAACCTCGGCCTGGCAATGGGTACACCAGTGGGCGAGGAACACGATGCCTTTTGCCCTCCCATCGGTGTGATCGATGGTCACCGTGTCGCCATCGAAGTCCTGGCCCTTCACGGCGGGATATGCCAATCCCGTTGCGGTGTCGTCGATCGGTGCGGCCTGGGGCATGAGGGGAAGTGCCTCGCCCTGGATCTCGACCTCGCCGTATTCCGTGCCGACTTCTTCGTTGCCGAACACGACCGCCGCAATGAGGAGGAGTACGACCGCACCACCGATTACTCCGATGATGATTCCGGTTCTGCTGGATGACTTCGTTTCGGCCATGTGATCCTCGAATGGTTGGGGTGCTTCAGTCCGCTGGTGCGGTCTCGGGCTCGGTTGCTTGGCTGGATGTTGGTACAGCGCCTGCGCTATTCAAACGGTTCGCCCACAGGAGGGCGAGGATGAGCAGGAATGCCGACAGCGCCATGTAGGGGATGGTGACGAAACCGAACTCCATGACGAGTGGTGACGAGCAGGACGGTCCTGTGGCAGAGCACGATCCCGTGTCGAATTGCGGGTAGGACTGGATGAAGCGATGGTACCCAGCGATCATCGCTCCGATGATCGCCAGCGCCGCTGCATAGATTCGAACCCCCCCATCCTTGCGGAAGGCCGCAATCGGAAGGATGACGGCAAGCGGGTACATTGCAATGCGCTGATACCAGCACAGCTTGCACGGGATCAACCCGACAGACTCGGACAAGTAGAGGCTACCGAGCGTGGCCGCGATCGCGACCGCCGATGCCAGCCACAGCGTGGTGCCCCTGAGGAACTCGAACGGACTGGTGTCCCGACTTCTTCCTGCGATTCCGATCACGAGCAGTCCGAGTGTCGCGATGTTCGAGGCGATCGCCGCGAGGGCGAAGAACGTCCGCATCGTTTCGAATTCCACGGAGTCCCCTTGTCGGCAGCCGCCACGCGAAAACTACCACTCACCATCTCGTATCGGCAGCAACGACCGACGAGCTCGACCTACCATCATCACCGTGAGCGGACCCCTCCTTTTCGCGGTGCTGATGATCGTTGTCCTTGCATTTGGCGTCGCCATGTTCTGGCAGGAGTCGAAGCGAATCCAGCAACCTGCGGCCATCTACGGCGTTGAGGATTCGATCGAGTGGATCTGGGAAGGCCTGGGTGAGGACAAGCTCGGTCTCAAGAAGAGCGACGTGCGCCGGATCCTCGAGTGGGAAATGCACTATCTCCAACAGCCAGATGTGTGGAAGGACGACCGAACGGCGGTCGTTGGTGGTGATGCCGCCGCGGCGTATACGCAGGAGAAGTCGCTCGAGGAGGGCCACGCCTACGAGCCGAACCAGATCTTCGCGGTGATGGACCTCCAGGCGTCCTATCTCGAGGCGATCGGAGCCATTGGGGAGCCAGTTGAGGGCGACGAGCAGGCCTGATTGACATCGAGATCGGTATCGGGAACCCGTCCATACACTCCCGCATCATGTTCAGCAGAACCCGCTCAATCATTCGCTCAACCGACCTCATCATTGCCGTCGTCGCGGTCGCTGCCCTGTTGCTCGCCAGCTGCACGGGTGATGATGTGAGCTCAGAGGAATCGACGACGACCTCGACGATCACCGAAGCCGGTTCGACAGGATCCGGGTCAGAGGATCTTGTGTTTGGGAGCGGTGTGCTGCCCTCGACCGTTCCTGCGGATCTCCCGATTCCCGAGCAGGCCGTCATCGGGTCCACACTCGTCGATACCCCGAGGGGTCTTACCGAGGTCATCCTCACCTATCCGGCCGATGCGACTGCGGTCGTCGACTTCTACACCGCCAACCTGCCGGCCCTGGGCTACGCGTTGGATGCATCGTCAGGCACCGATGCGAAGTGGGAGATCGACTTCTCCAAGGACGAGGTGTCCGGTGTGATCATCGTTTCCACCGCTGGCTCCGGTCTTTCGCAGGGTGCGCTGCGCATCATCATTCCGGTCTCCAGCTAACGTCGGCGCGGGCATCTGCCTCGGAGGGAGCCTCAACCATGGCGAGACTGCGTAGGTTCGAAGAGCATCGGTGGGTGGGCACCCGTGATGACATGCGGGCGTACGACTGCGATGACGCGAATCAGTTCGAGGTGTTGACTGCCCGCGTCCAGGACGATGCCCTCATGGAGAACAACATGCTCCAGAGCTTCGGCCCCGACGATGTGTCCGAGGTGCGCAATCGCGGATTCCGTCCGGTCTGACGGCTAGCTCGGTGCTGGCACCACGGCATCGACAACATCGGCGGCGAGGCGTTCGTGGCGCAACACGAAGAAGTGGTCCGCCGTTGGGTACCTGACGGTCTCTGCCCCAATTGTCGTCGCATAGGCCTCCAGCTCGTTTGCATCAAGGAATTGGTCGCGATCCCCAACAATGAAGGTCCGTCTGGCAGGCGTCAGGCGGTCCGGCGCAGGAAGCGAAGGCGTCAGTGGACTGTCGACTGGCGGGGCAATACCCACATAGGTGAGCGGGGACGCAGCATTGGCGGCCCAGTTGAGGGCAACCGCTGCGCCGAACGACCAGCCAGCAATGCCCACGAGGGGCGAATCACGTTCCAACATCCACGCAACGGCAGCAGCGACATCTTCCGCCTCGCCAACTCCGGATCCATATGATCCAGTCGAATTGCCAATGCCGCGGAAGTTGAAGCGCAGCGTTTCGAGTCTGCGATGGGCAGCCTCCTGTGCGATCGCGTCGAGCATGGGCGCCCTCATGGTGCCTCCATGTTGGGGGTGGGGATGGCACAGCACGATCGAGCCGACCGGGTCACCTGCTGTGGAGAAGATTGTCTCGAGCGATACCCCGTCGCCAGCAGCGATGGAGGGGCCGCTCATAGCGTGGAGAACCAGAGCGCTGTCGCCGCAAGGATGAGAAGGCCCGTGGCGAGCGAAGCGAGGATGAGGTACCTGGTCTGCACGACGGAATCGTATCGGGCGAGGGAGGTTGAACAGTCGGGGAGCGGCGATTTGGCTGAGGGTCCGCCGCTAACCTTGTGGAATCGTCACCGTCTTGGAGTAGCTAGCTCAATGTACGACATCGTCATCATTGGCGGCGGCCCCGGGGGATATGCCTCGGCGCTGTACGCCCACAACTACGGGCTCAAGGTCGCGCTCGTCGAGCAGGACCGCGTCGGGGGAACCTGCCTCATCAGGGGCTGCATCCCGGCCAAAGCATGGATCGAGTCGGGAGGAGTGTTCTCGACAGTGGCGAACGCGGAGACCTTCGGCGTGATCTCTTCGCCGCCAGAGTTTGCGTGGCCCAAGGCACTGGAGCGCAAGACGAAGGTTGTTGAGGGTTTGGTCAAAGGCCTCACGGGCACACTCAAGGCCCGCGATGTGGACATCATCAATGGGCGAGGCCGCGTCGCCGGGCCTGGCAAGGTCGAGGTGACGGCCGAAGATGGCACGACGACCCAACTCGAGGCGGGGGCGATCATCCTTGCGACCGGATCGGCTCCTTCCTCGATTCCGGGCTACGACATTGACGGCGATCGAATCGTCAGCTCCGACCACGCTCTTGATTGGGACGAGCAGCCAGGGTCGGTGGCCGTCATCGGTGGCGGCGTCATCGGCTGTGAGTTCGCGTCATTCCTCGGCGAGGTGGGCACCAAGGTGCACCTCTTCGAGATGGAGGACCAACTGGTGCCTGGGATGGAGCCTGAGGCAGCGAAGATCCTCCAGCGCGCCTTCCGCAAGCGCAAGATCGATGTCCACGTCGGCGTGGCGGTCGGTGCACCAGATGTGACCGATTCGGGTGTTGTCGTCAACTACGGCGGCGACAGTGTCGTCGTCGATGTGGTACTCGTGGCCGTCGGTCGGCGCCCCGTAACGGACGACATAGGCCTCGAGTCCGTGGGAGTTGCGAGCGATCGCGGCTACATCGTGGTCGACAGCGCAACCATGAAGACGTCAGCCGATGGCGTGTACGCCGTCGGTGACATCGTCGCCGGAACGCCACAACTCGCTCACGTCGCGTTCGCTGAAGCGATCGCCGCCGTGACCAACATCGCAACGGGGGAAGTTGCGGCCGTGGATTACAACGCCATCCCGATGGTTGTCTACACACATCCCGAAATCGGGTGGGTCGGCCGCACCGAAGCAGTCGCTGCGGCGGAAGGACTCGACTTCGAGACCACCGAACACGGCATGCGAGGAGTGGGGCGGGCGATCATCCAGGGAACCATTGACGGAACGGTGAAGATCGTCTCGGAGGTCGATGGCCCGATCGTCGGCGCAACCGTCGTCGGTCACGGTGCCGGTGAGATGATCCACGAGCTGATGTACGCCGTTGGATGGGAAGCGCTGCCAGAGGAAGCCGCGTCGTTCATCCACGCACACCCAACAATCTCAGAGGCTGTGGGAGAGACGCTGCTCGCGTCCGCCGGCAGGCCACTGCACTAGGTGCAAGGAGCTGATTGCAGATGTCGGTAACCATCACGATGCCCCAGCTCGGTGAAACCGTCACCGAGGGAACGATTCTCGAATGGATCAAGCAGATCGGCGAGACCGTCTCGGAGGACGAGATCATCGTCGAGATCTCGACGGACAAGGTCGATACCGAGGTGCCGTCGCCAGCCGCAGGCGTCCTGAGCGAGATTCTCGTTGCCGCAGGCGAAACGGTCGAAGTGGGGACAGCCATTGCCATACTGACTGGTGGCGATGACTCTGGCTCCGAGACCGCGGACGATGCGCCGGTTGCCGAGGCTGTCCCTGCAGTCGTTGAGGTCGAGGTGACGGAAGCCAAGCCGACGCCACCCGCGCCTGTGGCTGCCTCACCCCAACCAGCCGTTGCGGCCGTCCCTGGCGGCGACACCAGCCGCAGGGGAGTGGTTTCCCCGGTTGTACGGAAGCTGGCCGCTGAGAGGGGGTTGGACCTCGCCATGGTTCCGGGAAGCGGAGAAGGCGGCCGGATCACCCGCAAGGACGTCGAGACGTTCATCAGTTCTGGTGCCGCGATATCGCAGGCCCCTCCAGCGACCCCTGCACCGACGCCACCGCCGCCAATGCCTGCGGGTGCAGGCAGTGATGTGCAGGAGATCCCCAGGCTGCGCCAGCGGATCGCGGCCAACATGCGCAGCGCAAAGGACACTGCCGCGCACGTGTGGACGAGCGTTGAGGTCGATTTCGAGAATGTCGAGCGCGTGAGGCAGAACCATCGAGCGGGCTTCAAGGCTGCGGAGGGCTACTCGCTCACCTATCTGCCGTTCATTGCGCGGGCGACCATGGACGCGCTGCACGCCTACCCGGTGGTCAACTCGCAGTTCGACCTCGATGCGAACAGCTGGACCTTCAACCGGTTCGTCAACCTTGGAATCGCCGTTGACCTGAACCAGACGGGACTCGTTGTCGTCAACGTCAACGGTGCCGATTCGATGACCCTCAAGGGGCTTGCGCGGAACATGCGGTCGATGGCGGTCGCAGCCCGTGACAGCAAGGTCGGCCCGGATGACCTGACCGGCTACACGTTCTCCATCACGAATCCTGGTCCTTTCGGGTCGTTCATGTCGGCTCCGATCATCCCTGTGCCGAATGCGGCGATTCTGTCGACCGATACCGTGACCAAGAGGCCGGTTGTCGTGGAGCTCCCAGACGGGTCCGATGCCATTGCGATCCGCCACGTGGGGTACCTCGGCTTGAGCTGGGACCATCGCGTATTCGACGGATCAACCGCCGTGCTCTTCCTCGACCGGATCAAGAAGAACCTCGAATCGTGGGATTGGGAGCAAGAGCTTTCGTGACCCATGCTCCGGATCCGATGCTCCGCGTCCGGTGGCTCGGACGGGTCGAGTACGACGAAGGATGGGATCTTCAGCGGGCGATCTGGGAGGGCAAGACCCGCCGTCGCACTGCTGATGACTATGTGCTGCTGCTCGAACATCCCCACACATACACCGTTGGCAGAAACGGTGACGGCTCCAATCTGACGATCGAGCGGTCCGCCCTCGGGGGGATCGGGGCGACGATCCACGATGTCGATCGTGGTGGTGACATCACTTACCACGGCCCAGGGCAGCTGGTGGGCTACCCCATTGTCGAGGTTCCCAAGCTTGCGAGCGGTTTTGATGCCGTCGGCCATGTCCGGCGCATCGAGGATGTGCTGATCGGTGCGCTGTCCGAGTTTGGGATCGAGGCGTGGGCAGAAGACGGGTTCACCGGGGTGTGGACGGCGCAGGGGAAGGTCGCAGCCATCGGCGTGCGGGTCTCCCGCGGCGTATCGACGCACGGGTTTGCCCTCAACGTGTCGCCGGACATGGCCTACTTCGGCAACATCGTGCCCTGCGGGATCGAGGACCGCCAGGTCACATCCTTGATCCAGGTACTCGGTCGTCAGGTCTCCATCCAGGAGGTTGTGGATGTCCTCGTTCCGCGGTTGGCGAAGCTCTCGAACCGAGGCGAGGCCGAGGTCCAGCTTGGGGCGTTTTCCAGGGGGACCGGTACCTCCTACGAGGTTGATCGCATGGTGGAAAGCGGAGTGTTCTCGCCAAGCCTGGGAGGCGAGGAGCCGGTCACGATCCGGGGCGCCCTTGGAGGCGAGCCGGAGAAGCCGTCGTGGATGAAGGTCAAGCTCGACCTCACCGATCCCAAGTTCAAGGAGCTCAAGAAGCTCAACAACGAGCTCGGCCTCAATACGGTGTGCGAGGAAGCCGGATGTCCGAACATCTACGAGTGCTGGTCGAGTGGCACGTCGACCTTGATGCTGCTGGGCGAGACATGTACCAGGGCGTGCTCGTTCTGTGACGTCAACACGGGCAGGCCCGGCGAAGTCGATTGGGACGAGCCGGTTCGAGCTGCGATGGCGATCGAATCGATGGGCCTTCAGCACGCTGTTCTGACTTCGGTGAACCGTGATGACCTCGATGATGGCGGTGCAACGGTCTTTGCCCTGACCATCCACGAAATCAGGGAGCGGCTGCCCGAATGCGATGTCGAGGTGTTGATCCCGGACTTCAAGGGTGACACCGAGGCGCTCGACATCGTGATGACAGCCAAGCCGAACGTCCTCAAT
>Ga0265306_10000848_pt1 | contig 14886 bp, 13 predicted proteins | sample Helome_3_FD_192493 | JGI IMG/M metagenome (GOLD analysis project Ga0265306, IMG submission 192493) | Marine sediment microbial communities from subtidal zone of North Sea - Hel_20160420 (Illumina Assembly) | ecosystem: Environmental > Aquatic > Marine > Subtidal zone > Sediment ...
GTGCTGCTCTTGCCCGCCAATCCGGGGTCGGTTGTTGAGATACTCACTGCTTTTTCAATCCCTGATATCGCATATGGTTGAATATAGGCGCACTGGCGTCTGCAGTGCATGCATCCGCGCCCGACGAGCGTATACCATCGCCTATACGTAAGTTAGAAGCGTAACCAGAGCGGAAATACCGAACAGAGCTCTGACGGAACGCGACAGGGCGCGCTTGGTTGCCGGCGGCACTTCAGTAATGGAAGCCTCAACGCGCAGTCCTTCCGCACAACAGATTGCGCCCGTAAACAAAGCCGGAATGATACTTTTGGCCAAAAAATTGATGATGTCCACCGGATTTAACGAACTGAAAATGCTGTAAATGAACGTACCCGGATCGGCAATGGCGGGACTCAGCAGAAGACTGCACAGATAGCCGCTGCTAAAGGAAACGGCCACGAAAAGAACCGCCAGGCAGAAAACCGAAACGGTCAAGCTTAACACGCGCGGCATCACCAGATAGATAAACGGGTCCAGGCCCTGGGCGTCCAAAACGCGCACTTCACCCGATATTCTCATATTGCCCAATTCTGAGGTCAGCGCGGTTCCACTGCGACCGATGATCAGGAAGTTGGTCAGTATTGGAACCGCTTCACGAATCAGTACCGTCACAAACAGAGCGCCCAGAGACTTGGACTGACCGACGACCTGCAACCAGACCAACGCCTGTGCAACAACAACTATGCCGACCGCACTGGCGACATAAAAAACAAATCCGATTGAGTCAATGCCGATCGAAAGAATTTGGCGATAAAACTCGGCTCGAACCGGGCGGGTCCAATAGCGCGGTTTGACACCCACAAACAGTACCTGCGCGGTTATGCCCGACAGGTAACAAATCTCCCGCCATCCGTTCAGCGCAAAATTACCAACTTGAGCAAAGGTATTCATACGGCCTTCAATGACACATTTTTTGCGGTCTATATTTTAGGCCAAGCATTTTGACGTTCGGCCAAAGTGTGCGCACGCTTTCGAATTGCAAAGACCTGCGATGATCGGTTACCACGGAGCAGGACCTTAGCCGGGCTGCTGTTTTGGTTCGCGCAGCGGCCGGTTACTTGCGGCCTTCCAGCAGATAGGTTCGGATGTTGCCCTTTCCGGACACATAGAATTCGCCGCGCTCTTCAAACACAAAATTCTTCTGCAAGCGCTGGTAAGTTTCCGCGCTGACCTGGATGGAGCCGGCCAAACCGGTAGCTTCCATATGGGCCGCGGTGCTGACCGTGTCGCCCCACAGATCGTAGGCCAGTTTTGCGGTTCCGATCACGCCGGCCACCACGGGACCACTGCTGACACCCACGCGCAACTGAAAGGGGGCATCGAGCCCGGCATCAAAACGGACCATTTCCGCCTGCATGGCAAAGGCCAACTCGGCGACAGCCTCAGCGTGATCCGGACGCGGCACGGGGACGCCCGCGGCCGCCATGTAAATATCGCCGAGCGTCTTGATTTTTTCCAGACCACGCTGTTCCGCCAGCCGGTCAAACGCTGAAAACACCTGCCCCAGCAAATCGACCACCTCAATCGGCGTTTTTTGAGCAACCAGACTTGAAAAATCATTGATCCCGGCAAACAGAACGGAAGCCTCCGCAAGGCTATCGGCGATGGGGCTCGAATCCTGTTTCAGGCGGTCGGCGATAAACCTGGGAAAGATGCTGAGGAGCAATCGTTCGGACTTTTCCTTTTCAAGAAAAAGCTCCCGGTTTTTCTCACTGATCGTTTGCTCCAGGTTGATAATTCGCTGCCCGGCACGCACCCGGGCGAGCAACTCGCCTCTATCATAAGGTTTGGTGACGTAATCATCCGCCCCGGCATCCAGTGCCCGGACGAGATCTGCTTTCTCCTCCTTTGAAGTCACCAGTATAATGTAGACATATCCCGGCTTCTCTTTGGTTCTAATTTTTTCACAAAGCTCTAAACCTTTCATGCGGGGCATGATCCAGTCCGTGATGACCAGGCGGAAATCTTCTGTTTGAAAGATCTCCCAGGCCATGCGTCCATCATCGGCGATGACAACCTCATAATTTTCTTTCTCCAAAATCCTTGTGAGAAGTTTCTGAGAATCTTTATCATCTTCGGCAATCAAAATACGCATACCATTATCCCTTCAGGCTTAAGGTCGTATCTCAAAATAAATCTAAATTATACTGCCATAAAGTCTAGCTGGATTCAAAAACGATTTCGATCCGTTCCAGGTAATCTGAAAGTTCGTTTAATGACGCCTTTATTTTTTGGGGGTTTTTATCCTTGGCGGCCTGCTCAATTAAACGGCCGGTATCCGTAATGGCATCGAATCCGTAACCTCCGCCAACGCCTTTCATGGTGTGGCCGAGTTTGGCGATAGCTGCATAATCATCTCGAGTCAGGGCATCAAAAATAGATTTGATATCCCGGTTTCTGTTTTCAAGGAATCCGGGGATGAGATCCTCCAGATCAGAATCTACAGTGACGATGATTTTTTCACCGATGGTTGGGTCATGGGTTGCGGTCATGCTCCCTCCTTATCCTGGCCCGCGCGATCCGTCTTAGGTTTGCTCTGACTGAATTCAGTGAGCGCTTCCAATAAATTAGCCTTCTTAATCGGCTTGGTTAAATGTGCATTACAGCCCGCATCAAGACTTTTTTGGGTATCTTCTTTGAGCGCATAAGCCGTCAGGGCCACAATAGGGGTCTCCGCGTTGCCCTTTTGTTTTTCCAGCTGCCGGATCTCCCGGGTGGCTGTGTAACCATCCTTTACCGGCATCTGCATATCCATCAAAACAAGATCGTATGTTCCTGCCACAAATTTTTCTATGGCAATGGCGCCGTTTTCGGCGACGTCGACCGTGTGGGGCGTTTTCTTCAGGTATGACGTTATTAATAGCCGATTGTCTTCAGAGTCATCGACCAGCAGAATATGTAAGGAACGCTCTTCGACTGCGGATAACACACGCTTGGCTTTCGGCTTTTTGGAAGCAGCCTTGGTTTTGGCCATCGAAGCGATAATGGCATTTTTCAATTCGTTACGCTTGATGGGCTTAACCAGATAACCCGATATGCCATGCGTGCTGGCTCTGGAAATATCCCCCGCGCGGTTGTCGGAAGTCAGCATCATAACGGTCATGCCGCAAAGGGAGGCCTCCTGGTGAATATGATCCGCCACCTCGAATCCGTCCATACCGGGCATCCGGCAATCCAGCAATACGAGGTCAAACGGGGCTGTCGCCTTGCGGGCGTGCAGTAACGCGTCCAGTCCGGCCTGGCCGTTTTCTGTCTCAGTCACCGCCATCCCCCATTGCGAAAGCGTTTCCCTCAGCACCAGACGGTTGGTGGCGTTATCGTCAATAATCAGGCTCTTAAGTCCTTTCATTTCGATCACCGGCAGTTCTGCATCATCCTCGGGCTTGGTCTGCCCGTCAAATCTGGCCGTAAAGTAAAAGGCGCTGCCCTGCCCCAGAATGCTTTCAACCCAGATTCGCCCTTCCATAGCCTCGACAATGCGCCGAGAGATGTTTAATCCCAAGCCGGTCCCCCCATACTGCCGGGTGGTGGATGCATCCACCTGGGTGAACTGCTCAAATATCTTTTTGGTTTTATCGGGCGGGATACCGATTCCAGTATCGGTCACTGAAAAAATCAAGTCGAACCCCCGGCCAGGCGCATACTCCGATGCCGGTTTAACTTCAATGGCGACTTCGCCCTTTTCAGTGAATTTGATGGCATTGCCAACCAAATTCACCAGGATCTGACGCAAGCGCAGCGGATCGCCAACCAGTTTAACGGGCGTTTCGGCAATGACGCGGCAGGTCAATTCAAGTCCTTTTTTATGGGCTCGCAGGGCCAGAATTTCGCAGGTCTTTTCGATAATCTCGCTCAGATCAAAGTCTATTTTTTCCAGTTCAAAATGGCCTGCCTCCAGCTTGCTGATATCAAGAATATCGTTTATGAGGGTTAGAAGGTTTTCACCGGCGGACTGGAAAATTTGAACATATTGGCGTTGCTCGGGCTCAAGGGGTGTTTCACCGAGCAGCTCGGCCATGCCGATGATGGCATTCATCGGTGTACGGATTTCATGGCTCATGCTGGCCAAAAACTCGCTTTTGGCCTCGTTGGCGGCTTCAGCCTGATCCTTGGCAACCATTAGATCCGCTTCACCCTGGATGCGATTGATTCCCAGGGCGATTTGCGTGGCCACCGTCCCCAGGGTATCTAGAGTTGATGCCAACAGCTTATTGCGGGCGAACATGGCCATAACCCCCAGCAGTTTTTCCTGAACGATCAGCGGATATCCCGCAAAGGCAACCATGCCTTCCCGCTTGGCCCATGCCTTATCACTGACCCGTGGATCGTTTTGTACGTCGTTTGTCAGGTGTGGAAGGCGCTCCCGGGCAATCAGCCCGATTTTAAACTTTCCCACCGGTATGCGGCCATGCGCACCGTCGATATGGGTATAGAGACCGGCACTGGCCTGCAGCTCAAGAATTTGGTCCTCGGCGTTCAGGGTCCAAATTCGCGCAAATGCGGTATCCAGATGGTTAACAATAGCCTCGGCGCAGCGACATAACATGGGTTGAAGTTCATTGTGCTCGGTAATGGCTTTCCCCACATCTGCTCCCAAAGCCATAAGTTTCGACCGCTCCTTAATCTGGAACTCCGCCTGCTTGCGTTCCGTAATGTCGCGAATAATTCCTGTGAACAGGCGCTTCTGGCCCAGATGCACTTCGCTAACCGCCAGGTACATGGGAAATGTAATGCCGTCTTTGCGCAATCCGACGACTTCCCGTCCGATACCAATGATCTTGGCCTTGCCGGTGCGCAAATAATTTCTGATATACTCATCATGCTGGCTGTGGTAAGGCTCGGGCTGCAGCATGTTGACGTTATGACCGACCACTTCAGCCGACGGGTAGCCAAAGATGTGTTCTGCCGCCGGATTAATTGATTGAACGATGCCCTTTTCGTTGATGGTGATGATGCCGTCGACCGCTGTTTCCACAATGGCACGGTGCCGTGCCTCACTCTGCGTTAACGCTGCCGCTGTCTGCTGACGCACGCTGATTTCTTTCTCTAGGTTGGTGTTGGCATCAGATAAATCAGCCGTACGATCCTCCACAACACGTTCGATCATTGCCGTGCGGGCGGCCATTACTAAAAGGATCGTCCCTAACAGGCCGGAAAACAGAAAGCCGCCCATTAAGACGGCCCGGGCCTCCCAGGGCCGATGTGCTGAAAGATACGCGGCTGTCGGCGTGAATTGAACCGTCCAGCGACGACCGGCAAAATCGAAAGTGGATTCCGCAAGAATGCCGTTAAGAGTACCACGGCGGTTAGCTTCCATCATTAGATGCGGTGCTTCATTTAGCTGTGTGTGATCGGTATATAACAGGTGATGGCCGACAGGAGCCGACAGGTCGTAAATCGTGCACTTAACATCCTGGCGATCGAACGGCTTCAGGGCCGCGGTTACCATGTCATCGATCCGCAAAACCCCCAAAGCAAAGCCTTGCAGGTGTTTGCGGCGTGTTTCCGTATCTGTTTGTGACATTCCTCTATTGTATATCGGCAAAAAGATAAGGATGCCGAACTGGTTCCCGACCTCCTGCACGAGCCTGATTCTGGAGCTGGCGATCGCTTGTCCGGTGTCGCGCGCCCGGTTCATGGCAGAGCGGCGGGCGGGATTTGAAGCCAGATCGAACCCCAAAGCTTTCGCGTTACCCTTAAAAGGCTCCAGATAATAAACCGGGAAATACTCCGCCCGCGGCAAGGCTGGCATGAGCTGTCCCCGCGGGTCCGTTTCTTTGATTTGAAAGTCAGAGTACCCATCTTGCTGCGCCCTGGTCTCATAGACAGCCCGTTCCGCTTCTGGCACACGGGGGATCCATTCCAAAGCCTGAATGCCCGGGTGGCGCGTTAATGGGCGCTCAACGAATTTGGCAAATTCGTTGCGCTCCACCTCTTGACTCGATCGAAACAGCCCTTCGATGGAATAGAGCACATCGGCATAGGAACTGAGGGTCTTCAACAAGGCCTGGGATAGGTGGTCTGTGCGACGCTCAAATACCAGTTGCGCCCGCTTTAACTCGCCGGCACGCACATTGAGGAACAACAGGACGGTCAACAGGGTGGCAAGACAGATCGGCAACGCCACCGAGAGCCACGTGCGAAGCTTTGATTCACGAAGTTCCATGCTCCAGACCAACATCAGTGGAAACAAAAGGAGCACCCCGACGGTATCGCCCAACCACCAAGTCCACCAGTTCAAAAAATAGTCATTCCAATGAATGACCCCCGCCAAACACAAGCCTGTCACACCGATAGTCCCAGCTATCAGGCAGCTTAGCGGTCCGCCCAAAATCAACATTTTAAAAATATTCTTCAGGCGATCGAGCGGGTTTGGGAATCCAACGAATCGCCGTATCAGCTGGGCGCCCGCCAGGGCTTGCAGAGTGATCCCCACAGCAATGCCGGTCGGCAACAACGAAGAAATGAGCATCGTGGCAGGGCTGGCGGAATCAAAAGCGATCCCGGCATAGACGCTAAATGAGCCAATCAAGATGCCCGGCCATAGGCCCCGACCGAACAAGAGAATGCCGGCCAAAGCGATGCCCGCTGCAGGCCACACCACAGCTGCGTATCCCGGTGGAATGGCCAGCGGCAACGCGATTTTGCCCACCACAAAATATGCAGCGGCCACACCCAGAATCTGTGCCGCGCGGACCAACAAAGAATGTTGAGATTGTGTTTTCAAAATGACCTTCTTTTCATCTCGGTTTCATGGCCGAGAACTGGCAGAAATGGTTCTGCGCTGATAAAGAAAACGGCTAATTGTTGGTCGCCGCTTTGCCATCAGCAATATCCGTGATCGGCACCGGGATCGATGCATGGCGCTTCGTTGTGGGGGACCCCATAAGGACTGGGCTTGAATGATGAAGGTCGAATAATATGAGGATATTGAGAATATCGGATCAACTGTCGGCCAGGGTCCCCATTATATAACTTTGCTACACCCGGCCAATCTGCTATTATTTATATCAATGGCCGAATAACTGTCAACCTTCCCATAGTCACATCCCATCGTAGCGGATCTTCACAGGAGGCCCCAGCCCACTCTAGCGTTATGACTTTAAGTTGTAACGACAAAAACAATTTCACAAAAATAACGACCTGATTGGCCTACTGCTGATATATTAAAATCAAAAGCCGTGCCAATATTTAAATTCAGCTGAATTTTGCGATATTTCGGCTAATGAACCGTTTATAAGGTTTTGTAAAACTTAAATTTATTGTGATTATCTTTTTGATGTATATGTTTTTCAAATCTGCTTCAAGAAGGAAGCCGCCGGCATCAGGGTGAAATGCCACACCTTAAAGCCGCAAGTTCGGCAGATGACCCATATTAAAGGATTGGGATTTTATACCGCTATAAGGAAAAATTCAAGGAAAGCGGGATGGATTCGGACTAAGGAGTGGAACCTACTTGAATCGGGCATCGGAAATTATGTCATTTGAAGAGGGGCCAGTTATGCGCAGTTTACAGACTCAAGGCGCAATGGGCAGCGCCCAGAAGAGCGGCTCTGTCGTTGAGGATCACCCGCACCGCAATATTTTTCATAAATTTTTCAAAGCGGCCCTTGGCGATAAAGGCAGCCATGAAGTCTTCAGCCAGAAGCACAGGTAAGATTTTGGGCGGAATACCGCCACCTAAAAACATGCCGCCGGTGGTAACGCCGGTCAAAGCCAGATTGCCGGCAACTGATCCGAAAATACGGCAAAACCGCTGCAGGGCCTCTTGGCAAAGGGGATCATTGCCGTTGATGGCGTATTCGGTAATCACGCGCGCGGCATCGGATGCGCGCATGGCCTTCTTAACCCTGGACGATTCGGCATTATCCCCAGTTGATTTCAGCCAGTCATAGATATTAACCAATCCCTGGCCGGAAAGAACGCGCTCTGCGCTGACATGGCCGAAGCGGGCGTGCAGATACTGCCACAGACCAGTCTCGGATTCATCGGAGGGGGCGAAACCGGTATGCCCGCCCTCGGAGGCGACCGGCCGGTAACGGCCATCCGCATAAACCAGCAGGGCCAGGCCCAGACCGGTGCCCGGGGCCACCAGACCGATGTTTTGGCCTTTACGAATCCGTGTGCCGTTTAGCGCTTTAACCTCGCGATGGTTGAGCAATGGAATTGCCATAGCGGTGCTGCCCAAATCGTTGATCAACCGGACCTGCTGCCAGCCAAAGCGCCGGTGGAGCTTTTTTTCTGATACCACCCAGGGCAGATTGGTGGTGCGGCATTCGCCATTGATCACCGGTCCGGCGATACCGAAACAGGCGGTTTTAATCTTTTCCGGGTAGCGCTCGATCATTTGGTCAATGATCACCTCGAGGCTGCCCGCATCCCGGCTGGAAAACTCAGCGGTCACCCGGGCCACCGGGCGCATCTTGCCGGCAACGAACAAACCCAGACGGGTCTTGGTACCGCCAATATCGCCGGCCAGCACACAGACCGGCTTTTTTAATACCTTGGTTTGAGAAGTAGGCATCGTTCAAAGCGCCTCTATTGCTTTTATGCATAAGTGCAGACGCCGATGAATTTTATGCTGCGATTCAAAATCCGCAGCGGGCGTCAATAATATCACCTTGGGTCTTTCTCTTTTCTAAGCCGAATCAAGACGCTGTACAACCCCTTGCGCTTGAGCTCATCAAAATTTTCAAATACGGCTTCTTCGAGTATTCTAAATTCGGGAATCGACCAGCGTGCATAGAGTTGAAGATAATCCTTGAATGTTCTTTTCGAAAAATCAAGCCGCCGGTGCGCTTGGCGCCATTCACCGCTATGCTCGAGTTCGTGTAAATGCAGAACCATCTTGATCATCTCCTTTAACGCCTGATCTTGAACCTCATCGAGAACAACTGCATTTTGCTGTTTCCAGCATTCCCGATCTTCATGATCGAAGGGAATAATTTTCGCCATTATAAGCTTCCTTTATTCTAAGCTATCTCGCGTTAGTAGCATTGAAACGCCTCCTTAATCGCTTCGGAGACCAGAACCCAGGGTGCTTCATTTAGCTTGTCAGGATTGTTAGACAGATAATCTTGTACTACAAGCCTGACCTCCTTAATTTTAACGCCTTTGGGGATGCAAATCTTTTCCGGCTTCAAGACGCCATCATAAATAGCGCGATACGCAAAGGTGACACCTGAAATAAATCCCAGACCATAACCGTACAGCTGTGGATCACTGCTTTCGATACAGGCTATTAGATTATGACCGCTGTTCATGGGACCGCATTCTGCATACGAACCGGCCGCCAGCGCCAGGATGATGACTCCAATTGTCAGGATTGAGAGCGACTTCATAAGAGCCCCTCCTTTCCCCCTTTTATTTCCATAGCAGGGTGTTGGTTAAATTATGATTGGTCATAAACCGGCAATCCATTTTTCTGGTGTTTAAAAATATCGCTGTCTAATGTTTATAAAGGTTCAGGGTTCGGGGCGCAAGGTAAAAGGCAACATCGTAAAAGAAGGGCAAAATTATCTTTTTTTTAAAATTTGAAATGCTCAATTGAGGTTATTGACATTTGCCATCCATCCATTTAAATTGGTTCGCCGGCCAGGAGCACAAACATCGACGTGTATCCGGTTGTCTCGCATGTCTCATTTTTCATTTTTATTTGATCCGTTTTCCCCGGGAGGGCAATCATGTTCTTAGCACTGGCGCAAAAGCGAAGAAGTATCCGAAAATACCTGGACAAAAGGGTGGCTGCTGAAAAGATGGATCGATTGGTGGAAGCGGCGCTGCGCGCCCCGACATCGATGGGCAAAAATTCGTGGGAATTTGTCGTTGTGACGGATTCAAATTTGTTGGCAAAACTATCCAGCGCAAAACCACATGGGGCGACCTTTTTAAAAAATGCGGCTTTTGGAATCGTCGTCTGTGGCAACCCGCAAACAACTGACGTGTGGATTGAAGATGCATCGATTGCGTCTGCTTTTATTCATCTGGCAGCAGCGTCCCTTGACCTGGGCAGTTGTTGGATTCAAATCAGAGAAAGGAAACATGACGACCGGCAAACGGCCGAAGCCTATATTTCCAAAATACTGAACCTTCCAGCGCACATCAAGGTGGAATCTATCATCGCCATCGGCTATCCGGATGAAACCAAGCCGGGGCACCCAAAAGAAACCTTGCCTTATCATAAGGTATCGTTCAACACCTACGGTACGCCGTATTCACGACGCGCTTAAGCTTCGTTTAAAATTTTCTATGGCCGTAACGCAAAAGCGATCAATTTTTTCATTTGACAAAAAAAACGAAATGAAAAATAGTGTAGCCCTGTAAACATCAGATCCCATCAAGGAGCTTAATTTATCTGATTATGGACAAAGACAAACGATACCTGACCGCCCAGGAACTGTTAACCGATTCCTTTGAGCTGGGCCTGCGCATCTTCAAAAGCGGGTTCAAGCCCAGTTTTATTATCGGCGTATGGCGGGGCGGTACGCCGGTCGGCATTGCGGTTCAGGAAATACTAGACCATCTAAACGTTAAAACCGATCATATCGCTATCCGCACCTCTTCTTACTACGGGATCAAAAAAAGAGACAAAACGGTCCGGGTCCACGGACTCGAGTATGTCATCCGACGGGCCAACTGGGAAGACGGCCTGCTGATCGTAGACGATGTCTTTGACACCGGCAGCAGTATTAAAGCCATCATCGAGGCCCTTAAAGCAAAAATGCGCCGTAACCTGCCGAAAGACATCAGGGTTGCCACGGCCTGGTTTAAGCCGAAATACAATCTAACGGATATCGTGCCGGATTATTATATTCATGCAACCGATCAATGGCTGGTGTTTCCTCACGAGTTGGAAGGTCTTACCCGCGAAGAAATGTTCAAAAATAAAGCCGGGATGAAAAAACTGTTTGAGGATGCGGAGTTGGATTAAGCACTTAGGGCTTGAGGTGTCAGGTTTCAAGCCTTTAGATTGGGGACTCTCCCAGCTGAATGCTTGCCCAATGAGCTGATTATTGCTTTACCCACTGCTCAGCATCCGCCAAATTGGAAAAAACCTTAAATGTTTGGGGTAAATCTGTAGCGATTTTAGCAAATGCTTCTGCTAAATCTGTCTGCGCCCCGGATTCAACCACCAGAGCCGTTTTATTTATCCTGGAATCTTTGGGGTAATTTTCTTTAATGATGTCTTTCAGCTTCTGCAAATCAGCATAGGATAAATTCTGGGGGCCTTGCCGGAAAACCCAGATTCTATTTTGTTCCGGAAGCCCTTTTACATAGAATAACCTTGCAATGCCTTGCTTTATCTCTCTGAGATCGATGCCTTCTTTGGGTTCGATTAAAATATAATCCGTTTTTATGGTTATTTCTGGTGACATTTTCCAGATGACATTGATTGGATTCGTAAAGGGTATACTTAGCTAATCTTAAGGTCCAGTCGTAAATATCATCTGCAAACAATAGAAGTCAATAAATTGATTTTTACTGGTCGGGTAGTTCGTTTTTCTTTTGATTCGATTATAGCTGTTGTTTTATATCAGCTAAAAATGTTATAGTTATATTTCCCATAATGCCTGCCCTCCTTATTTGCGGTTTGGTATTATGGTTAGGCTATCTCGGTTGTTCCGCCATGGGCGACTGGGATAGCCTGTACTTTTTGGCCTCACCTCATCCGGCCGTTATCAAACCAAGGATTTCCGGTACCGTTTTAGAAAGATCGCCGTGCAATGGGGCATGGGATCTCATTTCTTCCACCGAAAAGCAGGGTTTTTGATTTAGGGCCGGCGTCTAAAATGAGCCTGGAATCAGGAAGGGTGGCAGTAAACCCTGTATTGTGTTATGATACACTTCAGCGCACCGTCAAATGAAAGGAGAACTTGCTTGAACATCATTCGCAAGATATTTAAGCCTGCCGCTTGGCTGCTGGCGCTCCACATGCTGATGCTGTCAGGCCCGTATCAATCCGCATGGGCGGCAATAATCAGCACAGATACACTGATCAATGTCGATCGCGGGCATGATGCGCGGGACCGATTGAACCATTATCTGGTTCGTGAAGATATAAAAGCGCTTTTGGAATCCCGGGGCATTGATCCCAGCGAGGTCAAAGCCCGGATGGATAGTTTATCAGATACTGAGATAGACGGTATAGCTGATATAATCGATCAGCTTCCGGCCGGCAGTGGCTTTTTCGAAACATTTATCATTATCGTATTTTTGATTTTTTTAATTCTCCTATTCACGGACATCTCCGGCTATACCGACGTTTTTCCTTTTGTAAAAAAACATGCTGCCAGAGACACGGCCCGCAAGCCGGCGGTGGTTGAGACCGGCACACAGCCACAGGCTCGTTCCACCCGGACGGTTGCCGGAATCAATCCGGATGAGCATCTGATCGTTTATTTCAATCCAAACTCAAACGACCTCACGGCGAATGCATATGAAAGGCTTGATCGCGTCGCCCTTTTTATGGCGAAAAACCCGCAAACACAAATTAAGATAAAAGGGTTTTCAGATTCGACCGGCACATCTTCCTACGATCAAATGGTATCTGAAGTTCGAGCCAATACCGTCAAAAATTATTTGATCGCAAAGGGGGTTGAGGTCTCAAAAATTTCAAGCGCAGCAGGGGAATCGCAGAACGTCCCGGCCAGCGGTGCCGGTGGAGAAAAAAGTCAAGTGAAAAGCCGTGTCGTTATAGAATTTAAATGACTTTGCTGCTGCAAAAAATCACAGGTAATAAATGACACCCTTAGCATAAGTCCTATTGCCGCCATTTCCTAAAAAGAGATGTCTATAAATTTTGTGCAGCCAGCCGCTCTACGGGCCGCTCGCTCATTAGCCAGTGAACAACAGCAGCCATTAAACCCAGGGCAACCCCCAGCCACCATACCATATCGTAGCTGCCGCTGCGGTCATACAGCCAGCCACCCAGCCAGACACCGATGAAACTGCCCACCTGATGGCCTAAAAAAACGATACCGTACAGCATGGCCATGTAACGGGTCCCAAACATGAGCGCAACCAGGCCCGAGGTCGGCGGCACGGTGGCGAGCCACAAAAAACCCATGGTGGCGCTAAACGCCAGCACGGATGCGAGGCTAATGGGGATTAACAAAAACAGGGTAATGACAACTGCACGGGCTGAATAGATAAACACCAGCAGATACCGCATGGACATTTTGCCAGATACAACACCGGAAAAATAGGCGCCGAATACATTGCACAAACCGATAATCGATATGCTCCAGGCGCCCACTTTGGGGTCAAAGCCTAAATCGGTGATGAAGGCCGGCATGTGGGCTGTAATGAAAGCCACATGAAAACCGCAGACAAAAAATCCCATCACCAGCAGCAAAAAAGATCGGTAATGGATGGCTTCCTGCAATGCGTGCGGAACCGTCTGATCCGTTGCGTTTGGGTCATTCCCGGCCGGTTGTCTTCCTGAGTAGGGTGCCAGCGGAATAGCCAGCACGGCCATTAGCAATGCAGAACCCGCTAATATGTTGAGGGTGGTGGCCCAGCCATAGGCATCGATTAATGTTTGTGCAAGCGGCACGATCGCGAACTGCCCGATGGAGCCGGCCGCTGTTCCCAACCCCAGCGCCCACTGCTGCCGTTGTGGTCCCACCGCTCTGGCCATGGCCGGCAGGATGATGCCAAATGAAGTGCCGGCAATTCCCGCACCGACCAATATACCGGCGGAAGCATTCAGCCCCCAGGGGCTGGTCACCCCGGGCATTAACACCATACCCAGGGCGTATAGAAAGGTTCCGGCAATGACGACCTTAACATTGCCAAAACGATCCGCCAATCCCCCGGCAAAAAATGCAATGATGCCCCAAAAAAGATTTTGAACGGCCAGCGCGATGGATATGATTTCACGACCCCAGCCGTTGGCTTCGGTGATGGGCATTACAAACAACCCGAAACCGGCACGATAGCCAAATGACAGCAGCAAGAGCAGACAGGCTGTGATGATAAAAAAACTGCTGGAACCATTACTTTTAGGTGTATTGGAATTGTTCACCGGATAAGAATTCCCTTTGTGAGCGATCAACCGAATACCATAAACACGCCAGCGCGGTTTTCAAGAACTGGAAGCAGGCCCTAAAGCGGATAGTGTTAAATTTGAGTGCGTGATAAGCATGTATGTAAAAACCCCATTTTCGCGTTGGGAAAATGGGGTTGTGTATTTTCTAATTTTCAAAAAGGACTAGCAGAATTCTACGCCTATTCCAAAGGGATAATCAGCGCCATCGTCATCGCCGGTCTCTTTACACCATTTAACGATTCCACAATACTCATTGGGGCAGGATTTAAAAGGCGGATTATCAAGTCTGAATTTAATCCGGGTTCCGGGGCTGAAGGCAAATTCAGTAACAAAAAACATGCCGTCGCCACTCATATTATTTATTTTACCATAAGCAAAGGAGCCTCGTTGCTCATCTTCCAGCAAAATTGTCGAATTATGATAAAACCGTTTGCACTTTCGGTAGTCAATCGCAGCTTCCATGGTTCACCTCCATTTATCAGGATGTCACCTTTGAAACTCCAGTATTTTGATCACAGAACCACTCAGGATCAGCGAGCGTTTAAACGGGATGAATCAGATGTTTATAAGTCTGAAATTAGCATTTGAAAGCTTAGTCTATACCACATTGTAGTATGTGTCAATAATAATTTCTCGCTGAAATTGACACATTTTTAAAACCTCTTTGGTGCTAATTTGCCGGACTTTTGTTAAAAAGCGCTTAGCGCAGTGGAGCGTAAAATCTTGAACTGTTTGAGGGCCTTAGCCCGAGTTTTCTCCGCCTCAGGCGGATTAGCGCAACAAGCTTAGACGCTTTT
>Ga0265306_10000849_pt1 | contig 14881 bp, 10 predicted proteins | sample Helome_3_FD_192493 | JGI IMG/M metagenome (GOLD analysis project Ga0265306, IMG submission 192493) | Marine sediment microbial communities from subtidal zone of North Sea - Hel_20160420 (Illumina Assembly) | ecosystem: Environmental > Aquatic > Marine > Subtidal zone > Sediment ...
CCGAAAGCACGGGATCGACACCGTCGTGCACCTCGCTTCGATCGTTCGTGCACCCAAGGGTGCGCCGGAGGATTTGGCGTACCGCGTTGACGTCCTCGGCACCCAGAACATCCTCGAAGCCTGCGAGGCAACCAAGGCGACCAGGCTGATCGTCACCTCGAGTGGCGCGGCGTACGGATATCATCCCGACAACCCCGCTTGGTTGGACGAAAACGATCCACTCCGAGGCAACGACGAGTTCGAGTACTCGAAGCACAAACGTATCGTCGAAGAAATGCTGGCACGCTGGCGCGAACAACGTCCAGAGCTGCGGCAGATCGTTTTTCGACCCGGCACCGTCGTGGGGCCCGAAGTGCACAGCCCGGTCACCGATCTGTTTGAAAAGCCCGTCATCTTGGGGATCATGGGCTCGGATTCTCCGTTTGTATTCATTTGGGATCAGGATGTGGTCGCTTGCCTCGTCGATGCGGTCTTCTCCGACAAGGTCGGTGTCTACAACCAAGCCGGCGACGGCGCGCTCACGCCGCGTGAAATCGCAAAGATGCTCAAAAAGCCGTACGTACCCCTGCCCGCATTGCTCGTACGGACGATTCTGTGGAGCCTCAAGAGCCTGGGCTTGACGGAGAACGGGCCGGAACGAGTGAAGTTCCTACGCTATCGACCGGTGCTCTCAAACCGGCGCCTCAAAGAGGAGTACGGCTACACCCCAAAGCTCAGCAGTCGCGAGGCGTTCGAGCTGTACGCCAGCGCGCGAGGTCTCCTTGGCTCGGCGTGATTTTGGCGGACGCACGGTCGTCATCACTGGCGGCGCGGGCGGAATCGGACGCGCAATGGCCCGAAGCTTCGGGGCTGCGGAGGCGAAGATCGCCATCATCGATCTGTCCACAAGCCCATTGGTTGAAACTCGCGAAGAGCTGGTTGCACGGGGAATCGAAGGTGTCGTTCTTCCCTGCGATATCACCGACCCGGCGCAAGTCGCCTCGACGATGACCACAGTCCGCGAAGCATTCGGAACCATCGACGTCCTCATCAACAACGCTGGCATCGTGCACCGAAGCGCGTTTGCCGAGACGCGGCCCGAAGTCTTTCGACGGGTCATGGAGGTCAATCTTTTCGGTGCAATTCACTGTACACAGGCCTGCATGAACGACTTGATCGAAAACCGCGGTTTGATCATCGCCGTATCGAGCATCGCGGGGTTGGCGCCGCTCTACGGGCGCAGCGGATACGCGGCCTCGAAGCACGCGATGCACGGCATGTTCGAAAGCCTGGGCGCCGAGGTGGCCGACAAAGGCGTCGGCGTGTTGATGGTCTGCCCGTCATTTGTCGAAACCGGCCTGGAAGCGTCGACGCTCGGAGGTGACGGAAAACGGGTTTCGCGGCCACGCTCCAAGGTGGGAAAGCTGGGCAATGTGGACGATGTTGCTGCGAAAGTGTTGAACGCGGCCGAGACCGGGCGGAGACGCCTGGTGCTGACGCCCGTCGGCAAGACCAGCGCGGTCCTCTCACGCGTCGCGCCCGGGCTCTACGAGCGTTTGATGATCCGAAGTCTGCGCTCCGAGCTCGATGAAGGCTGAGCGGACTCGCTCAGCTCTTTGGCGCCGCCAAGCCCTTGACCGGATGCGCGCGGTAGGGCGCTTCGAGAATCGCGATCTCCTCCGGGCTGAGCTCGATCTCCGCGGCGGCAATGGCATCATCGAGGTGCCCAAGCTTGGTCGCGCCTACGATCGGAGCGGTCACCCCCGGCTTTGAAAGCAGCCAGGCCAGGGCGACGCGAGCAGCTGGCTCGCCCCGTTCGGCCGCGACCTTCTTGACCGCATCGACGACCTCCCAGTCCGAGGGCTGATCGTACAGAATCTGATCGAGACCGTCGGTCGATGAGCGGCTGGTGGAGCTGTCCCCAAGCTTGCTTCGACTCCCAGCGAGCATTCCTCGAGCGAGCGGCGACCAGGGGATGACCCCGATCCCTTCGTCCTCGCAGAGCGGCATCATCTCGCGCTCCTCCTCTCGATAGACCAGATTGTAGTGGTTTTGCATCGTGACGAAGCGCGCCCAGCCGTTGCGCTCGGACATCGAGAGCAGTCGCTGAAACTGCCAGGCGTACATCGAGCTCGAACCGATGTAACGGACCTTGCCCTGCCTGACGAGCTGGTCGAGGGCGGCCAGCATCTCTTCCATGGGTGTGTCCGGATCCAAGCGGTGGATCTGGTAGAGGTCGATGGTATCGAGACCCAGGCGGCGGAGGCTGTCCTCGCAGGCTTGCTGGATGTGCTTGCGTGAAAGCCCGCCCATGTTTGGTCGCTGATTGATTGGAAAGAAAACCTTCGTCCCAATGACGAGCTCATCGAGATTGCCGTACTCGCGAAGCCACTTCCCGGTCACTTCCTCACTCACTCCGAGCGAATACATGTCGGCGGTGTCGAAAAAGTTGATGCCCGCTTCAATTGCCCGCTTGAAAAACGGCGCCGACGCCTCCGAATCATGGACCCAGGGCCGCCAATCCGGTGTTCCGTAGCTCATGCAGCCTAGACAAATCCGCGAAACGGTCACACCCGTCCGACCAAGATGCGTGTACTTCATCCCGCGGATACTACATCATCGGCAACGGCCGGAGCACCAGCGCGGTCAGCTCTTGCCGTAAACTGGGACCAGAGCCCCCCGCGTGACGGAATTCTGCGGCGAGGCGAGGAAGGCAACCGTTTCGGCGATTTCGTGGGGCTTGGGCCAAGCGCTATGATCCGCGTCGGGCATCGCGGCGCGGTTTGCCCTGGTGTCGATGATGCTCGGGACAATGGCGTTGACCCAGATCGATGAAGCCGAGAGCTCCTCCGAGAGCGAGAGCGTCAGCGAAGCGACGGCGGCCTTAGAAGCCGAATAGGCAGCCATCCCCCCGGTGGGCACGAGGACCGGCCGCGCAGCGACGTTGACGATGCGCCCCTCACTCGCCGACATCGCCTTCACGGCTTCCCGGCAACAAAGGAAGCAGGTCGTTGCGTTCATACGCATCAAATGATCCCAAACGTCGAGACCAGTGGAGCCGATCGGCCCCATCGCAAACCCGCCCGCTATGTGAATGCTCGCATAGAGAGAGCTCGGCTCGGCAAAGAGCCGAGCGGCATCTGCTTCGACGCTCAAGTCCATGCCTTCGTGAATCCTCACGGCCGCGTCGGCGCGATATGCGAACCCGTCGAGCTCGTTGGCTTCGAAAACAGGAACGTGAACGGTGGCGCCAGCAGCAATGAGACGGCCCACCACGGCGCTACCAAGCGCACCGGTTCCGCCCGTGACGACCGCTTCGCGGCCGGAGAAATCCAACATGGGCCGGAGCTTAGTCCAGGAAGCGGTTGACCTCACGCGTACGATTCGTGAAGTCCAGGCGAAGAGACTGCCTGCGATGCAGGAACGAGATCACCTCGCCCGGGAATTCGGCCGTGCCGTACGGATTGTCGTACCGCGGGTAGTCGCCGACTTCGAGCGCGACTCCTTCCTGCATGACTGGGCCGTCCCAAGCCATCACCAGCCGTCCTTGGGAGGGTGACTCGTAGTCCACGGTGAGCGCTTGGGCATCGGCGCTGAGCGGAGCCTCCAAAATCGCCGCCTTGAATGCGTCAAAGTCGGCGTAGTCGACTGCGCTCCCCAGCTCGCAGATCCAAATCGTCTTTTCACCGTCCGCGATGATCTCGTGGTCACCTAGGTCGTCGTGCTCCGGGTCGTCGTTGACGTTCCAATCCGCGTCTGGGTCGGAGGCCCACAGTGCAAGATACCCATCCCCGTAGCGTGCGAAGAACCAACCACCTTCTTTGTACGCTTCATCGAACTGGCTTTTGTCGACGAACGCATGGGTGTAGAGTGGCTGATCGGGAACGTAAAGCACGACTTCGGTATCGACATCATAGAGTGAGATGACGACGTTCTTGACCTGAACCGCGCGGGGCATCGTGCCGTAGCCGGTCCAGTAGCGCGGCGTGTCGCCATCCCAGCGTTCGTTCCCCGGATGGGTCGTGAACGCCACCGCGTTCTTTCCGAGTGTCGCCTGCCAGATCGATTGTTGGTCTCCGCCAAATCCTTTGCGCCAGTCCTGCGCGGTGCTGAGCATGTAGCTCGGGGTCCGATAGGTATAGATGTTGACCTCCGGGCGCATGTTCCGAGTGATGTCCTTTTCAGCTTCGATGGCGAAGGCGTTGCGGACCAACTCGTTCTCGAGGACATCGCGGAATGGCTTGAACAACGCGTAGTCGTCGTGCTCCCACCACTTGTAGGCGTTCAGCATATCGACCCAGAGTCCGATCGTGAGCGGGTGCGTGTACGCCTCGAGCGTCATGAACGTCATGCCGTCCTCGAACCGCTCTGTATCGAGCCCCCAGCGCGCGGCCTCTTCGAGCTTGATGCCCATTCGCTGGCGGTTCTCGGACTCTTGGCGATCGACATCGTGGGCCATCTCGTAAATGACTCGCGGCAATCGATACGTGGTGCTGAGCGCCAGCAGAGACGAGCTCATGTTGCCCGGCGCGAACTCGTTGAGGTCGAACAGGAGCTTGAAGCTCGAGCCAGTGTTGTCCCGAGAGCCGCCCATCTTGTCCTCGTAGGTTCGACCATGTGTGCTACCGAAGGCGCCGTCATATTGGTTTAGGGCCATATCCGCGTAGATCAGGTCGAGGACCATCGCAGCGAGCTGTTTGAGCTCCTGGTCTTCGGCCAGCTCGACGAGCGCGACGAGCCCAGGAATGTCCTCGTCGTAGTACACGTTCGAGAGCCACTCACTGAAGCCGGACTTGTACCGAAGCTCCAGCCAGCGCATGACGCGAGGCCGGAACGTCGCCATCTTTTCCGCGCCGGTCTCACCGCTGGCAGCGAACACTTGGTCCGGATAGAGCTGCCCAGCGAGGTACGCGCTGCTCGCGTACAGGATGAAGTGGTTCTCGGTCAGGTAGACCATGCTGTCGGTCGCCACCGGATCGGGCTCGGTGAGAAGCTCGTCCGGCCAGAACTTGTGCCCGAGGATTACGTCTTTCGCGTTGCCGAGAATCTCCGCGCTCAGCAGATCCGAATCGGCAAACTCGTAGAGCATCCATAGAATCGCTGGCAGTTTGAAGTCGGAGGTGTCCTCGCGCCGGGTCAGTCGATCGAGGTCGAACTGAATTTTGGATTCGTCCGGCGCAACGCCCCGGGCCACCCGCATCACCTCGGAATACGTATTTCGAGGGTCCGCTTCAATCGTGGTGTCGAAGAACGCGCCGACTCGAAGGTCGTAACCAGTGGGTTCGAGGGCAGTCGCCGACTGCGAGCTCGAACAAGCAACCCCGGCTACGCCAATTGCAAGAAGAGCGAATCCCTCGATCCATCTCATTTGACCAACCTCCGCCCGGAATCAATGGATTTTCTAGCGCGACCCCGACGTCATTACAAGTGGAGCCACAGCCCATCGTGTGCCATCGGTAGCTCGATCTCTTGCGCCCGTGAGAGCACGTCGTCACTCATGTGGGTGAGGATGATCTTCTTGCAACTGAGGCGAGTGCGGTTCTCCATGATCGTGCGGTAGTTGTTGTGTAAGGGGACATCTTTGTCGAATACATACGACTCGCAGACGAACAGGTCTGCGCTCGCAGAAGCTTCGATCAGGGTGTCGGTCCACTGGCTGTCGCCCGAGTAGACGAACACCTTCTGCTCGACCTCCACTCGCAGGCTGTACGAGGGCGCCCCGCTGAAATGAGCGGCCGGAAACGCCGTGACCTGGATTCCATCGACTTGGGTCGCTGTTCGAGCCTTCAGCTCGACGAACCGCACTTCGAAGTTTGGCTCCACGCTGGACGAACCGGCGAACAGGACCTCCATGGCCTCTTTTAGGCGTACTTCGAATCCGGGCGGCCCCACGAGCGTGAGCGGCGTTGTTCGCTTCGACACCAATTGCGCGTCCAACAGGAAGAATGGCAGACCGCCGAAATGATCGCCGTGCAGATGGGTGATCAAGATTTTGCTCACCTCTCGCGGTTCGAGCTCCTGCTGCCGCATCGCGATCAAGGACGACGCCCCGCAATCGACGAGGAAGAAATCATCGCGAGTGCGTATCGCAATGCAGGTCTGAAAACGGCCGCCGCTGCCAAAAGCATCGCCGCTGCCGATAAATCCCACTTTCACCTGTGCCATGTCCCACTCCCGGTGAGGGCTCCCGCGCGCAGCCGCCGTCAGGGGTCCGCGACCCAACTGCGCATCCGTTCCAGCCCGGATGATTCCGAACCCATCGCTTTCTCACATGAAACCAAGGGGCCGGAGCCGTCAAGCTCGGCCGCATTTCCGGATGAAAGCACCCCACTTTGGGTCCGAGAAGGTGTATCCTCTCGGGCCCGTCCGAATGAGGAGTGACCGATGGCCGAACTGAAACTCGCACTTGACGACGCCTATCACTGGGAAAGTTCAACGCCTGACCGGCTATGGATGACCCAGCCCATCGGCAACGGCGACGTACAAACGTACACCTGGGCCGAAGGGATGGATCAAGCGAGGCGGATGGCGGCGCACCTGAAGTCTCTCAACCTTCCGCCCGGGAGCCACATCGGGCTCATCTCCAAGAACTGTGCACATTTCATCTTCACCGATTTGGCGATTTGGATGGCCGGGCACGTGAGCGTAGCGCTCTATCCAACGCTCAATGCAGAGACGATTCAGTACATCCTCGAGCACAGCGAATCCAAGCTTTTATTCGTCGGAAAGCTCGATGGCTGGGACGGCATCAAAAAGGGCATCCCGGCCAACATGCCCTGCATTTCGTTTCCGCTCGCGCCACCGAACGATTACGAGACCTGGGATTCGATCGTCGCTCGAACCGAGCCGGTGCAAGGGAACCCCTCGCGCAAGCCGGAGGAGCCCGCCATCATCGTCTACACCTCCGGAAGCACGGGACGGCCCAAAGGCGTCATGCACAGCTTCGGTGCTATCGCCGAATCGGTGAAGGGGGCGGAAGAGATCTTCCACGCAACTCCAAACGACCGAATGTTGTCCTATCTTCCGCTCGCACACGTGTTCGAACGGTTTTGTGTGGAAACGCAGGGACTGCACACCGGCATGCAGCTCTTCTTCGCCGAGTCGCTGGATACGTTCGTGGCCGACCTCAATCGCGCGCAGCCGACGATCTTCGTTTCGGTGCCGCGCCTGTGGTTGAAGTTCCAGCTCGGGATATTTCACAAGCTCCCGCCGGAGAAGCTCTCGCGGCTTCTACGCATCCCGCTGCTCAATCGGGTGATCAAAAAGAAGGTCCTCACCGGGCTTGGCCTGCAGCACGTACGGATCGCGGCCAGTGGCTCGGCGCCGATTCCCCCGGATCTGATTCAATGGTACCGCAATCTGGGCCTCGAGCTCCTCGAAGGCTACGGGATGAGCGAGGATTTTGCGTACTCCCATGCAACCTACCCTGGCTTCGGGCGCGTCGGCTACGTGGGCAGCCCGATGCCCGGGGTCGACGTGAAGATCAGTGACGAGGGCGAGATCCTGATCAAGTCACCCGGCAACATGATGTGCTACTACAAGCAGCCCGAGATGACGGCCGAGTGCTACACCAACGAGGGCTACTTCCGCACGGGTGACCGCGGCGAGCGCGACGAAGAAGGCCGACTCAAGATCACGGGCCGTGTGAAGGAGCTCTTCAAGACCAGCAAGGGCAAGTACGTCGCTCCCGTCCCGATCGAGAACCTGATCAACAACAACGCCCACATCGAGATGTGCTGTGTCACCGGGTCCGGTCATCCGCAGCCGTTTGCCCTGGTGCTCCTCGCCGAAGAGCTCCGCCCAAAGCTGAGCGACCCGAGTGTGCGTGAGCAGATCCAGGCAGAGCTCGAGTCACTACTGAAGCAGGTCAACCAAGAGGTCGAGGCCTTCGAGCGCCTTCAGTTCGTGACGGTCGTCAAAGATCCTTGGCTGATCGAAAACGGTTTTCTCACGCCGACCATGAAAATGAAGCGAAGCATGCTCGAAGACACCTACGGCCCCCAAATGGAACAATGGTACGGCGTGGGTCAGAAGGTCGTCTGGGAGGCTTAGCCGGGGTGCGCTAGAGTCCGCCTTCCATGGACGAACAGCCTGTGTACGATGTCGTGATCGCTGGCGCCGGCCCAGCTGGAGCCACCGCGGCGTACTTTCTCGCCAAGGGTGGAAAGCGGGTCGCACTGCTCGAGAAGGCGACCTTTCCACGGGACAAGCGTTGCGGTGATGCTTGGTGCGAGCCCGCGCTCGACATCCTGGAGGAGATGGGGGTCATCCAGGAGCTCGACGCCGAGGGCGCGGTACAATGGGTTCGGTCCGGTGGCTTGGTGTCACCCTCGGGACTGAGCTTCACGAGCCCCGATCAAGGCGAGCGCGAGGGCGCTCCGCGCGTGGCCGCAATCCGACGGATGGTTTGTGACGAACGCATTGCGCGAGCAGCCGCACGAGTGGGTGCCGAGCTGATCGAAGGTGCCGCGGTGAGCGATGTGAAGCTCGTCGATGGGCGCTGGGCGCTGCGCTGCAAGGACGGCCGGCAGTTTTCCGGTCGATGCCTGATCGCCGCAGACGGCGCCAAGAGCAAGATCGCGCGCTCGCTCGGTGTCGTGACGACCGGCGCCAACAGCGTTGCAAGCCGGCAATACATCAAGGGAGGCACCCACCGCTTCAGCAGCGACGGCGTCCTGCTCTATCCGCCGTATGTGCTCCCGGGCTACGTCGCGCTCTTTCGCCACTCCAACGGAGACATCGATCTCGGTTGCTACGTGCTTCCCGGAGGCCGAGTACCGCTGACGAAGCTCAAGCCCTTGCTCCAAACCGAAGTCGCCGCTGATCCTTACGTACGCGCAGCGCTGGGCGACCGCGCGGAACCTTTGGAGCCGCCGGGCCTGTCCCCACTTCGACTCGGCGGTGAGCCGCGAACCCACGGGGAACGACTCCTGGTCTTGGGCGACGCCGCCGGACAGACCGATCCACTGACTGGCGAGGGCATTCACACTGCAATGCTCGCCGCGAAGATCGCAGCACGTCTGCTCCACGAAGCCTTCGATGCAGGGGACCTCAGCGCGCGGCGGCTCTCGGCCTACCATCGCGCCTGGATGCGGGAGTTCGGTCGCGACTTTTGGATATCAGCCGCTGCCGGCCGGGCGATCCAGCGCTTTCCGGTTCTCTTGGACACCGCTGCGATCGCGGCCAAGCGCCGCGGGGCGAGCTTCATGGATGACTTCGGCGCGGCCATGACCGGGGTGAAGCCCAAGTCGCTTTTCCTGTCACCTCGGATGTCGATCCCCCTCGGGGCGGCGCTGCTCGGGCTCCTGAGCTCGCGGGCGCATAGCAACTATTCATCCGGACCGCGCGCTGAATCGGCACACGACTTCAGCTTCGCCATGAACGCCCTCCAAATGAGCACGGGTGGCGCGCGCAAGCCGAGCTTCGTCTACTAGACTCACGCCGAATACGATGACGCGACGCCGGACACGACCGGATACCTCGGGCAAGCCTGGTTACATCACGCCGGAGGGATACAGGCGCTTCGAGGAAGAGGCAGACCGCCTTTGGAATGTCGATCGCCCGAAGATGGCGAAGGCCGTGCAGGTTGCGGCGGCCGAAGGCGACCGGTCCGAAAACGCGGAGTACCAGTACAGCAAGCAGCGCCTTGCCGCGATCGATCGACGACTTCGCTTTCTGGGACGGCGGCTGAAGGTGCTGACCATCGTCGACGAGAAGCCACCCGACGACGGCCGTGTGTACTTCGGAAGCTGGGTCACGATTGAAGAAGAAGACGGTGAGACACAGACCTATCGCATCGTCGGACCCGACGAAATCGACGCCCAGAAGAAGTGGATCAGCATGGAGTCACCCGTCGGGAAGGCGCTTTTGTCGCGCGAGCTGGGCGACGAAATCACGCTTCGCCGCCCAAAGGGCGAAGTGACCTGCGAGATCATCGAAGTGCGCAATAAAGCCTAGTTTTCGGTTCCCAGAACCCCGATGCCGACGCGCCAGGCCTGCGCACCAAAGAGGTTGGTCACGTAGAGCGAACAGGGATCGTACTCGCCTTGGCCGAACGCGAGGCTCGCGGGCTTGGAGACTCCCTCGGCAATGATGGTGACGGTTCCATCGGGCTTCACCTGAGCGATCTCGTCGTTGATGTTGAGCGCAACGTACACATTGCCTTCACTGTCGATGGCAACGCCGTCCGGGGTCGAGGCTGCACCGAAACTGACCAATTGCTCCGGCGTCCCGGCCTCGCCTTCTTCGCTGACCGGCACGCTCCAAAGTCCGACGCCTTCGAACGTGGCAGCAACATACAGGGTTTGATTGTCGAGTGAGAAAACCATCCCGTTGGGCGTGGGCACGCCCTCCACCCAAACGGACACGTCCCCATCGAGGGTGACCTCCCGAATGGTGTCGGTCCCTATGCTGTCATCGGACACCAGGGTCGTGCCCCAGGGCGTCGTGACGACGAAGTTCGGTGCGCCGAGATCACCTGCAATCGCCGCCGAGACGCCGTTGGCCGGATCGATCAAGAGGAGCTCGCCGGTGCCGATGGCCGCGCCGAGGATCCCGGTTGCGTCGCTGGCCAGCCCGAGAATCGACTCGGATTCGGCGACGACCTCGAAGGTGCCGTCTGGCGAGAACTGGAGCAACTGGTCGTCGCCATCGTTCACGATCGCAGAGACAAAGAGTGTGCCGGCAGCATCGAAGGTAATGCCCTCGGTGCGCGTGGCCACCGGATCACCAAATGGCTGCACTTCGCCGACGGCGATGTCGGTCGCGCAGCTGCGCGTCGGCCCGTTATCTGAGCCAGGATCGGAGCTGCATCCAGCAATCGTGAGCAAACCAGCGCAAGCGAGCATCAACCAGTTCTTCATGGGACATCCTTCCTGAGGCGCGACTCGGGTCACCGAGCGCTTATACCGCAAACCGTCTCGATGACGCAGCGCGCAAAATGCGCACTTCTTGCGCGGACAAAATGAGGCGCGCATGAGTTGCGCCTGCGCTCGCCGGTGCCAGTCTTGGATGATGCGAGCCCAGCAATCAAGGTACCAAAGATCTCAAGGCTTTGGACCTGCGTCTCTTGCTGGCACGGAAGCTGCTTATCCGCGGCGTGCCCCTGGGTACCTGCAACGTACCGCGCATCGTCTGCGCGGTAGATACGGGAGACCTCTCCATGGCCCATAGCAGTAGCCTCGACGCGGAATCGCTCCGCCTCGTTCTCGATTCCTTCGACGATTTCGCCAAAGCGAACCTCCCCGATGAAAAGCTCCTCGACCTCGATGAGAAGGACATCTTTCCAGAGGAGCTCGTGCGCGCGATCGGCAGCGAAGAGCTCGGTGTCCAGCTCGTGTTCATCCCCGAGGAGCACGGTGGGATGGGCGGCGGAGCCTTTGACGTGTATCGCGTCTGCGAAGCGATGGCTCGGATCGACGTCGGCCTCGCGACCGGGGTCCTGGCGACCTTTCTCGGCAGCGATCCCATCGTGTTCGGCGGAACCCCCGAGCAGAAGGACCACTGGCTGAGCCGTATCGCGGAAGAAGGTTTGCTGATGGCCTACGGGGCGACCGAACCCGCAGCAGGAAGCGACCTCGCAGCGCTCAAGACGGTGGCGGTACCCGTCGAAAAGGACGGCAAGGTCGTTGGATACGAGATCACCGGGAACAAGCAATGGATCTCGAACGGCGGGCACGCCGACGTGTACACCGTGCTCGCCAAGGCTCCAGGTGGGCCCAGCTGGTTCGTGGTAGAGCGTGGCGCCGCAGGCTTCTCGTCGGGAAAACCAGAGGACAAGCACGGAATCCGGCTGAGCAACACGACAGCGCTGGTGCTCGAAAACGTTTACGTCGACGCGGGTCAACTCGTGGGGCTGGAAGAGGGCCAGGGGCTGCAACAGGCGCAGCTGGTCTTTGGGTTCACGCGACTCATGGTGGCCGCCTTTGGCCTCGGCGCGGGCTGGGCGGCCCTCGATCGGACGATCGAATATTCGACAGAGCGGATTCAAGGTGGTGCGCCGCTGTCGGAAAAGCAGGGCTACACGCACAAGCTCATCGTGCCGCATGCGGTGCGCCTCGAGGCGGCGCGCGCGTACATCGAGCAGACGGCAGAAGCCATCGACAAGGGCGGCGACGACCTGCTGAACACCGAGGGCGCAATCGCCAAGTACCTCGCGAGCGAAGCGGGCAATGCCGCGGCGGACGCTGCCATTCAAGGGCACGGCGGCTACGGATACACCAAAGAGTACATGGTCGAAAAGATCAAGCGTGACGTCCGAATCACCACGATCTATGAAGGTACCTCCGAAATCATGGAAATGACAATCGGACGCGACCGCTGGCAGCATCACCTCAAGACGCGCGGCCAGCACTATCACGACCTCGGGCGGCGGCTCGAAGGGGTGCATAGCGAGCACCCAAAGGTCGGCGCTAGCATTGCAGCGCTTGCAGCACACGCCCTTGCGGAAGTCATGGAACGCGCACGCGAGAAGCGGCTCACGCGCAATCAGCACGTCTTGTTTCGAATCGGCGAGCTTGCCTCCTATGTCGAGGGGGCTGCGGCTTTCGCTCGGCACGCGGTCCGTGCGGAGCTCGATGAGCTCAACCCGAAATCTCCGCGACGGTTCTCCCCTCCCGCCGTTGCGGCAATGGCACGGGTTTTCGCACGTGAAGCGGCGCAGCGCGTTGCGGTGGACGGCATGCGTTGGGTCATTGGCGCAGAGGGAGCTGGGAGTGCAGACGCTCAGTCGCTCGAAACGAGCGCGGGCCTGTCGAAAGTTTATGCAGCCCAGGCGGGGTTGATCGAAGACATGAATCAAGTGGGGGATGCGCTTTACGAGCGCTCCTGAGCAACGAGGGAGCCCGCAGATGCGAGATCAGGTACATCGAGCCATAGCTGTCGTCGGGGTCGGCGCAGTCCTTCCAGATGCCCAAAATGCCAAGGACTTCTGGCACAACATTTCAACTGGGCGCTACAGCATTAGCGAAACACCTGTCGACCGATGGGACCCGGCGCTTTACTACGACGCGGACCCCAAGGCCCCGGACAAGACGTACTCGAAGATCGGCGGCTGGATTCGCGAGTTCAACTGGGAGCCACTGAAGTGGAGACTTCCGATTCCTCCGAAGGTCGCCGAGGCGATGGATCGCACGCAAAAGTGGTCAATCATGTCGGCGCGAGAGGCGCTGCTGGACTACGGCTATCCGGAGCGCCCGCTCGACGGCGATCGAACGGCGGTGATCCTCGGGAACGCGATGGCCGGCGATCAGCATTACAAAACCGCGCTTCGCATCTTCTTTCCCGAGTTCACCCGTGAGCTCGATGGCGCGCCAAGCTTTCAGGCGCTTCCGGACGACGTCAAAGCCGCGATCGTCGACGAAACGATGGGACGGGTGCGGGAGCACTTTCCGAGCATCAGCGAGGACACGATGCCCGGCGAGCTTGCGAACATCATCGCAGGCCGCGTGGCGGCGGTGTTCAACTTCCATGGACCCAACTTCACGGCCGATGCGGCCTGTGCGTCGGCGATGGCCGCTTTCAGCGCTGCCATTTCGGGGCTCGAAGAAGGGGACTACGACGCGGTCCTCACCGGCGGCATCGACAGCAACATGAGCGCACCGAGCTATACGAAGTTCTGCAAGATCGGCGCGCTCTCGGCGACCGGAACGCGGCCGTACGATGAGGGCGCCGATGGCTTCGTGATGGGCGAAGGCGCAGCTGTCTTTCTCCTGAAGCGATTGGAAGACGCCGAGGACGCCGGGGACAAGATCTACGCCGTCGTTCGTGGTGTCGGCGGGTCGAGCGACGGCAAAGGTAAGGGAATCACGGCGCCCAACCCAATCGGACAGAAGCTCGCGATCGAGCGTGCGTGGGCGCATGCCGGCGAGGATCTTGCGACGGTCAGTCTCATCGAAGGGCACGGCACATCGACCCGGGTTGGCGACGTCGTTGAGGTTCAGAGTATGGTTGACGCGTTCGCCGATGCGGGTCTGCCCAACTCGAGCATTCCGATCGGGTCGGTCAAGTCGAACATCGGGCACCTCAAGGGAGCGGCTGGCGCTGCCGGCCTGCTGAAAGCCACGCTCGCGCTCCACCACAAGCGACTGCCGCCGAGCATCGGCCTCCGGACGCCCAACCCGAAGATCGGGTTCGGTCACATCCCGTTTTACGTCAACACCGAGCTGAGGCCCTGGGACGACTTCAAAGAAGTTCGGCGAGCCGGCGTCAGCGCATTTGGTTTCGGAGGTACGAATTTCCATGCCGTGCTCGAGGAGCACGTGCCTGGGAGGATTCAAAGCAAGAGGCGGAGCTCCGTAGCGGTGCCTTCCGGCTCCTCGACGCCGGCGGCAACCGGTGCCGTTGCGATGGCCGACAAGGCTCCGTTGCGCGGTTCGCTGGTGCTTGGCGCCAGCTCGACAGCCGAGCTGGCGATCAAGCTCGATGCGGTACTCGAAGACGCGAAAGCGGGGCGCGCACCCGATCGCCAGCCGCCAGCCGCTGCGGATCTCAGTGCCGCTGAAAGACTGGCGATCGACTTCGGCGACGCGGCCGAGCTTGCCAAGAAGGCCACGAATGCGGCCAAGGGGCTTCGCGCCGACAACGCGGCGATGTGGAAGGCGCTGAGGGCTCAGGGCATCTTTTACCGAACGGGCGCTGCCCCAAAGACGGCGTTCCTCTTCACAGGCCAGGGTTCGCAGTACGTGAACATGCTCCGAGAGCTTCGCGAGGTGGAGCCGATCGTGGCCGACACGTTCCGAGAAGCCGACGACGTGATGAAACCACTCCTCGGTCAGCCGCTGAGCGAGATCATTTTCGTCGACCCGAATGACGAGGCGGCCGTCGCAGAAGCCGACGAAGCGCTTCGGCAGACCGCGATTACCCAGCCGGCAGTGCTCGCGACCGACCTTGCGCTGACGCGATT
>Ga0265306_10000850_pt1 | contig 14879 bp, 16 predicted proteins | sample Helome_3_FD_192493 | JGI IMG/M metagenome (GOLD analysis project Ga0265306, IMG submission 192493) | Marine sediment microbial communities from subtidal zone of North Sea - Hel_20160420 (Illumina Assembly) | ecosystem: Environmental > Aquatic > Marine > Subtidal zone > Sediment ...
CGTCTTTTTTTGCCGAAGATTTGCCTTTTTTCAGCATGAAAAAAATTTCTGGATCGATCGGCAAATCTTCGGCAAAAAAAGACGTGACCCGGCGGTAACCGATGCCATCTATGAATTAAAGGCATCTTTAAAAAAGCAGCTTAAGGAATTTATCCACAAATTTGATATCGACCTGCTGGTAGCTCAAAATGTCTTGACCATTCCGATGCACATCCCCCTGGGTATCGCCCTGACAGAACTGATTGCCGAAACCGGGATCCCCACCATTGCCCACCACCATGACTTTTACTGGGAGCGAACCCGCTTTATGGTAAATGCCGTCGGCGACTATCTGCGGATGGCCTTTCCTCCCAACCTGCCCAGCATCGAGCACGTTGTCATAAATTCTGCAGCCCAGGAAGAACTGGCCCTGCGGACCGGGATTTCCTCTATTATCATTCCCAATGTCCTGGATTTTGATAACCCGCCTGCCGTCACCCGTCAGGAGACCCGTGATTTTCGCAAAGAAATCGGACTGACTACGGACGACATCCTTATCCTGCAACCCACGAGGGTTGTTCAGCGCAAAGGAATCGAGCACGCCATTAAACTGGTCGAGGAACTCGAAGATCCGCGCTGCAAGCTGGTCATATCCCATGAGGCCGGAGATGAAGGCAGCGATTATGCCGACTGGCTCACGGAACACGCCCGGGAGTCCGGTGTAGACCTGCGTCTGTTGAACCTGCGCATTTCCGACCCCATGAATCCGGATGTCAATCGTAAAGATCTTTACACCCTGTGGGACGTCTACCCCCATGCGGATTTTATCACCTATCCAAGCCTGTATGAAGGGTTTGGTAATGCCTTTCTGGAAGCCGTCTATTTTAGAAAACCGCTGCTTATTAACCGCTACGACATTTTCGTCAAAGACATCGAACCCAAGGGTTTTGATCTGATTGTTATGGACGGTTTTCTCACCCGCCAAACGGTCGAAAAGGTCAAAGAAATTCTGCATTCCCGTGAGCGGCGAGAACAAATGGTCAACACCAATTTTGAGATTGCCGGCCGCCACTACTCCTACCGCGTCCTGCGCAGATGGCTGAGTACTTTGCTGATCAATTTTTTTGGAACCGACGGTTAACAGAGTAGAACCCGGAGTTCCGATTCCACCTAAACCGGAATTAGTAATTCTGATTAATATTTTACAATAATTATATATAGTTAAGTCACTTTCAAACGCTTCCAGCTGCCATCAACTTCCCGCCTCCCGGCCTCGTAGGAATTTGCGGTTCACATTTACTGTCCGACAAAAAAGATTTTTATATAAATTACAGAAGGTTATCGAATTGGCACACCTGTTGCTTTTGCAGTTCTATACATTAGATTTATGTCCCGCGGGTCGCCAAAGATAAGCGCACCGCGCAGAGACTGTAGCTGAAGGAGAAGTATACATGATCGTAAAAAGGCGCACACCGAAAATTGAAGGCATCATCATCCCCTCCAACTGGGATGACGAAGGCAATATCAAAGGCGTATCCCTTCACACCGCCGATGAGAAGGAATATCGTGTTGAGCATGGTGGGGTTGGCAAGGAATTGTTGTCACATATCCATCGTAAGGTGGAAGCCGCCGGCAAAATACGGGAACGGCTGGACGGGCGCCTGTATATTAGCGTTCGCGACTATCAGCCCCTCGGGGAGTTGTCAGAAGAAATAAGGGAACGAAACTAATACTGATTGTAGAAAAAAGGAGGAACTAAAATGATAAAAGCTAAGCACATTACAGTGCGCATATTGATTGTGTTCCTGATGGCGGCTTTTGCCGGAAGCATTTTAGCCGGTGAGAAAATGACAATTGTGGCTTGATTTTAGCCGGCAAATACCTCACAATACAAACCGATACTTTGACAGGTTCAGACAGATCTTCAGGGCTTGCGGCCAGGTGCCTGCGAGAGAGCGGAATTAACTTTGGATGGGTTCGCAGATGAAACGCAGAGATCTTCTAAAATTCGGTTTGTTCACCACCCTGGCGGCCGCGGGAGGCGCCGGCTTTTTGAAGATCTATAAGCATACATCCGGAGTTCATAAGATTATGGAACACCCCGATCCTGTTCTTCGCCGGGTCTCGATGCCGGTGGGTGTGATTGACGACGCCATCGCCTCGTTGAGCCAACATATGATCGCCACATTGAGATACAATTCTCTAGTCGGTTTTTTTTCCAAAGCCTTTATGAGTCGGGGGCTGGCGGCACCCCAGTTGGGAGTTTCCAAGAGATTGATAGCCTGCGGTATTTACGGGGAGCTCAAAGTGCTCATCAATCCGGAAATCGTTGCAACGAGTCAGGCTTATTCGGGATATGAAAACTGCCTGTCTCTGCCGGACTACGACCGCAAAATTATCAAACGACCCGGATTTATCAAATTGAAATACAAAGGGCTGGACAACCGGGAAGATACTCTGGCGGCTGCGAAAGGATATGCGGCCTTGCTGGCCCACGAAATCGACCACCTCAACGGGATCCTTTATATCGATCATCAACAAGACCCGGTCATACCAAGCAGTAGCTAAAGTCGTATTCCCCCAAGTTAAGAAATTAAACAACACCGGGGTTAAGCATCCAATTGTTCTTTCAACCAGGCTTTGACATCGGGCTCCAGTGCATATACACCCTTTAGTTCGCAAACATCTTTTTCGAACTGCTCCGGTAGTTCAAAACGGGCCAGTTCTTCGGCCTCTTCGGAATTGCGGCGGATCAGATAGATCCAGAAGGGTTTGCGCCAGCAATTGACCACAAAATAAGTCGAATAGTCATCTTTGGACCGGATGGTATACTTGCCGCTGCCCCAATCCGTGTTGCCCCATTCAAGATACAACTTAACAGCCTCTTCAGGCCCCAGATCCCAATTAACCTCATCGATCAGGTCGGATTTATTTTTTAACTCTTCCAACGACAGCATCTAAGCCTCCTTTGCTTGCAGGGATTAAAAAAATATATTGAATGTAACTATTCCTACCAGTGCTGTCAAACAATTGAAAATTGTGGATAATTTTTATGAGAAGTTAAATTATTCATTGTTCTTACGCCTCAGATTGAACAGGTTGTCTGCCAGTTCCCGGGGAGAGGCATAATTCAATTCCAAGGTGACGTGTTGATAGGCATCGCTGATGGGAATCTCAAGATTGGCCGGGTCTTTGTAAAAATTGTTCACGCCGGCTTCGATGCCGCTGATGCCCTGACTGCTAAACAACAGCCGGCGGCGGTCAAACATCCCCGAATCTTTCAATTCCTGCATCAATTCAGCCGATATCTGCAGATCTTCTCTGATTTGATTCAGGCACAGCTTAATTCCCTCTTGCATACCGGTCAGGTGGCTGGCTTTCTGGGAGCTGCTCAAAAGCAGCCACATACGCCCATTGAAAACACCGGCAATTGTATAGGAGGACGAATCTGCCATTAACCAGGTGCCTGTCAACAAAGAAATTGATATCGACAGGACAATATAAAGTCGGGATAGTTTCATTTTGGTACTCTCCTGTTTGCTTGAAATTTTTTGTATGTCCTTAACATATGAAATTTTTCCGGGATTTCAATGGGACAAGAGTCAAGAGCAGACTTGACCCCTTTTATACGTTGATTTGGTTGTCCATTTTAAAGTATAATTAACATTTCTACCAATTTTCTTTCCGACCCGATCACAAAATATTTTTTTTGCACTTGCAATGCAAATGGATAGAATTGGTTCTATTTTTTAAAACTATTAAAAGGATAACCTTGAGGATAAAAAGATGACTGCCATTATCGTCATTCTGCTTCTGATTGGCCTGCCGGTTGCAATCGGCATCTTCATTTATAACAAATTCATTCGGCTGCGAAACATGGTTGAAGAGGGCTGGAGCGGCATTGAGGTCCAGCTCAAACGGCGCTCGAACCTGATCCCAAATCTGCTTGAAACCGTCAAGGGGTATATGGGGCACGAGCGGGAGTTATTGAGCAAGGTAACCGAGCTGCGTTCGCAAAGCATGAAGGAGCGGGCCGTCGGTGAGAAAGCCCGCCTGGAAGAAAAGCTTTCGCGCTCCCTTGCCAATGTATTCGCAGTGGCGGAAGGATACCCGGATTTAAAAGCAAACCAGAATTTTTTGGAGCTGCAAGCCGAATTGTCCGAGATCGAGGACCAGATCCAGCTGGCCAGACGTTACTACAACGGAACGGTGCGGAATTTAAACATCCAGGTGGAATCTTTTCCCGGAAATATTATCGCCGGTATCTTCAAATTCACCCGGGCCGAATTCTTCGAAATAGAAGATGCTGCGGACCGCAAGGTGCCCGAAGTAAGATTTTAGTATTGTTGCCTATAAGAAATTTAGGAACCCTCGGCATAGGATTGCTAAAAAGTTTGAGTGCTCTGATTGTGTTTGGTCATCCCCGCGCTGGCAGGCGGGGATCCAGAATCCTAAAGCCTTGAAACAGCTTTTGATTCCCGCCTGCGCGGGAATGACAAAATAGCAAAATAGGCATTTCTGTCAAATGCGACACAGCCTCCTGCGCGGGAAGAACGGACAGTCGACAATATCTATCGTAAATATGGGCAGGTTTAAATTACAAAATATTCTGGCCTTGCTTTTCTTCTGGCTGAGCATCGGGCAGGCGCAGGTTTCTCCGGCCGCCAAACCGGAGAAAATCGTAGACTTTCATAGCCTGATTTCCGTGCATCAGGACGGAAGCATGACCGTCAGCGAAACCATCCGTGTGATCTGTGCCCGCCAACAAATCAAACGCGGTATTATCCGGGAGTTTCCAACGACATACAATGATCGCTATGGCAACAGGGTCAGGGTTGGTTTTGAGGTCGTAAAAGTATTACGCGACGGCCGCCAAGAGCCTTACCATATCAAGGACAGCCCCAATGGCAAAAAAATCTATATCGGCAGCAAAAGCGTCCACCTCAATCCCGGCACCTACACCTATACGATCACTTACAAAACCAATCGGCAGTTGGGGTTTTTCAAGGATTTTGATGAGCTTTACTGGAATGTTACCGGTAACGGTTGGAGCTTTGCCATTGATCGTGCGACAGCGGTGGTAAATTTACCGCCCGGAGCTGAAATTATTAAAACAGCCGCCTACACCGGACCTTATGGCAACAAAGGACAGGATTTCATTGCCGATTTTGACGCCCAGGGCAATTTCACATTTTCGACCACAGGCAGGTTAAATCCCAAAGAGGGACTTACCATCGCGGTTGCCTGGCCCAAGGGATTTGTGGCCGAACCTGGAACTCAGGAAAAACTCGCCTACCTGTTAAAAGACAACCGTAGTGCAGCCATTGGGGTCATCGGACTCATGACCCTTCTGATTTATTACGGTATGGCCTGGTTCAGGGTGGGCAAAGACCCGGCCAAAGGTGCCATTATTCCTCTATTTTCTCCGCCCAAAAATATTTCCCCGGCCCTGGCCCGATTAATTATGCGACTGGGGTGGCGGGAAGACAAGCTATTCGCGGTGGCAGTCGTCAATATGGCCGTGAAGGGTTTTCTAACGATTAGCGAAAATGAAGATGGCGAGTATACCCTCAAAAAAACAGGTAGTGGTAATAAAAGCCTATCAGGGGGGGAGGCCCGGAGCGCCCGCACACTTTTCAGTTCCGGAAGTTCGATCAAACTCAAACAAACCAATCACGAGGATATCCGCAAAGCCAAAAAAAAGCTGCAGAAGCGATTAATGCTGGAAGCCCACAGGTACTTAACGCTTAATTCGGGATATTTTATAGCCGGCGTGATCATTACCATCATTACCCTGGTGGCTATCATCCTGGGAGCGAGCCAGCTGCAAACCGCTCTATTTATGAGTCTGTGGCTGTCAATTTGGACAGTTGGCTGCTGCGTACTGGGTCTTATTGTATTCGGCGCCTGGAGGAACGTTCTAAGATCAGGCGGGGGGGAAATCTGGGGCAAGTCCGGAGCAATCTTTATAACGCTTTTTTCTCTGCCATTTTTTGGCGGTGAAGTTTTCGGTCTCTGGACTTTTTCAACCGCAGTATCGCCACTGGCGACTGTCACTCTTTTTATTATCATCCTGACAAACGCTATCTTCTATCAGCTCCTGAAAGCACCGACGCTTACCGGTCGCAAACTCATGGACCAGATTGATGGGTTTAAGCTCTTTCTCTCGGTGGCTGAAAAGGATCGACTGAATTTCCTGAACCCGCCGGACAGGACACCCGAGCTGTTTGAACGTTATTTACCCTATGCCCTGGCATTGGATGTGGAACAGGAATGGAGCGAAAAATTTGCCAGCGTCTTGGCTGCAGCCGCCAACGGTGGTAACTACAGACCCACCTGGTACAGCGGCAAAAACTGGCAATCATGGGATACGGTCGGATTTGCCTCCGACCTGGGATCATCACTTCCCGGAGCTATCTCTTCTGCTTCCGCGGCACCCGGCTCTTCATCTGGAAGCGGTGGCGGAGGATCCTCCGGGGGAGGCGGGGGGGGAGGAGGCGGCAGCGGTTGGTAACCACCTGGTTAAAGCAGCTTGACGGCATCACTCAGATCTGGATGATCACCCAAAAACCGATATAACGTGGCCCGGCCGACGCCCAGCAGTTTGGCGGCTTTGGCTTTGTTACCACTGGTTTTCACCAGGGCCGCTTGCACGCCTTCTATGTCCAGTTTGCGCGACGGACCGCGACGGATGCAGGTATTTTCGGCTTCCCGCAGCTCCAGGGGCAGATCTTCCGCCGCTATGAACTTCCCGTTGCATCTGACGAAGGCAAACTGAATAGCGTTTTGCAACTCGCGAACGTTGCCCGGCCATCTGTAATCCAGCATCAGGGACATGGCCTTGCGGGAAACCTTAAGGGGTTGCCGGTCGTATCGCTCGGCGGCCTCTCCTAAAAAGCGATCCACCAGCAACGGGATATCAATCTTACGATCGCGCAGCGGCGGCAGATGGATTGGGATCACATTGAGCCGGTAATAAAGATCATCACGGAATCGCCCTTCCTTGACGGCTTCTTTGAGGTTTTTGTTGGTGGCACTGATCACCCTCACATCCACCGAAGCTGTCCTTTCACCGCCAACCCTTTCAAAATGGCCTTCCTGCAGAAACCGCAACAGCTTGACCTGCATGTTATTGGAAAGCTCGGCAACTTCATCGAGGAAAACCGTCCCACCATCCGCCAGCTCAAAACGGCCTTTTTTTTCACGAACCGCGCCCGAAAAGGCCCCTTTGACATGCCCGAATAGCTCGCTTTCGATCAGGCCTTCCGGCAATGCGCCACAATTAATCGGGACAAAGGATGCACCGGCTCGCGGGCTCTCATTGTGAATCGCATTGGCGACAAGTTCTTTGCCGGTTCCGGTTTCCCCTGAAATGTGAACCGTGTAATCATAACCGGAAACATCCCGGATCTGTCGGAATATATCCAGCATTTTGCTGTCGTGGCCAATGATGTTTCCGAAACTTGTCAGCTCAGCGGCCTTCATTTTCAGGCTAAACAAATCGGTTACGTCTCTGAAGGATGACAGAACCCCGGTCAATTGACCGTCGCCATTCTTCATACTGGTAATGGTCGCCTCAAGGCGCCGCGGGTCACCGGTTTTAGTGGTAATATTAATGGTATATTCGGAGGTATCCGCCAGCTCAGGCTCATCTACACAAAAGGCACAGTGCTCACCGCAGAACGGGCTGTCAAACGCCTCATGGCAATCTCGCCCCAGGATCTCCTGCCGGCGGTAGCCGGTAATGCGTTCGGCTTCCTTATTGAAAAAAAAGATGCGCCGATTCATGTCATGGGCAATGATTCCTTCTTTAAGATTGTCCAGGACAGTCTCCAGGTTATCCTGATGGCAGATTAAATTTTCAAGGGAGAAATCGGACATGATCGATCACGGCAATTATATTATAAGTATTTGTATTTTTATATATTTCTTTTTGAGAATTGATCTGAATGATAAGACTAGCATCTTTAGTACAATTAATCTTCAAAGTCAAATTTGGTTCAATAGCGACCGATTCTTGATGCTTGATACTCGCGATAATCTTTATCTATTGACCAGTCAGAATGTCATCGAGTATCGTCAATTGTGGCCGGCAAGGCATCTTTTTTGATTTAATCCGGACAGAGGACCTAAAGTTGACACGGAATCTTCCGGTTTAATTTGATCCCCTTCTGATCAATGGATACGTCATACACCAATATTTCAACTCCACCGAGGACACCACGCCGCAACCCTTTGCCGTATTCCGGATCAATATGGTCGGCCGGTTTGAAAACCTTGGCATCCATTCTTTGAATAAGATAAAACATGAAACAGCGATGGCCAGAATCAAAAAGTGCTTCAAGCGCGGTAATATGTTTTAGACCCCTGGCAGTTACCGCATCCGGAAATGATGCCACGCCGTCATTAACCAGGGTGCAGTTTTTGATTTCCCCAAAACAGCGTTGCCCGTTAGCACCCGTCAGCAACAGATCCAGGCGTGTATGGGTGTTAATTTTAATTTCGCGTTCAACCGCTTCATAGCCGGCTAACTCGGGTACCCCCCCGGCTTTAACAGATTCAAAGACCAACCGGTTCGGCACCAGGGTGTTCACCCCCACCAGGGAAGTCGGCATCTCTATCAGTTCCCAGGTATATTTTAATTTTCGTTTGGGGTTGTCGTGAAAGGATAGATAAACCGGGCGCCCGGGTTCGCTACATCCCTTCATACTGCCGGTATTGGGGCAATGAGCGGTTACAACTGTGCCGTCTTTTAATTTTACATCAGCTAAAAAGCGCTTATAACGCTTGATCAAAGTGCCCGGGATCAGTTCCGGCCACCCCAGGCCATTAAATTTATTTGTTTCCTTTGGTTTTGCCATAGCCCGAACCCGGATAAACCGGAAATAACAAATCTCAAATTCCAAATAGCAAACAAATTCCAATGACCAAAATCCCAAATTCAAAACCAGCTTATGATCTCGTTTTTGGAAAAATTGGAATGACTGCAATAATTGTTTTTAATGTTTAGGTCATTGATTTTTGTAGTTTGTAATTTATTTGTATTTTGGTGCTTGTTATTTGATTTTTATGCCATCGAAATCTTGCAATATGAACTATATACCAATTACTGAACTCCATAAAATTTAAATCAAATAATTCTTTTCGATAAAGTCAGCCAGTTGATCGATGTCCTCCAGGCCGAAAACCGGGACTTCCATTACCATTTCGACATCGGTGGCAACGGCTATCAGATTGGCGTCATCAGCCAGCATGACTTCTTTGTGGCGGGCGGCTCGAACGACCTCGATTTTTGGCTTCTGCTCCCCCTTATATCCTTCCGTGATCACCAGATCCAGATCGGCAAAAAAATTTTGCAGGCCGTCCAGAGTGCCCTCATGATCGTTTTTGATCATTGCGATTTTTCCCGGTGAGGCAATAATAACCGTTTCCGCTCCCGCATCCTTGTGACGCCAGCTGTCTTTGCCGGTTTTGTCGAAATCAAATATGTGATGGGAGTGCTTGATGGTACCGATTCTGTAACCCCGTCCCTTGAGGACGGGAATCAGTTTTTCGATCAGGGTGGTTTTGCCGGTCTGAGATCGGCCGACGATACAAATGATGGGCGCCATATATCCGTCCTTGATGTAGTATAACAAAATGAAATTAAACGCGTTACGAGTTACAGGTTGCGCGTTTTGCGGCATAGGGCATGGCGCATAGCGTAAAGGCCGACAAATCGGTTATATCAAAGAATTCTAACGCTTTGCCCTATGCGCTCTGCTCTATAATCCGCATTCCAAAATCGCAAAACCCGCAACTCCAACATTCGAGGTTCAAATGGCACGGTGGGCCGCGCCCAAGACTTAAAGTCGAAAACTATGTTGCCCAACCTATCTTGTCAAGCCAAATGAAATGATTATGATTATTCAGTTTTGGGACACACCATCTTCCGGCATTCAAACAGGTGAAACTATGGCGGCTTTACTGGAAGTAAAAAACCTTGTCAAAAAATATAAAACCGTCACTGCAATAGACGGCGCCAGTTTCAGCGTTGAAAAGGGGGTTTGCTTCGGCCTGCTGGGGCCGAACGGGGCCGGTAAAACGACAACCATCGAAGTCATAGAAGATGTTATCCCGCCTACCGCCGGTGAAATTCTTTATAAAGGCAGACCCCGAACCGTTTCATTTAAAGATGAAATCGGCATACAGTTTCAGACGACTTCTCTGCTGTCATTTTTAACTGTCCGCGAAACCCTGGAAACATTCCAAAACCTTTACCGTAAGGCCGCCGATATCGATAACCTGGTAGAACTATGTCACCTGAGCGAGTTCCAGCATCAATATAACGATAAAATATCCGGCGGTCAGCGACAGCGGTTTTTACTGGCAATGGCGCTGATCAATCGACCCGAACTGCTGTTTCTGGACGAACCCTCCACCGGGTTGGATCCCCAGGCACGACGAAATTTGTGGGATTTGATTCAGCAAATCAAAAAGGAAGGCAAAACCATCATTCTGACCACCCATTACATGGAAGAGGCCCAACACCTCTGCAATGAAATCGCGATCATGGATTACGGCAAAATCATCGCCCGGGGAACTCCGCAGAAACTGATCAAGCAACACAGCCCTGAGATGACGGTCGTTCTTCCATTGCAAAGCGTTAATCACTCACTGGAGAACCTGCCGTTGCCGTATCGCCGCGTTCACGACACCATTGAAATCAAAACCAACGACGTCAATTCCTGTCTGGATCTTCTCCTGTCCCAACGTGTGAACCTGTCAGATCTGACGGTTCGCTCACCCAGTCTCGAATCTGTGTTTTTGAATTTAACCGGGCGACAGTTGCGAGAATAATTATGAGCTTTAGACGATTCTGGACCATGTTCAAAGCAAGAAACCGTGAGTTTTTCAGAGACCGGGCTGCCTTCGGATGGAATTTTTTGTTTCCGTTTCTAATCGTTGCGGGTTTCGGGGTCATCTTCGGCGCCAAATCCTATACGGAGTACAAAATCGGCCTGTTTCCCCATGAAGCGGTTACGGTCACCCCGGCAGATCCTCGGATACCGAATGGGCTTCGTAAGTTGCGTTATACCAAATTTATTGGGATTCCTACCAAATCGGAAGGATTGGACAAGCTTAAGCACCACAAAATCGACTTTTTACTGAAACTTGGTAACCCCCCTTACGATTACTATGTCAGTGACGCCTCCCCCAAAGGCTACGTCATCGAACAGATGTTCACGCTCAGCCTGATTCCACCGGATTTTAAAACCGGTGCACAAAAAAAAGAGATTCAGGGTAACGCCATCCGCTACCTGGATTGGTTGTTCCCCGGCATTCTGGCAATGAATATGATGTTCAGCGCACTCTGGGGGGTGGGGTATGTTGTGGTGCGGTACCGAAAAAACGGGGTTCTAAAGCGGTTAAAGGTCACGCCGTTGAGCGCGTTTGAATATCTATCCGCCCAGGCTCTGTCCCGGATCTTTCTGCTAATGTTTACCCTGGTGGTGGTGTGGCTGGGGTGTGATTTTATATTTTCATTTACCGTGCTGGGATCGTACGCGGATCTTTTTTTGATTTTCTTTTTAGGCAGCACGAGTCTGACGGCTCTGGGCCTGGTTCTGGCTTCCAGAGGTACCAGTGAAGAATTTACCACCGGAATCTTAAATTTCATTTCCTGGCCCATGATGTTTTTGTCTGAAGTCTGGTTTTCCCTGGAAGGTGCACCGCAATGGGTCAAGGCGGCATCGCGGATATTTCCCCTCACCCACATTCTCACGGCCGTTCGTAAAATCATGCACGACGGTGCCGGCTTAATGGAGGTCAGCGTTGAAATAGCCATACTGACGCTGATGACGCTGGCATTTTTAGTCTTGGGGGCTGTGATGTTCTCGTGGAACAAATAAAAGCCATCGGCAAAAAATTGCAAATGTCGCACCGGCATAGCCAGGACCAAATTGCACCCTCTAAACTATTCAAAATTATCGGTTATTTTAATACTAATCTTACTTATCGAATTTATCTTGTACTAGGTAATCACCCCTCCATTGTGAATTAAATTTCAGAATTGTCGGACTGCCGTTTCACACTATATTGAATTAATATTTTCTAATAATTGAATAACCACCTGAAAATATATCAAATCTGAATTTCACTAGGGTTTGCATGATTTTTGCATTTCCTGGCAGTATTTATCTTGACTCAAATTTATGTAACCGTTGGCGAGGCATAAGTCTCGCTTCATTTAACATCTTTAAAAATATGGCCTTAATAAATCTCAAAAAAAATGAATTTCAAGCCAAAATTGTCTATTACGGCCCTGGTAGAGGTGGGAAAACCACTAATCTCGAATACATTTTCAAAAGGTCAGCAAAGCATATAAATTCCAATATGGTTACCCTTAACACCCAAGAGGGGCATACCCTTTTTTTCGATTATCTGCCTTTTGATATTGGAGTAATAAACGGTTATAACTTAAAAGTACAACTTTATACCGTGCCTGGACAATTAAAATATAGGGCAACTCGACGGGTGTTGTTGAGAGGTGCGGATGGCATTGTGTTTGTGGCAGACGCCATGGCAGTGCGCCGAGCGGAAAATATTGTCACTTTGCAAAACCTGAAAGAAGATTTAGCCTATTATAAAAAAAGAATCGAACAGATTCCGCTTGTAATCCAATATAACAAGATGGATCTCTTAGAAAAAGGGATTCGATTGTTACCGATCGAGACGCTTGAAAAAGATATCAATCGAATACCCAACACACCTTCTTTTGTAGCGAGTGCTTGGCAGGGAAAAAACGTCCTTGCAACGTTGAAGAAGATAATTCTAACGACGGTGGCTTCGATTAAGAACGATTTTGACTCTGCTAAGATTAGGCAAAATCACCGCCTTAACTCAGAGGTTGTCAACATATAATAAGTTTTTTCCCCATGCCAAGCCCTGCTTTCAAACAATGGGTATTTGAAAATGCAGATGTGGCGGCCTGTATTCTCGACACCATGGGCAACCTTCTGGATGGTGCCTATACACGCATTATGGATTTGATTGATGAAAGCGCCGAGCAGCGCATCCTGAACGCCCTTAATATGCTTTCTTTGAGGATCGGCCCGGATCTTCCCATGACGAATAACGATATTGCGGACATGACCGGCACTTCACGGGAAACTGCCGCACGAGTCATCTCCCGCCTTCAGGAGGCCGGCTTGATCCGAAAATCCCGCTGCCACATCGAGATCCTCTATGGGCTCCAGGAGGATGGATTATCCACCAGTCCGATTTTCATCCTTTAGACCTCAAAACCCAAATTGAACGATTTTCAAGCCTTGTCGGCCGTTGGTGGCAAAAATCGGTAACAATAAGTTTGGGTTTAAAAAGCCATTCAGTGACCCAGGTCATTGTTCTCTGCCGAACTCTTGGATAAAAATACGCAATATCAGGATAAGAGACTTTTAAAATATTAAGGTGCTGATGCAAATGTCGGTGTAGGTATGATAAATATAAAAGGTCCTGACGATAGTTTTGAGGAAAGTGGGAAACATCTCCCCGAAAATAGAAAAGCCAAACGTTTGAAACACAGAGGAACCATCATGCTTTGCGATGAATCCTCAGAATACTATAGCTATGCACAGGTTGTTAACGTAAGCGGTGATGGTATGTACTTTGACTCAGATCATGGATTCAAGCAGGGAAAAAGGATTGACATCCGGTTCAATAACCCACCCTTCAAAACTGCTCCTAATTATTATCATGCCACAGTTCAATGGTGTAAGCCGCTGTCCCAAGTAAAATCTATTATTCCCTTTGGTGTCGGGGTAAAATTCCACTGACACTTTAAGACACTTAAATAAGATAAGGGGCAGGGTTATCTGATCCTGCCTCTTTCTTTTCAAATCCCCATTGACATTCATCACTCTCTCCTGCTATCGGTCAATCAGACACACAGGGCTGCCACTGGCTCTCCTTTGGCTTTCAAATTGACCCACCGATTTGTTCTGGTAACGACCTTATGGGTCTTTTCATTGGGAAATTGTATCTGTCAATTAGGGCAAAGTAACAAGAGACAGATGATAACCGTTCTTTTTTCATCTATGTAACGAGTTGAGGTCATCATGCCTATTAAGGTTTTAATAAAGCGACAATTCAAGGTGGGACTTTTTAAAGAGATTAAGAATTTGATTAGAGATTCGCGTTATGAGGTCATGGACCAAGAAGGATACGTCTCTTCAGAAACTCTGTGGGACCATGAAAATCCATTTCGAGTTGTGGTGGCTTCAAATTGGCGAAACGTAGAAGATTGGAAAAATTGGGTAAATAGCGATTTGCGGAAATCCATAGAGCAAAAGTTCGATGAGCTCCTTGATGGCGAGACTGAGTATGAAATTTTTGATATAGGCTTCTACCCTCACTATTTACACTGGCATTAGTGGAAACGTCAGCATTACGGTCAGATGGCAATGCTATTCTAAAGTCTCGCAATCCACCAACCAGATGACGCAAGGTTCACCCCTGGTCAACTCGAAGTCTCCCCTGCTTCCTTGCTTTCACCTTGGGGTGGAGTTAAGATATCCTCAATATATATGCATTTCTGGTGATGTTGTGCTATTGGCAAGAAATTACAAGATCAGTATTTTCCACTTTTCTATAATAATATTACAATAGATGGAAAATTTTCCATCTAACATAATGTTATGAACAGGGGAATAATAAATTGAAATTAAACAATATTACATCGATTGGCCTGTGGGTTGGTTTGGCTTTGATAGCACTCGGTTGGATTCAAGTTATACCTTTATTATACGGTTGGATCGGCTTTGCTATTGCAGTTCCTTCCTTTATTGTGGAGGCAATAAACAAAAAAAAAATGCCTCCTTCTTAGACAGGAGTTTCAGAGATAACCGTTTCTAATTGCCATA
>Ga0265306_10000851_pt1 | contig 14873 bp, 13 predicted proteins | sample Helome_3_FD_192493 | JGI IMG/M metagenome (GOLD analysis project Ga0265306, IMG submission 192493) | Marine sediment microbial communities from subtidal zone of North Sea - Hel_20160420 (Illumina Assembly) | ecosystem: Environmental > Aquatic > Marine > Subtidal zone > Sediment ...
TTTTTATTTCTACTTGTGGGACAGCAGTGCCTCCGTCCCCTTTTCAACGCCCTTTTCTCACGAAATCAGGTTTAGCGCCTGGATCATCCCATACTAGCGATCGCGGCCATGGCCCGCATGAATCGGCGGAGTCCGTCCTGACCAGGGCAATGCCTCTGCCAGATCGCGGGCGACTTTGATCAATGTAGCCTCATCGCCAAACCGTCCAACCACCTGGACGCCAATCGGCAAGTTATCGGATTCCTGCGCCAGGGGTAAGGAAACGGATGGCTGGCCGGTAACATTAAAGACGCCGACAAACTGGAACAGACGAGTATCACCTTTCATAAAATCTTGCGGGGAAAGGTCTTCCCGCGTTGTCGAAAATTCACCGTGTGGGCGTGCTGTGGTGGGCAAGGTCGGCGTCAACAGGATGTCAAAATCCCTGGTTGCAGTTCCAATGTCGGCCCGGACTCTGCGCATGGCTTCAAAAATTTCCCCGGCATGGGACATCGGCAACGTCTGGGCCTGTTGATAAAGTTTCAGATTTACCGGTTCCAGTGTGTCTTTGTCGATCTTGCGTTTCATCATTGCTGCGGCCTTATCCAGGCCAGCGATGCCGAGATGAAATCCGCCCATCACAGCGGTCAGATTATCTGCCGACTCGAAGGGAGCCTCAATTTCCTCGACCTGGTGGCCCATGTCTTGCAGGATCCCGGCGGTCCGTTTTACGGCCTGCAGAACTTCTTCATCGACATCCATCTCCCCCCATTTAGTCAAGGCGATCCCGACACGCAAATTAGCTGTCGGCAGTTCCAGTTCTTCAAGATAAGACCGTTGCGGCTGAACAATAATGAAAGGATCACCGGGCGCAGGCCCCTGGTACATATCGAGGGCCGCTGCCATATCCCTGACAGAGCGGCAAACAACAAACTCTCGGGCCAATCCGAACAGGGGGTCCTGGCGCGCAGGACCACCGGTGATGCGGCCCCGCGACGGATTGAATCCGACCAAACCGCAGCAAGAGGCCGGAATGCGGGTCGAACCTCCACCATCAGAAGCATGGGCCATGGGCACAATACCCGCCGCGACGGCTGCGGAGGAACCGCCGGAGGATCCGCCTGCGGTGCGCTCCAGGTTCCAGGGATTACGCGTGATTCCGTTTAATATGGACTCGGTAAATCCCGCTGTGCCAAGCTCGGGGGTCGTGCTACGGCCGACTATGCGGATTCCCTGGGCCCGGCCGCGTTGCGTAAAATAGCTGTCTTGCGTCGCCCGGTGCCCTTCAAACAGGCGGCAGCCTATTTCCTGTAAGCGCCCGGTTTCGGTCGCGCCTATATCTTTGCGTAAAAAGGGCACGCCCGGAAACAAACCTGTTTCGCTTCCGTTCACAGACTCTGCATCCTCGTAAAACTCGATCACCGCATTGAGCTCCGGGTTCACCTTCTGGTAAGCGCTACGAGCCAGGCCGGCCAACTCGGCCGCGGTCATATCACCAGCCGCTACCAGTTGACCGAGCGCGGTCGCGTCCAGGGCTGCGTATTCTTTCAGGTTCATCGATTGCCTCCTACGATTTGCATCGTGTTTTTTCTATCTCGTCATCTTTTCCTTAATTCGGCGCTTTTGTGATCAGTGGATGAAAGCACGCCACATCACGAATGCCATCTAACAGCGTGGTTGCGGGAACTTCATGCCGGCAGCGATCCTGTGCGTAGCTACAGCGCGGCGCGAAGGCACATCCGGGCGGGCGATTTATCGGGCTCGGCACTTCACCGCTGATAATTTTCAGCCGCTCGCGCTGGGTCGGATCCAGTGTCGGCACCGAATCCAGCAGTGCCCGTGTATAGGGGTGGGCGGGCGCATTAAAAACGTCTTTGACCGGGCCGCCTTCGACGAGCTTGCCCAGGTACATGACAATAACCCGATCGGCGATGTAATCGACGGTTCCCAGGTCATGGGTAATAAAAAGATAACTGACGCCGAGCTCCCGCTGTAATTTATTAAGGAGTTCGAGTATTTGCGCCTGAACCGAAACATCGAGTGCTGCGGTCGGCTCATCGAGAATAAGCAATTTTGGCTCTAGCGCGAGCGCACGCGCAATCGAAATGCGCTGCAGCTGACCACCCGAGAATTCGTGAGGATAGCGGCGCATATGTTCTGGTCTCAAACCAACCTCCGTCAACAGGGTCGCCACGCGTTCATTTAATTCTTTACGGGACAGGCTAAAGGCGGTTTTAAGAGGCTCACCGATAATCGCGCCAACCTTCATTTTCGGGTTCAACGCCGAATGCGGATTTTGAAAAACAATGCTGATTTCGCGCCCGATCCGGTCGCCCATAACTTTGGAAATATCAGCGAGATGCTCACCTTGGACGACAATCTCGCCAGCGGTGGCGGTCTGCAGGCCCAGCACCGTCATAGCCAGGGTACTTTTACCACAGCCGCTTTCGCCGACGATGGCAACTGTCTCGGCTTTATTGACATGGAAAGTAACATCGTCCACCGCACTGACGATGCCATTTTTTGTCGGGAATTCCCTGGTCAACCCTTCGACAGCGAGGAGCGGAATCTCGCTCATTCGGTGGCAACCCTTTGTGCCGTGTGATGGCAGGCTGCCTGGTGATCGGCGCGGTAGCCCTGCATGCCCGGCGGCGTGGTGGCACAAACGTCAGTCGCAAAATCGCAGCGGTCACAGAAAGTACAGCCGGCCATAGGCAGTGCCAAATCGGGCACCTGGCCACGGATCGATTCAAGCTCGCCATCTGCCCTTCCCAGGGTCGGCACCGTGCTCATTAATTTCCGGGTATAAGGATGCAGGGGATCGGCGAAAACATCGACCACCAGACCGTTCTCAACCACTTCACCCGCATACATAACGGCAACCCGGTCACAAACCGTGGCAACAACGCTTAAATCATGAGTGATGAAAAGGACAGCGAGATCGTAGGCCGATGCCAGTTCTCGCAGCAATACGATAATCTGTGCCTGCACGGTAACATCCAACGCCGTGGTGCATTCATCGGCGATCAAAAGCCTGGGCTTACAGGCCAGTCCGAGCGCAATCATGACCCTCTGGATCTGTCCGCCCGACATCTGGTGGGGATACTTGCCGAGGGCGATTTCCGGATCGGGCATTTGCACATCCTGTAATCCTTTTCTAGCCGCTTGAACGGCTTCCTTTTTGCCAAATGGACGATGACAGCGGATCACCTCGACCATCTGCTGGCCAATAGTAAAAAACGGGTTTAGCGCGCGCATCGGATTCTGAAAGATCATCGCCGCAACACCGCCGCGTAAATGGGCAAGTTCAGGTTCTCCGCGCCCAACCACTTCGTAGCCGTCAAGCTTTACACTACCGGAAACTTTGCCAGGGCTCGGCACCAGCCCGAGGCAGGCCAGGGCTGTCAGCGATTTGCCCGAGCCAGATTCGCCCACCAGGCCGACCACCTGCCCTTTGTGAAGGTCTAGCCTGACGCCGCGCAAGGCCTTGACATTGCGCACCAGGCCGGGGAACTCGACCCGCAGGTCGGTTATCTGCAGAATTGGCTCAGTCATTCGCTGATACCATGTTTGGGGTCGAGTACATCGCGCAGGCCATCGCCGATCAGATTAACCGCGAGCACAGTAAGAAAGATTGCAAAGCCAGGACACAGCGCTGTCCACCAATGCTCGAGAAACTGGGTTCGTGAGGATGCCGCCATCAAACCCCATTCGATGGTCGGTGGGCGAGCACCGAGACCGATAAAACTTAGCGATGCCGCCGCCAGGATAGTGAAACCGAAATCCATCGAGCCCTGGACGATTATTGGCGTCAGCGAATTCGGCGTAATGTGGCGAATCATGATACGAAAGTGGCTAACGCCCATGGCACGCGCCGCATCAACATACAATTCCTCGCGAACTCGCATCACCGCACCACGAGCGATCCGTGCGTACCATGGAAACCACGATATGGCCAACGCTATCATGGCGTTGTTCAGGCCGGGGCCAAGTGCAGCGACAATCGAAATCGGCAGGAGTAATGGCGGGAAGGCTAGAAATATATCCGAGAAGCGCATCAAGGCGGCGTCGACCCAGCCTCCGAAATATCCCGAAAGCACGCCGATGGGTGCGCCAATTGCGATGGCCAGGAAAGTCACGAACGCACCCACCATCATCGAGGTCTGCCCCCCTACAAGGACGCGGGAAAAAATGTCGCGGCCAAATTTGTCTGTGCCCATGAAGTGATCGAGACTGGGAGGTAGAAGTTTATCCGCAAATGAAATTTTGGTCGGTGCATAGGGCACGATCCACTGTGCAAAAACTGAGGCGAGCAGGATTATCGAGAAAATTACAATGCCGACGACGAACAGTTTGTTGTGCACGGCAAAAGCGCGCGCACGTAACCAGAACCCGGCTGACACAGGTTCGGCAACGAACGCTGATAGGTTCGCGTTCACTGAGTTTTTAGCCTGGGATCAACGACGAAATACAGAAGGTCCACAATCAAGTTGATTCCCAGGTAAGTCGCGGCAAGGAATAGTGTCGTGCCCAGCACCGCGGGAAAATCATTCTGCACAATGGATAACACCAGGAATCCACCCAGCCCGGGCCAATCGAAGAGGAACTCCACAACCACCGACCCGCCCAGCAAAATGCCGTAGGTCAAACCGATAACCGTCATCATCGGGATCAAGGTCGCCTTCAGGGCATGACGATAATAGATCGACCGCTTCGGTACGCCGTAAGCGAAGGCTGTGCGAATGTACTCCTCGCCAAGCACTTCCACCATCATGTTGCGGGTAATGCGCGTGACGGACGCGAGGGTGACTATAGCCAAAGTCAGGGTTGGCAGAATGAGATGCAGCACCGCGCTCTTGAAAGCACCCCATTCACCGGCCATCAGTGTATCGATAAGGAACAATCCGGTGGTTCGGGGAAACTTAACATCAAGCAGGATTTCCGAATCCAGGCGCCCCTGAAGGGGCAACCAGTTGAGCTGGCCGTAAAAGATAATTTGCAGAATCATAGCCAACAGGAAAGCCGGGATGGCCACGCCACCGACGGCCCCCGCCCTGGCTAAATTGTCTAGCCAGGAGTTTTGCTTCACCGCCGACAAAACTCCCAGGGGGATGCCGATGATTATGACGATGATGATGGCCAGCGTAGTCAGTTCGATAGTCGCACCCATGCGGTTGCGGATCTCGACGATTACCGGAACGCTGGTGCGCAGACTGGTACCCAGATCACCCCGGGCAACTTGACCCAAATACAGCCCGTACTGGGTTAGCAAGGGCTTGTTGAGTCCCAGCTCCTCTTCGGCGCGGAGGATCTGTTCAGCGGTAGGACGGTCACCCAGGATCAAATTAGTCGGCGAGGCGGGCAGCACACGACCAAGAAAGAAGGTGATCGTCAGAACCCCAAACAGGATGCCGACCATCAGGATTAGTCGGGAGGCAATATACTTGATCATCGAATTCCCCGGCAATGACCTGATCGAATTGAGCTACCTCGTAACCGGGACAGGCCAATATAGAGCACTCGGCCTGTCCCGTGATCGAAGGAGGTATTGGTCAACCTGGGCGCTGATCTGTATACCTATTTGCGCAATTCGTAGATAAACAGCGTTTCATAGGCCGGGTTAAATTGCTTATCCATACCTTTCAATTTATCACTGTGAGCGTAGTAGCGTTTTGCATCAGCGAAGAAGATCGCCGGCGCGTCTTTCATCAGTATGTCCTGCGCCGCGACATACTTCATGGCCGCCTCGTCAAGGCTAACACCTTCGGCAGCGGTGGCCGCGTCAATAGCCTCGTCCAATGCCGCATTGGAATAGAAGGACAGATTGAAGAGAGCTTTTTTCTCCGACCGCCATTGGGAATAAAGCCAGTCAGATGGCGTTGCATAGGCAGGCCACCAGGTCATCGAGGTGATATTGGTCGCAGTTTCAAGCTTCTTGGCCTTGCCCCACATCACGCCCCATTCGTTCGGCAGCAATTCAACCTCTACACCAACCTCGGCGGCGGTCGCCTGAAACAGTTCCATGGAATTCGCATAAGAGGCAACACTGGGAATGTATTGAACAGTGACCTTCCAGTCATTCACCGGAACACCCGATTCCTTCAGCAACTGCCTGGCTTTTTCCAGATCATATTTCGGCATATCGTAAGCGCCGTGACCCCACATGGTCTTCGGCAGAGGACCAACCGGCAACGAGCCAACACCATACATGATGTCTTTGATGACAGAATCGTAGTCGAATAGATGCGTTAAGGCCTGACGAAATTTCAAATTGTCCGTCGGGGCTTTTTTAAAGTTAAAAAGATACATCGAATTACGCCAGCTTTCGCCCATGCTGACACTAACACCAGAAGCCGAGCCGACCGCTTCAATCTGATCGGGAGGAATAACCGCGAAATCGCCTTCACCCGATTTGACCATCTGCACACGGGTCGAACCTTCCGCCACGGTTTTAACGATCAATCGATCAATTTGGCCGGCTTCCCAACCACCCCAGTAATCATCAAATTTATCGAGAACAATCTGCACGCCCTTTTCAATTGAAACCCACTTATAAGGACCCGTGCCCGCTCCCTGCCCCTCTTGCATCCAGTCATGGCCTTTCGCCGTCGAGCCTGGCGAGATGATGTAACTTCCATATTGCCCACTGGCGACAAGGTCGAGCGCCACAGGATATTTCAATTTAAATACGATGGTGTGCGATGAGGGTGTTTCAATATTATCCAGGCCCGCCCACAGGAAGGACGCTCCGCGGCCTTCACTTTTTGTCCACATTATCGAATTCTTGACGGCCTCGGCATTCATTTCTGCGCCATCGTGAAATTTTACGCCCTTACGCAGCTGAAAAGTCCAGGTCTTGCCGTTGTCAGCCTTTTCCCAGGATGTGGCCAGGCGGGGTTCGACTTTGCCATCCTTGTAGAAAGTCAGGGTCTCATAAATATTTCCCAGTACATAGGTTTCTTCTGAATAGGTCGCCGCCGGATCCCAGTCATGATAGCTGGCGCGCGCTGGCCAGATCACCGTATTTGCAGCCTGTGACACGCTGGGAATCGCCGTCAGGGCAATCGCCGTCAGGGCGAATGTGGCAATTATTCTGTGGAACATCTTCATCGTACTTTCTCCTCGGGTTTATTATTAAAGGTATTCAGTTGCGCCAAATTTAAGATCAGTGAGAACCTGGACAGGCAGAATATACTAGTGATTCACCAAATCACCAAAACTTCTATCTAACGCGCCCATCATTGGTTAAATGTGAGTTTCGCCAGGCAAAGAGCAAACCTGGAAAACCCGGGGTAAATCGAAGGGAGTAAAAGGGGGCCCCATCATTCGGTTATTCTAGTTTTCGATGCGGTAGAGCTCAATTACCTTGGGTCCGATTTCAGCGCTGTCATATAGGGGAATCGAACAGGCATTATTAGAACAGACGAAAGCAGCCGCACGCGGAAGCTCCGGGTAGACGATGTCCGCGTTCGCGAGCGGACCCTCACTCCGGTCCCACCAGTCCAGCCGCAGGTAACTTCCGGGAAAAGAGCGCGCGGCATCGAATAGTGCCCTGGCCGCGAGATCCTGCTTGGCGCCGACGATCGTTATATGTACCGGCGCCGAATTGAGTTCATAGTCAGCCAGCAGTATCGCGGGTTGGAACAGGAACTGCTCACTCAGTTCGGGTGCCGCCAGGAAACGCATCGCGTGGGTGGCTATACGGCGTGGTTCTTCCGTACCCAGATAATTTGCGGCACTATTGGCGCTACGAGCGAGTGCTGCAATTTCTTCGACTTGCCGAACGGGCTCGGAAAAAACGCCCTCGGTCGCGGGTTCGACCGCGGCACTGTTGTAGCCACCCTGGTCATTCCTGAAGTGATACTCGATAAATGTCAGCGTTTGCTCAAGCTCGTGTAACCAGCGACGATCTGCCGTGGATTGATACAGCGCGATAAACGCTTGCGCCATGGCCTGGTTGTCGCCGAGATAAGGACCACCATTGTCTGCCTCGCCATGACGAAAGCCGCCGTCCGTCAGGCGCCGGTGTTGCAGAATGTAATCGGTCGCCGCCAGCGCCCTGGTTAAGGCACTTTCATGGCCGGTCGCGTTATATACCGCGAGCAATGCCTGAATAAGCCAGCCGTTTTCGCGCGCATAGATATGGCGGTCGATTCGCGGGATGCCGAGCGCACGCCGGTCACCGTCATTCAAGGCAAAGTACTGATGGCCGTCAATCTCGAGACTCAGATCGGCATCCTGGCTGGTGTAATAGCCGCCCTCGGGATCCCGTAAAAAAGAATCCAGGTAAGCGAGGATCGATTCGATCGCCGCGAGATAAGCCGGATCCTGCCAGCGCGCATAAGCAAGCGCATAAAGGCGCAGGTTCTCGGCCTGGTAAAACATTATTTTTTCGAAATGTGGTGATAACCAGTCGAGCTGATCGGAGTACTGGTATACGCCACCCCATTCCGGGTCAATCAAATGCAGACCATTGTGCAGCGTAAGCCGCGCGATTAATTCGTGCTCTCGCTTGCCCAGACGCGCCTGTTCCAGCGCGTATTCGGTTGCGGGTGAATTGACGAACTTGTGAATTTTACCCCAGCCCCCAAAACGGGCATCGTAAAGGTCAAAGAAAGCTTGCTCCAGTTCTGCGCGCCGTTCAGGTTCGAGGGCTGCCTCGCTTGCCGGCGTTGCCCTGGGCTCGTTCCAGACCGAAGGGCCCGGACTTGGATCGGCGATGATCGCCTCCAGCATCGACAGCATGCCGATGAACGGGATATAGCCGCGCCGTTTTACAATTTCGTTTCCCTGGGGCGAAAACACGATCGTGGCGGGCCAGCCCCAGCGACCGTAGCGGCTCGCAATATCCGGATTTGCATCGGCGTCGACGCGCACCGGGATGAAGTGCTTGTTGATCAGCGCTGCAACTTCCGGATGGCTGTAGGTCCTGGCTTCCATGACATGACACCAATGACACCATACCGCCTCCAGATCCAGGATGACCATACGTTGTTGTTGTTGGGCGCGAATAAAAATATCCTTGTCCCAGTCCTGCCATTCGATCAGCCCTGGTTGGTTGTCGGCAGCGATCGAATACTGCGGCAGCAGCAATAATAAGGTCATCGACAAGTGTCGAAGTGTTATGCGGATCATGTTGTTCATGGTCGAGCGCGATTTAAAGGATTACAATTAGTGCCAAATTAGTTAACTAAGTTCGAATCTAAAAACCAGGTATGTTCCCCATCGATTCAGTCTCTTCGATAAAGCAGCAATCTTTTCCTTGCTCGACGCGAATGCTCTCGGCCAGTTGATCCCGGCTGCTCACGCGCATATCACTTCATCGTACCTGTCCTCCCTGGTGTCGGCTGACCTAATCTACTAAACGATACTGCCTGCTTCGACAAGGCCCAGGCAAATCATGCAATGCCAGCCCAAAAATGGTGGCTACGCCCTGATTTGAACAGGGAACCCCATCATTATGGGTATGGCAAGGCAATTATATTTGTTTATTAATCAGTAGTTTAGAAGGACGCTCGCTGCAGCCTTTGCACCAGTGAGCAGGACAATGCATGACCGATTCCGAGAAATTTTCTTCAACGCCAGAGTGGCTAAGCATATAGTTGAGAGGCGAAGGATAAAAAATTATAAGCTGCTTTTTATAAAATATCTCCTTGTGGCTTTCCGAGCATTCAACACCTGGCACCCGGAACATCGCATACCGTTCTGGAGGCAAGGTGCGGAGTGCACAATCCTCTCCTGCTTCCAAAAGCTGACGCCGGGATTGGAATGCCGTTATACCGGTTTGTTGAAAACATTTGAACTGATACTAAGCTTAGCGCATACGAGTTCGAGAATTAATTTGAAGTAAGCATTTAGTCAGGTTAATAGTTTGGTACTAAAACCCTGCAGAAATACCACCTGTACATTTTTGCTGGGTTGCCGCGACCGCACTGATGACGGAGTAATGCGTACTTATTCCTGCCGCCCTCGAATGAAAACTTGACATATTATGTCAAAGACTGCTAACTTATCCGACATATTATGTCAAACCAAGGGGTCCATATGAATTTATTACAAGATTTATCGAAACATCTGGCAGCGTGTGAATTCAAAGGTTATCGGTTTAGCTGTTTACCAATGCATGGTGAGCAGGAGGTCTTAAGGGTTGAAGTGATTGGGCGTGAGGAAGTCCCGATATTTATCACGGTGACCGAAACTCAAATATTATGTATTTCTTATCTCTTCACCAAACAGGAAATACACCAGGAGAAAGAAGCGGAGTTAAATCAATACCTGCTGGAACTTAACGTTCCCATGCCATTGAGTTCATTCGCTTTGGTAGAAGATTATTACACTATTTTCGGCGCGCTCGACCGAGAATCAAAAACTGAAAGCATTAAGCAGGAATTGATCACATTGGCAGGCAACTCGATCGATACGCTTCAGGCATTAGAAGACTATTTTAAGTAAGCAACCATTTAATCGAGATAATTTTAAGAGGAAATTTAATATGAACGTGATTACAAAATTACTAACATCGCTTCGTGGTGGTGCCAGGGAGTTGGGTGAAGCAGTTGTGGATACACAAGCGATGAGAATTTTTGAGCAGGAAATTGAAGATTCAAAAACAAGTTTGGCCGAAGCGAAAGAAGGCCTCACTGAAATCGTCGCAAAAAAGATGGCCACTGAGAGAAAACTGTCAGATATCAAATCAAAAATTGCTGAAAACGAGGCATATGCAATGAAGGCCTTAAACCAGGCTGATGAGGCTCTCGCGTTAGAAGTTGCCGAGAAAATTGCCAAATTGGAAACTACCGCTGATGAAGTTAGTGGCGAGTTCGACAGTTATGATCAGAATGTTACGATTTTAAAATCTCAGATTCAGGAAGCAGAAAAAATTATCGCAGAACATGAAAGAGAGTTGGCCATGGTTAAGGCTCGAGAGTCGGTCCAACAAGCGACTAAATCGGTAACCCAAACCGTCACAGCCAATGATTCTTCTATCGGTACAGCTCGAGAGTCGCTAGAAAGAATTAAGCAAAAGCAACAAGACGAGCAGGATAAGTTGAATGCTGGTATCCATTTACGAAAAGAGCTTCAAGGTGATGATCTGGATAAGAAGTTAAAGGACGCCGGGATTAAACGGGACAAGCATTCAGCTGCAGACGTATTGGCAAGATTAAAAGAACAGAAGTAAATGGGAATCACTGTCTAGAAGTTTCTAATGAAAAAATCTAAGCCCGAAATGTGGAAGGATGAAAAGAAAGCGATCAAGGCAACACAGGTAGCTTTCGATATTTCCACCGAAGCGCAGAAAAATCTTAAATTGATGGCCACTCAAAATGATTTATCGCCCTCGGATCAAATGCGTGAAATTTTAGGCTTACCCAGGAAAAAACCGGTAAGACCGAGGCTCACAATATCGTTGACGGTCGAAGACTATAAACTGTTAGCAGATCTATATGGCCTGGACCCTGAGGATAAACTGGCCATCAAAGAGAGGGCGGCAAAGGAAATTATCGCCTGCGTCGGGAAAGAGAATAAGCAGTAAGCTGATGCGACGAACCTTTAGCGACTATAAGCTGGTTGTGGTTTTTGTAGTCCTGATCTGGGGTGTCGAAATAGTAAACATAGCTTTACAGCATAACCTCAACGAATTCGCGTTACGCCCGCGGGAAGTTGGCAGTTTATACGGTGTTCTGTCTATGCATTTTCTACACAACAGCCTGGGGCATTTGCTATCCAATACGATACCTCTGCTAATGCTGAGTTTTTTCGTAAGCGCGCTCGATAAAATGCGGCAAGTGACATTTTGCATCATGCTGCTGTCAGGACTGTTAGTGTGGATATTCGCCAGGGGTGGCTTGCATGCTGGAGCATCCGGATTGGTCATGGGTTACTGGGGATACTTGATTAGTAATGCATTTTTTCATCGCAGCTTTAAAAATGTTTCGATCGCAATAATTACACTTTTAATCTATGGCGGTGCTGTTTTTACACTATTCGATTTCAGAGCGTCGATTAGTTTTGAAGGGCATATATTCGGATTCGTCGCCGGGGTTGTTAGTGCCTGGTTATTTCTGGATAAAAAGGCAGGTGTTAGTAAGAAATCAATTTGAGGAATTTAATAATGGATGAGTTTTTAGTCAATATTAGTAGTTTCCCGACGGCAATTTATACAACACTACTGGTTGTCGTGGTTGGATACTGGTTGCTGGCATTGACTGGGACCTTTGATCTGGACGCATTTGACGTTGGTGTCGACATCGATGTCGAGGTAGATGGAGATATTGGCGGATTAGGTCGAGTAGCAGGGCTACTAACAACCCTGGGGTTAACTGGGGTTCCCATAACAGTTGTAATTAGTCTCCTGTTTCTCAACGCATGGATTATCTGTTATTTCGCGAGTTTATTGATACCTGCACTGCCGCAAATTATCTCCCTGATACACCTATTGATCGATATCAGCATCGCCATTGTCAGTTTTATGATCTCGATTCTGGTCACAGCAACCATGATCAAGCCCTTGAGAGGCCTGTTTAGAAAGATTAATCAGGCGCCAAAATCGGTGTCACTGTTGGGTGCAACCTGTCGCATTAGAAGTAGCCGTGCCGATCACGATTTTGGCGAGGCAGAATGTCTGCATGAAGGCGCCAGTTTGATCGTAAAAGTACGCACCAATGGCGATCAGGAATTTACGACAGGAGACTCTGTGGTGTTAGTGGAACACAACGCCGAGAACGATTTTTTTAACATAGTCAGTGAAGAAGAGTTCAAACAACAACTGGATTAGCAAACAGGACTGCTACTCGAACACATTCTGGAATTAACTAAAACAACAGATTTGGAGAATTAACGATGGAAGTATTACTACCGATATTAACCTACGGCGGAATAGTATTAATCGCGATACTAGTGCTGGCAATGATCTTCAGTGCCTTTTATAAAAAAGTATCTCAAGGCTATGCATTAATCGTCAATGACATGACATCCAAACCCAAGGTGCATTTTACCGGCGGCCTTGTCTGGCCGGTGATTCATAAAATGGAGGTGATGAAGATTTCTTTAATCACCCTGGAAATTGATAGAAGGGCAAATGACGGGTTGATATGTCAGGACAATCTGCGGGCAGATATCACAGTCGCATTTTATCTCAGGGTTAACGAAACAAGAGACGATGTGCTTCGTGTGGCGAAATCAATCGGCGTAGACAGGGCGTCAGATAAAGCAGCGGTCAACGAGTTATTTGGCGCAAAGTTTTCCGAAGCGCTAAAGACGGTGGGTAAGAATATGATTTTCCTTGATCTATTCGAAAACAGGATTCAATTCAGGGAAAAGATTATTGAAGTCATTGGCGATGATCTAAACGGATATGTATTAGAGGATGTCGCCATTGATTATCTGGAGCAAACACCAAAATCTCAACTCGATCCCAATAATATCCTCGACTCTGAAGGTATTCGGAAAATCACCGAAATTACCGCAGAACAAAATGTCCAGACCAACCGGCTTGAAAAGGACGAGACCCTGGCCATTACCAAGAAGAACGTTGAAACTCGGGAAGCTATGCTGGCGTTGGAACGTCAACAAGTTGATGCCGAGTCCAGGCAAAAGCGCGAAATAGAAACAGTGCAGGCGCGTGAAGGTGCAGAGACTAAGAAAGTGCAGGAAGAGGAGCGTCTTAAAGCAGATCAGGCAACCATTGAAACCAATGAACAACTGGAAATACGTAGCCAGGTTAAATTACGCCAGGTGGAAATAGCTGAACAAAATCGTGAACGTGCTGTTGTGATCGAAAAAGAAAAGGTTATCCGAGCACAGGAAATGGAAGAGGTTAATCGACATCGAGAAGTTGAATTATCGATTATAGATAAGGAAAAAGCCCTGGAAGAAGAACGAAAAATTATCGCGCAAACCATAAGCGAAAGAATTGCGGTTGAAAAGAAGGTCGCTGAAGAAGAGGAACGCATTAAGGAAGTGCAGGAAGTTTCCGAAGCCGACCGAAAGAAACAGGTACTTGTGCTGGCTGCCGAAGCATCGGCACAGGAAGAACTGGTACACACCGTTATGCGAGCTGAAGCTGATGAAAAGAAGGCGACACATAAAGCACGTGAAATCAATGTAATGGCTCAGGCCGAGCTAGAAGCGGCGTCGAAAAAAGCTGAAGCCGAGAAAAAAATGGCAGAAGGCACACAAGCTACCGAAGCCGCTACCGGGCTGGCGCAGGCCCGTGTCATGGAAGCAAAAGCTGATGCACATGAAAAAGAAGGCATCGCCGAAGCGAAAGTCCAGGAAGTTAAAGCAATTTCGTCAGAAAAAGAAGGCCTGGCAGAAGCCAAAGTGCTTGAGGAAAAACTAACCGCAGAAGCGCGTGGTAATGAAGAAATGGGTAAGGCCGAAGCCATCGCCACTAAAGAAATCGGCATGAGCAAAGCCGAGGTATTACGCGAGAAAGGAAAGGCTGAAGCAGATGCGTTGGTTGAGAAATTCGCGGCCATGAACAACATGGATACGCAGTCCCGCGAGTTTGAAGAATTTCGTTTGAACCTGGAAGTTCATTTGCAGGAAGTTATGGCATCAATCGAAGCTAATAAGGATATCGCCAGCGACCAGGCGAATGTACTGGCCTCAGCACTTAAAAATGCAAATATCGATATTGTCGGTGGCCAGGGGGACTATTTTGACAAGCTTGCCAAAGGCATGGGTGCAGGCAATGCAGTGAACGGTTTTATCGAGAAGAGCCCGATCGTGCAGGCCCTGATGGAGAAACTACTAGGTGGGGCTGATAATCAGCCAGATGCTATGTCCGAGTTAAAGAAAGATGATGCGATCAAAGTCGATTCGAGTAGCTCGTAATCGGGTGTAACTAGCCTTTATAGCTTGTTACCGATCTGTCTGGGCACTCGTGAGAG
>Ga0265306_10000855_pt1 | contig 14861 bp, 12 predicted proteins | sample Helome_3_FD_192493 | JGI IMG/M metagenome (GOLD analysis project Ga0265306, IMG submission 192493) | Marine sediment microbial communities from subtidal zone of North Sea - Hel_20160420 (Illumina Assembly) | ecosystem: Environmental > Aquatic > Marine > Subtidal zone > Sediment ...
CTTTGATGTGAGCAGATCCTTTATACCTAAAGGAAACAGTAAAGATATTTCTGGTATTAATGGGTTTAATTTTAAACCCGTAATTAAAGCCAGTAATTTAACAACAGCAGGCTCGTTGTCAGGATTGGTTTCAACCATCCAAAATGAGGAACCAATTGGTTTGGAAGGCGCAACGGTATCAGTATTTGCGGCGGACACATTAAATACATCCACTTTTACGGATGAAAGCGGCAGCTATACCATATTGGGCCTTATTGCCGGTTCATATGATGTAATGGTAGAACTTGAGGGATATGAAGCACAAACGACAGAAGAAGTAACTATTGTGGCGGGGAATAAAATAATTCAAGACTTTGATTTGGTTCCTGTGCCATAAGGAACAGTGGTTAAGTCCGAAAGGCGGAATAGTAATATTCCGCCTTTTTTATTAGAAACACCTGGCCAACCGTTTTCTTCAAATTCAGAATTCCATTCTACTTAGTTGGTAAAATTCATTATTTTAGGTTACAAAAGGCAGTGATTCCATGAATTAAAGATTCAGGTTTTGCTTTTATTTTCAAATATGAAAGCAGCTATATATAATGAATTTCAAGGGCCAATTTCAATTGCCAGTGTCAGTGATCCTAACCCCTCTGAGTTTGGTGTGGTTATTAAAGTTGAGGCCAGTGGCCTATGCCTTAGTGACTGGCATGGATGGATGGGGGATGACAAGGACATTGTATTGCCCCATGTTCCGGGCCATGAACTGGCAGGTACGGTAATGACGGCGGGAAAGAAGGTGAAAAATTGGAGTGAAGGTCAACGGGTCACTGTCCCTTTTGTTGGGGGATGCGGATCTTGCAGTTATTGCCTTTCGGGAAATCAACAAGTTTGCGACTTCCAGTTCCAACCAGGGTTTACAGCCTGGGGTTCTTTTGCTGAATATGTAGCAATAGATTACGCGGATGCAAACCTGGTAGCGCTACCCGATGACATGAATTTTCTTGAAGCTGCCGGATTGGGCTGCAGGTTTATAACGGCATACCGCGGAGTTAGAGAACAGGGAAAATTAACTTCAGACCAGACCCTAGCTGTCCACGGTTGTGGCGGAGTGGGGCTTTCCGCTATTCAAATTGCAAAGGGAATTGGTGCTAAAGTCATAGCAATAGACATAAGTGACGAAAAATGTGATTTCGCTAAGGACCTGGGTGCAGACTATACCATTAATGGAAGTAAGAATGATGTTGTGCAGGCGGTAAAAGAACTAAGCGGAGGCGGGGTACATGTTTCTATGGATGCATTGGGGCATACAATTACCTGCTTAAATTCAATATTAGGACTTAGGAAACGAGGTAAGCATATTCAGGTTGGCCTTATGACATCATCACATGCCACACCTCCAATACCTATGCCATTGGTGGTAGCCAATGAATTGGAAATCCTGGGAAGTCATGGAATGCAATCCCATAAATATGGGGAATTGTTTGATTTTATCAAAGCTACAGGAATTAATTTAAAGAAAATGATCACAGAAACCCTAGCCCTGGAAGAAGTCCCAATTCATTTGCCGGAAATGTACCGATCTAATTCTGCAGGCATTACGGTTATCAATTCTTTTTAAAAGATTTTACCGGATATTTTGACCATAGAAAATTATTTACATGAAAAATGAATAAAATAAATCCTCATAATATAAATTCTATCTTTGCGTAAGCTGGTAAATCGTCACCTAAACAATTAAGAGCTAAAACATATGAAATCATTCACAATTCAGGAAATTAATGAAATTCTGGGAGGAGAACTTGTAGGAAATACAAACCAAAAGATATTGGGTTTGGAAGAAATTAACAAAGCGGATAATTCCCAAATTACCTTCATTGGGAGTAGAAAATATGCCCAGAAATGGGAAAATTCCAAGGCAGCAGCCGCAGTTATTAATGAAGGGCTAAAAGCTGAACCCGGAGACAACAAAGCTCTGATTAAGGTAAAAAATGCCGATTTGGCCATGGCGAAGTTGTTAGAAGTTTATATTAAGGAAACACCACATTTTGACGTAGATATACATCCTACTGCAGTAATTCATGAAACGGCAAAAATGGGTGAAGGTTGCAAAATAGGGGCAGGATGTTATATAGGGAAGGACGTTGTTTTAGGAGCAGCAGTTATTATATATCCTAATGTAACTATTTTGGATGAAACTAATATTGGTGCACATACAGTTATTTGGTCAGGGACGGTTATTAGGGAGCGCACAGAGATAGGGGCTTACTGTATTTTTCAAAACAACGTGAGCATCGGTGGCGATGGTTTTGGATATCGGCCACGAGAAGATGGACGAGGGTTATTAAAAATTCCGCATATAGGAAATGTCGTTATTGGTAATGACGTGGAAATTGGTGCAAATTCATCGGTAGACCGGGCCAAATTCAGCTCTACAATCATAGGTGACGGGTGTAAGATTGATAACCAGGTACAGATTGCACATAATTGCGTTTTAGGTCGTTCCTGTATTATGGCGGGAGCAAGTGGACTAGCAGGATCTGTGACCCTGGGAGATGGAGTAGTTATTGGCGGTAGTGCGTCTATAAAAGATCATACCACCATTCATTCAGGTGCTACGGTAGGGGCAGGTTCCGGAGTTTTGGCCGATGTACCGGCAGGAAAAACCGTATTGGGCTATCCGGCGGCAGATGCCCGGGAAAAGCTTAAGGAATGGGTAGCTACACGTAATTTGATCAAATAAAAGGCGATCATTCATCTGAATTCCGGCCAATACAATGCGATCTTTTTTCGTAGAAAAGCCACACTTCGCTCTAACTGATCTATTCCGTCTACACCGTCTTCTATACTAATCCATCCATCAAAATTCACTCTTTTCAACTCTGCAAAAATTGCATCATAATCATTTAGCCCTTTGCCAATCTCGCCATGTCGAAGTCTCTTAGCATAGCCCAGAACACCTTCTTCCTCCTTTCGAAGATCATCTAAGGTTCCCTCAACTAGATAACGGTCACTGGCATGCATGGTCACTACCCTGGAGGAAACTCTTTTCAATAATTCCAAAGGATCTTCGCCTGCTAAAAAGGCATTACTGGGATCATAGTTTACTCCAAAATTGGGGTGATCTATATAAGATACAAGTCTACAAAACACATCCATTTTCTGGGCAAATTCAGGATATGCCCAAAAATCGTCTTTATAATGGTTTTCCAAAATCAGCGTAATTCCCTGGACACTGGCATACGGTAAACAAGCTTTAATGGATTCTGCAGCCAATTCAATACCATCTTCTATTGACAGCTCCGGACGTCTTTGGCCAGAAAGGACTCGGCAATATGATCCTCCCAGGGCTTTAGTCATTGCAATCCAGTGTATTTGTTTTTTGATTTCGTTCTGCCTATAGGACTTATCAGGATGAGTGAAATCTGGCGAGCAACAGAGCATTGGAATCTCTTTTCCCTTTTCTTCTACTCTTTTTCTGAATACCTTCCAATTAGAGCTATCTTCCATTTCCAGGAAACCAGCATACCATTCTAAACCATCAACTTGTAATGAAGTAGCTAAATCAATCCATTCAAATACTTTCATGGCTCCCGTTTTGCAAAGATCTTGCATATAGGCTTTAGGAAAGACAGCTAATTTTGGCACTTTTTGTTTTGTATTTATGGTCTACTTGCTGCGAAATCCGCTCCAATTCTTTGGCAGATTTCGGCCTATCATAGGGAATTGTTCCAGTTCCAACACTTGTCCGCTTACGGGGCCACATTCATCAGATAAAAGGTAGACAGCTCCGGATGCTATTTCTTGAGGTTCAAAAATACGCTGTCCTGGTGCAAAAAGATCCGGCAATTCCTTATACCAATCATCATTCATTCCCTGTTGTTTCTGGTTTATTTTTTCATTATCGGTTAATACCCATCCGGGATTTATTTGATTCACGCGTATGCCATGATCACGGAACAAACTATCCCCCAGATTCCTGCTCAAGGTCATCAAAGCCCCTTTAGATATACTATAAGCCAATAAATTAGGTTCTCCGCTCCAGGCGTTAATAGACCCAATATTTAATACACAGCCGTTAGTTTCTTTAAGAAATGGCAAAGCGGCCTGTATTATTGCAAAAGGAGCTAATGTATTAATTGCCAACATTTTTCTCATAAAAGAAAGACTCGTAGTATCTATATTTGAGGAAACGATCATTGCAGCATTATTGACTACGGCATCAAGTTTACCAAAGCGTTTAATAGCTTCTTTTACCAAAAGTCCAGGGACTCCTTCTTTTGTTATATCCATGGTTACTGCAATAGATACTGCACTTCCCAATTCATCCACCAACGATTTTCCTTTTTCGTCACGTAAACCATTTATAACCACTTGTGCCCCTTCTTTTACACAGGCCGTTGCAATGGCCTGCCCTATACCGGTATAACCGCCGGTAATTAGAATAACTTTGTTCTTTAAACGCATACTAAGTTAATTAGGTTTCAAAATACTCTTTACTACCTTCCCGGAATGCATAGCTTCAAAAGCTTCGTTCCATTGCTCCAAGGGCCAAATTCCGCCAATTATTGGTCTTACATCCAATCGTCCTGTTGCCAACAAGGAAAGTACTTTTTCCCAAATGGGCCAGTTATGGCTGAAACTGCCTTGCAAAGTGACGTTTTTTTGTACAAGTGGATCCAGCGAGTGATTAAAAGGTTGGGGACCCCAGCCAACTTTGGTAATATGCCCATTTGGTCTAACCCATTTTAACGCTAAGTTCAGGGTTTCACTTACCCCTGCTGCATCAATAACACAATCGACCCCAAGACCATCTCGTTCGAGTGCCCATTGAGCAGCATCATCCACTATAATATCACAGCCGTATTGCTTTGCTACAGATAATCGTTCTGCGTCTTTTTTCAGACCAACCATAGCTACATGGGCTCCGCATAATTGAGCCATGGCAGCACACAATATTCCTATGGTCCCCGGACCCAAAACAATAACACGGTCGCCGGGTCGTATTTTTGAATTAACTATTACAGCATTATACGCAACAGAACAGGGTTCAGTTAAGCATGCCTGTTCAAAAGAAAGATTTTCAGGTATTCTATGCAGGCATCTTGCAGGAACCTTAACAAATCGCGTCATTGCGCCGTTAACTCCATATCCAAATCCCTTTCGATCGGGATCCAGATTGTAGAGACCCTGTCTCGACAACGGACTTTGGGCATTTATAATTGCAGCCGTTTCACTAACCACTGCATCACCTTCTTTCCATTCCGTAACATTTTTGCCAATTTCAGTAATATGTCCTCCAAATTCATGCCCAAGAACTACAGGGTAATTTACGGGCCAGCTATGATCTGCTGTCCACTGATGTAAATCACTCCCACAAACACCTACATTGGCCACTTCTAGAAGAACTTCATCTTCACCAATGGTTGGCCTGTTTACTTCTCTGATTTCTACACAACCTTTTTTAGGAGCAAAATTTACAACGGCAATAGAGTTCATATAATTACTGTTTTATCTTCAATTCAAGGTAGATTATTTCACTTCTGTATATGCATGTATTCTGTCGCATATTAGTTTTAATGATGCTTCAAGATCACCATCAGCCGTCCTGAACGAATCGGCATCAATGGTTAAAGGAGCTCCCAATACAACAAGTGGAGCGCCATATTCAGGACACCGAATAGCTTGTTCGAGCGATAAGCCCCCTACAGCTTGTACTGGAATATTCACAGCTGTAACAACCTCTCGTAATTGATCAAGCGGACTGGGCATGGAAAAGCCCTGAGCAGCTATCCCCCGGCGTTCATCATAGCCGATATGGTGTATAACATAATCACAACCGAGTTCTTCCAGTCTTTTGGCAGCGGCCACCATATCCGGGCAACCAAGATTATCGCCCATTACTTTTACTCCAAAATCTTTTCCCGCCTCAACTACTACCTTAATTGTTTCTTCATGTGCTCTGGCCATAACTACTACATGTGTAGCCCCGGCCTCAGCCATCATTTCCGCCTCCAGGTAGCCACCGTCCATAGTTTTCAGGTCTGCTACAATAGGCACCCCCGGAAAGTTTTCACGTAATTTTTTAACGCCGTGTAATCCTTCAGCCAAAAGCAGGGGAGTACCTGCCTCCAGCCAATCCACCCCTGCCCGCATAGCCAACGCGGCAGTTTCCAATGCTTCATCAATATTTGTAAGGTCTAAGGATATTTGGATAATTGGTTTCATATCTGTTTAGTATTCTTTTAATTTTATATTCCTGTATTCCACCTTCATAGCTGGCCCCACATGAACCTGCAAACCTAGAAAACCGGAATATCTCCTGTTAACTGAATCCAGGTCCGTTACCTCACTCATTAAAATTTCATTGATATAATGTTGTAAATGATTGTCTTTAATAATTAAATGGCAGCTATTCCAATCTTCTGCTTTAATCATAGATTTTAGACTATCAGAGTTCCCAAGAGATTCTACTACTTCCTTTTGCTCCCAGGCATTACTTTTTACATTCGCCCGCAGGGAACCCGGTTCAAATGGTTTATCTTGCGATTTAATAACCGCTTTTTCTCCCCTATATGCAAGGGTAGTGCGCTTTCTTTCTTCGTAATTTTGACCGGTATAGGTGTTCTTTCCGTCAATATCTGCCTGGTATCCTTTTAGAGCAAAAGGAATTTTGTCCAAGCGTTCACTTCGATAATTTATACCACTGTTTCCGGCTTCCGTAATGCGAAATTCCAATTTTAGTTCAAAGTCAGCAGGTTGGCCACCCTGCCAAATTATAAAAGTATTGCTTTCCAAAAGTGTTTCAGGTGTAATTTCACCAATCAGAACCCCATTGGATGCATGCCAGTACCTAGTGTCTCCTTCCCAGCCTTCCAGGGTTGATCCATCAAAAATTTGAACAAAACCTACTTCCGATTGATGGATAATCCCGGATCTCTCATTAACATTCTGGTGTTTTTTATCCCTGCAGGAATAAAAACACAAAAACACAAAAACATAACAAATTATATCTAATGGAATTCGTTTTGATTTTCTGAGTTTGGTTCTCATAGGGTTAATTACCTTTATGTAATTACTTATCTGATATTGAAAATATTAAACCTTATTGATTAATAGTTGTATTTAAAAATAAGCATTTAGAAAACAAAATTGGCATCCAGGTTCAAATTAGAGGTAGTTAATGATTTATCTATGAATTCTAATTGAATATTGTCTATAGAGGTTGTCAAATAAAGCTTTCCAGACCTTTTAATTGTAAATTAAAATGCAAGGTGTTATCTTTGTTATAGTTTAATGAGATGACCACCGACCTATAGTTACCATCGCTCTGGCTAATTTTTTTGCAGGATTCACAGTTCCACACTTACTTTTCCAAGCGCACATTTCTTAATCGCGTTTCTTTTTAAACTAAACTAGAATATCCAAATAAAACATTTTAATGGCAAGATCGCAACAGACATATAGTAAAGGAGAAAAAGAAAAAAAACGCTTAAAAAAGCGCGAAGACAAACAAAAGAAAAAGGAAGCCCGTAAAGCAGCCGCCAAAGAAAAAGGTGGTGGTATTGAATTTGCATATGTAGATCATAATGGAAATTTAACAGATACTCCTCCCGATCCTTCAATGAAGGTAGAAATTGATGCAGAAGATATCATCCTTGGTATCCCAAAGAGGGAAGAGGGAGATATAGAGGAAGTAGATCCTGTAAGAAAAGGGAAAGTTTCATTCTTTGACACCTCTAAAGGGTTTGGTTTTATCATTGATTCTGAAAACAATGAAAAATACTTCTGCCATGTAAGTGGATTAATTGATGAGATTGTTGAAAATGATAAGGTTTCATTTGAACTGGAAAAAGGCATGAAAGGACTGAATGCCGTTCGGGTAAAGAAAGTTTAATTGCAATCTTGTTTAAAAAACTTCCAATTCTCAATTATTTTAAAAATTTTTTTATTTCGTTGTGATTTTTTGATGTTTTGCTTTACTAATAGTTAAATAGTTAAATCAAAACAAGATGAAATCAGACAATAAGTATTCAGATTTGTTAGCGTTTATTTGTAAAATTTACCAATGCGAGGTTCGCATGTTCAAAAGAATCTTTGGAATAAAATAGGCGTTTCATAGGTTATCCATTGTTTATTAGTTGAGTTTAGTGATCTTCCCAAAGCTTATATACTGCAGCATATCCATTAATAACTTCCATCCCACTTTTGAATTAGCCCAAATGAAGGCTCATGGTCGGTACAAAACAATTACTTTAATTTATATTATGATTTTGTAACAAAAACCGGATATAAACGTCTTTTAGGTATACATCAATCAAAAAACGATCATCATGAGAGCACTAGACATGAATTACATTAAACGGACCTTAAATTACCATATGGGTTATGGATGGAGCATGAGAAGAAATCATTCTATAAAAAGAGTTAAAAGAAATAATGAAATTTCTTAATTCAAATCAATAAATCATGAACAACTATATACTAATGGTATTCACATTTCACCGTTAGATTTGTCAATGTTTTAAGCTCCCCCTGTGCTAAATTCTCCAATCTAATATTTCCAATGCGCATCCTTATAAGTCTGAGAGTAGGGAAGCCTACGGCAGCTGTCATTTTGCGCACCTGTCTAAACTTACCTTCGGTAAGTGTAATACTAATCCAGCTGGTAGGCCTGTGCCGTCCAATTCGCAGTGTCCTGTCGGCCTGAGGCAGAGAAGGAATTGTATTTAATTTACTTACTTTACAGATTTTGGTAAAATATCTCTTCCCTTCAAAACCTATTTCAACCCCGTTTCTTAAAAGCACCATCCCTTCATCTGTTATTTCACCATCCAATTGTGCATAATATTCTTTTTCTACCCCAGAGCGATTTATATCATCACTTAGTTTACCATCAGTGGTAAGCAGGAGTAATCCTTCTGATTTTTCATCTAACCGACCTATAGGCATCACACCTATAGGAAAATCATAAAGATCATTTAAAAATTTCTTTTTTCGTAACTCCCTCGGGTTTTGGGAATTGAGCTGACTTATTATGCCACAGGGTTTATAAAGTTTAAAGTGAAGTGATCTTGTATCCATTTGAGTTGGCAAGGTACCAAAGTCTTTTATACTTTGTCTAAATTTGGCTCATTAACGGTTCTAATAAGTGAATTGTCTAAAGTAATTTCTGTCATTTTATAGCCGCCCATATCTTTCTTTCACTAAGGTTAGGTTGTGTGCACAAATAAATCGGTAAAATTTAATTATTTTTCTTAAATTGTATAAAAACAACGCCGATGCCCATATACATGGACCGACATGATATCCCCGCAGAAATTACTGCAGAACATGTTGCTTTAATGCACCAGGAAGATCTTAAAGTAGAGCATTTATACGGGTGTAAGGGAATGACTTATTGGTGTGACACTGAACGGCATACTGCCTTCTGCCTGATAGAAGCACCAAACAGGGAGGCCATTCAAAATATGCACAACCACGCACATGGGGAATTTCCTCATGACATTATCGAAGTAGATCCACGTTTGGTGGAATCTTTTCTTGGACGCATTGAAGATCCCAAAAAAGGTGAAAACGAGGACTTGAATATTATTGATGATCCTGCTTTTAGAGTGATCATGGTCTTAGAAACCTCCGATTATCTTCACAGGCTGGATACGCATCAGCTAAGTATGTTCACCCAGAAATTCCATCGTAGTGTTGCGAAATCAGTTAATCATTTTGAAGGAAGTATAATTCGGGAAAATGACAAATCATACCTGATCTCTTTTAAATCGGTCACCAATGCCGTATTATGCGCCTTAAAGATCCAGGAAAGTTTTAAGTACAGTTACCCTAAACTAGAAAGGGATAATCAGCGTCTTAAAATAGGCCTATGTGCAGGTACACCTGTAACATCTAAGGAAGGTATTTTTTCGGAATCCATTTTACAGGCAACACAGATGTGTGAACTTATCCAGGGCCAAATCGTCATTTCTTCTTCTGTAAAGGCATTGTATGAAAATGAAAATCGAAATGCTGTCATTGACGATCAATTAATTAGAATCTTGACTCCTCAAGAGTTGTTATTCATTACTCAGTTGGTTGAGTTTTGTGAGCGTAATTGGAATAAATCAAATTTTAATATTATTACACTTAGCAAAGAACTTGGGCATAGCAAATCTCAATTATATAGAAAAATTAAGAAGCTTACCGGGAAATCACCGATCACTTTCATTAGAGAATACAGGTTGCATAGGGCATTGGAGTTAATTCATAGCCAACAGGGAAATATTTCCGAAATTGCCTTCGAAAGCGGGTTTAATAGTGCTGCTTATTTTTCAAAATCTTTTTTAGAGAAGTTTGGAATCCTCCCTTCAAAATATGCCCAAATGTATCAGAGTTAAAAATTTCTTCTTTAAAGATCGCGTTGAATCAAAATTGTAATTTTTTGGATTAATTGTCGATGTCCGTTTGTTTTTGTCTCTTTAACTTTATGGTATAACCAAAACAATTAATATGGCAATAACATTTTTTGAAAGATAAAGAAGAACCCAGGACATTTAAATAATAATTGATAATGCTTTGGAAACTCATAGAAATAATTCGGGTGTCAATGCCCGGTTTTTACCGACTTAAAGAGCTAATGGAACGCTGTGCAATAATAAAGCAGCATACTTTTTAATTTTTAAGTGAAGTAGTGGGTTACTCCAGTTTGTTGCAGACAAGATATGGTAGATCCCCACAAAGCGAATGGTACTAACTAAATAATTTAAAACAACCAATTAATAACTAAAACAATGGCGGATACAGCGGAAAAAAAACAAATTATTAAGGATTTAACTCCTTCATCAATAGAAAGCTTTAAATTAAACCTTAAGGGAGAAATTGTACAAACTTCAGACCCGAACTATAATGATTCCAGGAAAATTTTCAATGGAATGATTGATAAACACCCGGGAATGATCGTTTACTGTATGGATGTTGCAGATGTTATGGCCTGTGTTAATTTTGGCAGAGAAAATAATTTACTTGTTGCTGTCAGGGGCGGTGGACATAACGGCGGTGGCCTTGGAATATGCGAAGACGGGTTGGTTATTGATTTATCAGGACTAAAGAATGTCAGAGTCAATGTTGCAGATCAAACAGTACGTGTTGGAGGTGGAAACCTCTGGGGCGAAGTAGACCATGCAACTCACCCATTTGGATTGGCGGTTCCGGCTGGTATTATTTCTTCAACAGGTGTAGGTGGATTAACTCTTGGGGGAGGTGTAGGCCATCTTTCAAGGAAATACGGTCTGACGATTGATTGTCTTTTGGAGGCTGATATGGTTTTGGCCGATGGTTCCTTTGTGACCGTAAACAAGAACCAAAATAAGGATCTTTACTGGGCTATACGTGGTGGTGGTGGCAATTTTGGGATAATAACATCCTTTAAATTTCAGGCTCATCCTGTTAGTACTGTTATTGGTGGCCCCACCTTATGGCCTATAGAAAAAACAGAAGAAATTATGGCATGGTATCATGATTTTATATTAAATGCGCCCGATGATTTGAATGGCTTTATTGCCACTATGGTTATTCCGGGGCCACCTTTCCCTGATGAACTGCATAATAAAATGTTTTGTGGTATTGTATGGTGCTATACAGGAGCGCCTTCAGATTTTGATAAACTATTTCAGGAAGTCAGAGACAAAAACCCTGTATTTGAGCATGTAGGAGAGATGCCTTATCCTGCTATTCAGTCACTTTTTGACGGATTATTTCCTTCGGGCTTACAATGGTATTGGAGAGCAGACTTTTTTAATGATATGCGCGAGGAGGCAAGGGCAGCCCATTTAAAATATGGTTCTAACATTCCAACGCCATTGTCTCAAATGCACCTTTATCCCCTAAGCGGGGCGGCTAGCAGAGTTGGAAAAGAAGAAACACCATGGGCATACAGAGATGCAAAATATGCGGGGGTTATAGTAGGTGTAGATCCGGATCCCGAAAACGCTGAAAAAATAACACAATGGTGCAAGGATTATTGGGAAGCCTTGCACCCGTATTCGGCCGGAGGTGCGTATTCTAACTTTATGATGGATGAGGGCCAGGAAAGGGTTCAGGCCAGTTATAAGCACAATTACGATCGTTTGACAGAAATTAAAAAAGCCTACGACCCCAACAATTTATTTAGGGTAAATCAGAATATAAAACCTAAAGCCTAAAAATCAGAGTTAATAGTCCTTAGTTCCTGAACTACTCCGAAGAATAAAGGATTAAAGATAATCAAGGGAAGATAAAGTACGTGATACTTTGCTTCCCTTTTTTTTTGTTTTAAAACTCAACCCTTTGGCCAACAATAAACTGAGTATCGTAACGTTTTTATTTCACGAATCAATTCAACCCAAATCATCAATTTTAATATCCACAAAATGCTTAAAAAAATTATCTTATACTCATTCGTTTTAACTAGTATTTCATTATTCGCTCAGTCAGAAGAAACATGGACTTCGTCATTTGATAATGAGATAAACTGGCAGACTGTCAGTGCTTTAGGAAATTATATTGTACATACGAATTCAGGCTTATATGGTATTGACAATAACACTGGAGAAGTAATCTGGAGCGATTTAACTTTTTCACGATTGAGTGAAGATTCATTTACGGAACTGGAGAATTCGCCTTTTGCTAAAATTGAAACAGAAAAAGGTTTTTTTATTGTAAATCTTTTTGATGGCAGTAAGGTATTTAACTCTTTTGATCACGGAATTAAAAATGTGAAACAACATTTTGTCCTTTATCAATCTAATGCCATAGTTGTAGCAGGAAAATCTGTATCGGGCGAAGATATGGCCCTTTCAATAGACATTTCTACAGGCAAAGTACTCTGGAGTAAAGAAGGTAGTTTTGGCAAATTGATAAATCTTGTTGAACTGAATGAAGACGAATTATTAGGAATAACATTGCTTAAAAATGTCAAAATTAAATCTAAAACAGGTGATGTAATCTGGAGTGTTGATAATTCAAGCGAGGCGAAACAAATTAGCAAAATGGGTGCTTTTGGTAATCTTCTGAAGGATGTGGCGGAGGCTGCTTCTGAAGGAATGGAAATAAAGCTCGATTTTAACATGCATCCTTCTCGTGAGTATTTTATAATAGGCTCTGAACAAAGAAATGAAAACCGGTCAATGTCTTCAAGCAGTGATAATACCATCGTAACTTTCACTTCTACCTATAGAGCATATGATATTTCAAACGGGGAAATGATTTGGCCTGATCCGGTAGAAGTAAAAGGGCAACTGGGACTTACCACCTGGATCAATAATAATTTATTGGTTCTACCCCAGGGAGCCTCTAATTCCCGGGTAAATCTATTCTCCATGGCCGATGGCAAAGGTCTTTGGGGTAAAAAAGGAAGGGGAATAACCATAAAAGGGGGAATTTATGATTACACGCCTACTCAAGAGGGATTGCTGGTAATAACCACTAGAAATGAGAAACACTTTTTGAACTACCTTGATACTAAGAACGGACTATTTACATTTGATAAAACAATCAAGGTAAAAGGTCATGTGGGCTATACCCTTACCACGAAGCATGGAATACTATATGCTACCGAAGAAGAAATGAATATTGTGAATATAGAAACAGGCGATCTTTTATGGGAAAAAGATCTAAAAACCCACTATAAACTGGTCAACCAAAATGGGAACCATTTATACACCTATGACTACAAATCGGGAGCTGTGGCAAGTGTTAATCTTGATAGTGGAGCAATTGATATGGCAGCTACAGAGCCTGTTAGGTTTAATGAAAATGAATCGCCAAATACTTTAGAATTAAGGGAAAAAGGTATTCTGTTAAGTTCTGATCAGAATTTTGCAATGTATGATTATAATGGCTCACTTTTATTTCAAAAATATTATGCCTCACCAAGAGAAGAAGGATGGAAAAGGGCTTTACTCTTTGCAGGAACCGTTTATGCGGGATATGTCTCGGCAGTAAGCACTATGACTTCAGGAGTATTACAGGAAGCAGGTGCCCAATATGGTATGGACACTGCAGAAGGGCAGGCATTTGCAGAATTAGGAGCCGCTTATAATGAAATGGGGCGATCTGCAGGTAGTGCTGCAGGAATGGCTTTCAACGCTGCCAATAAAAGGTTTAAGGCCACAAAAGAAGCCAGAAACTATTGCATGGTGCTTACCAAAAGTGAAAATGGAATTGAACTTTTAAAAATTAATAAAGATACCGGTGAAAGTGAGAGTAGTATTCCACTTGGAAAAAACAGGAAGCCAAATTATGCCATTGACCTTGTTGAGGGAGAAGTGTTTTTAAAACATGATTCCAAAATGGTTAAACGCTTTATTTTATAGTGAAATGGTGAAAGCTGATTTCAGCGAAATCATACTTTAAATACCGAATACTTAATCCTAAATAGATTCATAATATAGTATGGACTTATTTAGGATTTAATCTTTTTGGACTATCTTTCCATGAGTCTTAATATAATGCTGTTTCATTTTTAAATATTCCGACTTATGGACCTAACAACAATTAAAAGAAGGGAATTTCTAAAATCTATGGGGTTAATCTCTGCAGGCACATATGCTACTGGCCTGGGTGCGTTCAGTCTCAATTCATGTGATTCAACCCCGGCTTTCAATAAGCGAGAAGCGGTTTTAAACCTATTGACTTCAACTGGGCAACAGGACTATATTCCCAGTGGGTTTTTTGTTCATTTTGGTGAAGGCTATCAATGGGGTGATGCCGCAGTTGCCAGACATCCGGAATATTTTAAAGCAATTGACATGGATTTTATCAAAATCCAGTACGAAGCATTATTCCCGGCTATAGATATCATCCAAAAGCCGGAAGACTGGGCCAAAATGCCTTTTTATAAAAAGGATTTTTAT
>Ga0265306_10000856_pt1 | contig 14859 bp, 11 predicted proteins | sample Helome_3_FD_192493 | JGI IMG/M metagenome (GOLD analysis project Ga0265306, IMG submission 192493) | Marine sediment microbial communities from subtidal zone of North Sea - Hel_20160420 (Illumina Assembly) | ecosystem: Environmental > Aquatic > Marine > Subtidal zone > Sediment ...
ACGCGCGGATCGTAGGCTTCCTGAATTAGCCTTTTTGCTATATGGCTTCCCAAATATCCGGTAGCTCCAGCTAGCAGTATTTTTTTCATATCGGGGCTTTCAGCGACACACAAAGTCCAGCATCAGCAGCCAAACCGCGAGCGCAGCGAGTGGTTTGGCCCGACTGCATGCGTTTGTATGCGGATTTGTTTCATATTCCAATCCAGAAACTTAATATTGATATTGCGATAACAATAATAATAGTAACTAGGAATTTGTGTGCAGGAGTTGTCTTCGAATTTTCAGTTTCGTTTCTCGTGCTAATTGGTTCTGACTGATTTCCCTCATACTCACGTATTATTTCCCATGCTCTCTCGGAGTCTTCATCCGACACATGAACTTTAGCCAAATCTGTTGGTGCCATTTCCCCAATGCCACCTTGCAGATAGTATCCACTTACATGTGCTTCAATATCATTTGAAAGTAACATGCCTTTGACTATTTCTGCCTCAGTAATATTTCCGGCTCGATAAACGATTTTCATGCTATTCGGTGAGAATTCGCATAACAGTGATATAGACAGAATCTGTATTTTAGGGGCAAAGGCAGAATCTGTATATATCGTGAATTTTCGCGGCATAAAACCGGGAAAGCAGACGCCGGGACTCTATTGCCCAGGGACACCGACCCAAATCGGACTCTCGTCTTCTGTTCGAATTTAATAGCTACGCCGGTTCTGTCTGGTTGTATCAAATGTGGTTAGACCCCTGAAAACCTGCGTCCTAAGGCCTGGAAACCGCGGTCATCTAGAGTCCACATTTCCAATGTTATTTAGGTGGCACGTAAAAGGCTTCACCCAGCCTTTTAACGCCTGTTTCCTCCAAATCGTTAACCACTTGCCAGCATGAGATGCCCCGTTCCCGCAGCCATATTTCCAAACGGTCCAGATTACTCCATTCCCGACCCTGATCACGCGTATTGTGTACGCGCGCCCATTGGCCGTCGACCAGCAATGCCACGGCCCAGACGTATGGGTGTCTGTCTGGGTCGCCGAAACCTCCGCTCTGGTATTCGCGCTTGATACGGTACACGGTAGCCGTGTTCTGGATACGCCACAAACTAAATAGACCTGGAATATCGGTCGATTTCACGCTTATTTGTAGCGGAGGCTGGAAATCAATATGGGCCATACTGTTGACTATTTCCTCGTATACGATCACAGTATGCATCATATTGATATCTAAATCATAAGGCAATCATAGGAGAAACTGATGCTGCCAGTAACTTTTCGCGCACGTAAAATCGGGACGATCGATACACAATGGCAAGCTATTTTTGATAGCTACTGGCCAGCTTATAAATCCTGGTATCGTCAGAAAAAGTCTGGTGATATTAATCTGCGTGCACTCAAACAGGGACATCGGCAGTTGGCGATGATCATGCCGGAAATGCTACCACTCTACGAAAGTTTCCTGGAGGCAAGTAATGATTGCCCCGTCGCGGCGCAGTTCTTGACGGGTTATCAGCCACCGGCATATTTGGTGAGCTGTTCACAAGCGGTGTTACTCGATGATAAACCATTGCTGATGCGTAATTATGACCTTAGCCCGGATCTGTCCGAGAACCTGGTGACGAAATCGAATTGGCTGGGGCAAGAGATTATCGGTAGTAATGAGTGCCTTTGGGGGCTGGATGACGGCATGAACAAGTCGGGGCTTGCCGCTTCGCTGTCCTTTGGCGGTCGCAACAAGGTGGGGAGGGGTTTCGGCATCCCGTTCATATTGCGTTACATGCTGCAGACCTGCGAGAACATCAAGCAGGCTATTAAGGTACTGCAACGGGTACCTTCGCATATGGCATACAATGTCACCCTTCTCGACAAGCAAGGGGCTTTTGCGACTGTTATGGTAGCCCCTGAGCAAGCCACGATCGTAACCCGCGAACGTTGTATTACCAATCATCAGACACGGGTAACCTGGCCACAGCAGGCAGTGTTTTCTAAAACGCTTGAACGCAAACAGTTTCTGGATGAATTTCTGGCAAGGGACAAGGTTAATGAGCAACAACTTCGCAAAGCATTTTTAACCACGCCATTGCGCTCTTCTAACTTCCCGCAAAAGTTCGGCACGGTTTACACGGCTGTCTACAAGCCATTGAGCGAAATGATGTCATACCACTGGCCCGCGGAACAATCCTGGCAACATAGCTTTGCCGATTTCAATGCATCGGAAAAAACCGTTAACCTTGAAAAACAAGTGAGCCTGGTGACGGCTCATGGCGATGTGGCCGAGTATGCCAATTCGGATTACAGTTTGCCGGCGAGTATCCGGCAGCAGCTGTTGCAAAGTCTAGTGTATTTGCCAGTCTCGGCGGTAGGGCAGCCCGATGCGCTGGAAAAACTGAAACAGAATCTGCAGGCAGAAAAACCCTTTTGCTGGAAAGACTATGCTACACAGATAGCACAGGTCTGGCGTTATCCTGTGCCTGCAAGTTAGCCTTTCCTGTCGCAATAAATCAACAATCACTGTATTAGATGGCAGACCATGATTTCTAGATTGAGAGTGATAATGAGAGCGATGATTTGATTGCTACGAGTCGCCGCACCTGACCGAAGATTGCCTCCTGGTCTAGCCAATTAGGGGGCTCCTTTGGAGAAGATAGACTCTCAGAATCCATATTTCAGTGACGGCTAACGCCCCCTTTTTTTATTGTTACCTGTTGTAAAACACCAGGCTTCGAGACACCGACATGAGAGATGTATTGCTTAACATCTCGTGGTAGGTATATTGTTGGGGACGAAAGGATGGTATTGGAGCAGGGCTTTAATGAGTAACAGTTTGAGCAAGGATTTCGGACTCATAGACGGTCAAACTTATATCATAGGTAGAAAAGGTGATGTTTACATAGAAGGCCATATCTATATAAATTCACCCACTGTCAGCAGACAACATGCCGCGATAAAAATTAAAAATGGACGAATTTACCTTCGCGACCTAAATTCAACCAATGGCACCTATTTGATAGAAAATGATAGATTGGTGTCCTTCCAAGAAGGATATGTGAGTCCATCTCAGCCTATAGCGATAGGCGAAGTAAAGTGCACGATTAATAACCTGCTAGCGATTGCCGGGGTCCATTCTGCTTCAAAAAATACCACTTCTAATTTTGAAGACACGAAACTAATGCCCCCAATCAATAAGACATGAAAAAGACAAAGTTAATGCACTGTTTTCTAATCCCTGTTTTCAATAGGTCGTATTGATTTGGAAAATCACCTTCTGCCGGAGCGAAACCCGGGGACTGCCTGGTGAATGTGGACGTGTAGCTCGATAATCTCTTACCTGTAACGCTGGTAAATCTCTGGCGCTGTAACGATGGTTTTGTGAACTCGGCCCTGGGTCAAGCGGGCTATGAGATCGAGATAAAGGATAAAGCTGTGCAACTCAGGGAAATTCATTGCCCCTATGCGTAGGGTCAATGGATGAAGTGGTTGTGCTTGGACTTGTTTTGGGTGTTGAGGTGGATTATCAGGCGATATCGAATGAATCAGAAATAACCGTCGGTCAGGGTCAGCATAAAATTTTCAAGATCGGCGTAATCCTGGGGCATCAGGCCAAGCCCCATGTCGGTATGGTAGTTGAGCTCGTTGGCGATATCGTTTTCCACTTCAGGCACGAACAGCAGGGAATCCGTCGCGGTAATGTCGTAATGCCGGATGACGTCGTTGAGCGTCGCGTAAACTCCATTGTGCATATAGGGTGCGGTCAGCTCAATGTTGCGCAGCGTCGGCGTTCTGAATTTTCCCTGCTCGGCGGCTCGTTCGGCAGGCAACGTGATCTCAGGGCTGTCACCGAGCCCGCCGTCCCTGAACGCATTATTGGCAACATAGGCGGGATTGTCGGTATTCACCGGGATCGCGATGTTGTAGTAATTGAAGTCGGTGAACAACGAGCCTGTGGCATCGGGCGAATTAACCGTATGGCAGTTGCCGCACTTGGCTGCGGTGCCCTTGAACAGGTCGAAGCCCCGCTGTTCCGACGCGTTAAAGCTGGCGTTGCCGGTCATGACGGCGTCGAATTTCGAGGTAAAGGGATTCATTTCGCTGGAGCTTTCAAACACCGCGATGGCGGCGGCAATATTGTCGTAAGCCTGGTCGACGTTGCTGAAGGCGTTGGTCCCGAAAACCTCGATGAATTCGTCAGCATAGCTGGCGTTCTGAACCTTGTTCACCACGGTTGCTTTGTCGGCATTATTCATTTCCAGCGGATTCAGAAATGGCGCCTTTGCCTGATCAACCAGCGTGCTGGCGCGCCCGTCGAGAAACTGTCCACCGTGAAAGTTGGAGACGGTAAGATCGGCGGTTTGCGCCACCTGTGGAACGAATTGAGGTATCAATGATGCATAGGCCGCAGTCGGTGCATTGCGGTTGCCGAATTGGCCGGGCACGGAGCCTTCCGATACCGGCGCGGCTACGGTAACGTTGGGATCGGTGAAACCGTCCGCCGGGTCGTGGCAGCTGGCGCAGGATTGATTGCCGTTGCTCGACAGGTCTTCGTCGAAGAACAGTTTTTTACCGACCGAGCGCATGCTGGCGCCGGATCCGTTGGCGTCATCATCGCCGCTGCTGCCTCCGCCGCTGCTGCCGCAGTTCGCGAGTAGCAGGGTGGAGACGAAGAATATGAGGCTAAATGCCTTATTGATTGATGTTGTCATGTCGGCGGTGTTATCGATGCGGCAGGGTTGATTTGTATCTTGCCATTCTAGTAGTTTAGTTTTCGTCAGAATTACCACAGGCGATGCAGGCGGCTGTTTCGAGATAACTTGATATGCATCAACTTAGGCCGTTATTCCCGCCTAATTGTTAAATTTTTCACATGTTTGGGTCGGTTAACGCCGACCGACGCTCGATAGTTCGGTGCTGGTGGATTTCACGCGTTAATCACGTCTATTCTTACTAACGCTGCTCGGGGACGAAATCCTGACACTCGATTACGCCTGACCTCGCCGTCAGGAAACTGGATTCTGGCACTGGCGCTGGCACCAAGGCTGCGGGAAGATCGGACACGATCGCGCGCGGCCATAGAATGTCAACTGCGCCGGTACGATGTTACTCTTTACTCGAAAGCCGCTCGTAAAGCCGGATCTGATACCCGAATTCGAGTTGCCCCATTTTCTGCTGTTCCGTTGCGCAGATAATCTACGCCTATGATAACAAGTAATAAATGAAGACAATTTTTATCCCCCAATGCGGTCTTTACCTGGCCGCGCTATTGATGACTTCCCTCGTGAACGCACAGTCCTGGACCGATGAAGGCGCGCGCGAATTCGAAGAGCTGCGCATACGGCAACTACAGACTATACAAGGCGATAGCGACATAGCGGCCTTTACCAGCGACGGCTGCAGCGGTGGTCAATCGAAAAGCTGGGAACTGTTAGCGCAGGCATTACCGGGATTCACCAGCCATTTCGGCGATAAACCACCCTGGGAATCCTGTTGTGTGGATCACGATAAAGTGTATTGGCGTGGCAGCACCGTGGATGGATATAGCAAACGTAAGCTCGCAGATGAGGAGCTCAAGCAGTGTGTCGTAGCGACCGGGGTCGAGTTTACCCCGAAAATTAGCAGCAGGTACGGGCTACCGGAAGAGAAGGTTAGAGAAGCGTTTTCGCTCGCAGCCGATCTGATGTACCAGGCGGTGCGATTAGGTGGACAGCCCTGCTCCTTATTGCCATGGCGATGGGGCTACGGCTGGGACAACTGTGCGTTTGCGAACATTGCCGACATCCCCGAAAAAGTTTCAAACCTCGAGTACGATGAGCATATTACGTTTTTTAACACCGCTGCCTGGCTTGATAGTGACAACGCGTACTGGCACATACCTGTGCATGCCTGGATTTACGAACCGCAAAACAGTGTGGTGAGAAATGGGGCGATAGCCAGCCTGTTGAATTCCGGGTACGACCTGACAGTGACTCCGGAAAATGAACCGAATTTTCGCCAGCGCACTAACTTGCTGATCGCCGATAACGAGCGGGACAAAACCATTGTCATTCGATTTGCCGGTCAGGATATTACGCTGCCGGTGTCAGCGGCAAACGGTAAAACTTTCACCATACTGAAGTTCCCGACGGAGGTGGTAAAAGTATTCTCCATCCGCGGCCGCCTGGAATTTTTTGCCGTATTGCAGGATAACGATAAACGACAATTCAGGGGCCAGGTGAAATTGGTACCCCGTTATGGCATTAGTGTTATCAGTGATATCGACGACACCATAAAGATTTCCAATGTCACGGACCACAAGCGATTACTTGATAACAGCTTGCTTAAGGAGTTCCGGGAAGTTCCGGGAATGCCGAAATTGTTTCAACGCCTGGCTGAACACGGTTTCACGATACACTATGTTTCTTCCAGTCCCTGGCAGTTATATGAGCCGTTGTATGATTTTATACGTGGCGCGGGATTCCCCTGGGCAACGCTGGACTTGAAAGATGTACGCTTTCGCGACGAGACCCTGTTCAATTTATTAAAAAAGGGCACCGAGACCAAACCTGGTCAGATTAAGCCGATCCTGCAACAGCATGCTGAACGTCAATTTGTTTTAGTTGGCGATAGCGGCGAGCAGGACCCCGAGGTCTATGGCGATATTGCTCGCCGTTACCCGGCCCAGATCCACCGCATATTGATTCGAAATGCCGATAACAGCAAGGCTGAGGATATACGCTTCAAAGAAGCTTTTAAGCATATCGCCAGGACTAAATGGCAGTTGTTTGACCATCCGGAAAGAATTTCCATTGATGACCTACTGATTGCTAAATAGACCGATACCATGGAGACATGGGTTACAGGTTTGCTCAAGCTTCGTGTTGCGGTTGCACCGGTAGCGTGAAGATAATCGTGCATCCCGTTTGCGCACCCTCGGACTCGATCTCGATCGTTCCGTTGTGCGCCTCGATAATGCGCTTTACCAGGGGCATCCCGATGCCGGTGCCGTCGATCTCCGGGTTCAGGCGTTCAAACAAATTGAATATCCGCTCCTGGTACTGTGGCTCGATGCCGATGCCATTGTCCTTGACCGCACAGACAAGCATATCGCCATCAAGCCTGGCGCTAACCTCGATCCGGGGCGTAGCTTGAGTACCCATGAACTTGATCGCATTTTCAACCAGGTTCTGAAATACCTCGGATAGCCGTAATTGATCGCCCCAAAAAGCTGGCATGTTCGGTTCGATCTCAAGCGTTATACCACGCTGTTCGATTTTATCCTGCAGGGGTTCGATGGCTTTGCGTACGAGCCTTGTCAATGGACCCGACACGGGCGGATTGATAACACGACCAATTCTGCTCAGCTCCAGCAGCCCCTCTAACAGTTCGGCCATAACATCTGCCGCCTGATCGATCCGCCTGGCATCGATAAGCACTTTTTCGATATCGTTTGAGGCGATATCTTTTTGTAACAAACCAACGAAGCCTTTTATCGAGACCAACGGAGTGCGCAAGTCATGCGAGACTGTGTAAACGAAGCGCTCGAGTTCGGCATTCTTGTCTTCCAGCTCCAAGGTAAATCTATCCTGGGTGGACTTGATCCGATTCGAGGCCCACCGAATCAGTAGATAACTGAGCAGTACCAGCGTAACCAGAAACCCGATTAAGGTCCTGTTGTCGCGACGGGTCATTACGTCCAGGTCTTCAGCCAGCTGTTTGTATTCCAGGTTCCGTAGCCCCTCTACCTGTTCGATGGTCAGAGCGATGGCCTGTAGACGCAGATAAGTCTTGCCACTGTCTTCTCTATTTCCAGAATGGAATAATGGCTCCATTTCCTGAAACTGCCTTAACTGGAGTTTTAGTTTTCCCAGCAATCTATCTTGCGGTCCGGTTTCTTCCAGCAGCTGGATTAAGGTAATTATCTGGGATTGGATGGTGTAGATCGATACCGACAGGTTGAAAGGAGTACCATACAGGTTTTGCTGAGACGTCAGGCTATCCCTGACACTCGGCTCACTGACAAATTCCCGGTATGTCGTGTGGAAATAAATCTGCGCGAGCTCCTGTTTGATTTTGCTGCTTTCGTAGATGACGAGTCGATGAGTATCGATCTGGTTAGCAATTTCCTGCTGGCCGTGTTCCTGCCATCGCACCAGGCTTACGGCGAGCGCCAGGATAATGATGGTAATTGCCAGATATAAGAGCTGTTGCTGCTGATGGGATGATGTGGCTAGCAAGCTTTAACTCTATCGGTCTCGAGCGGTGATACCATCCGCTTCGTATTGTTGAACAATTGACTCCAGGTTGGAGAAAAACTCGGTATCGGCCGGTACATAACCCTAGGCATTTAATGCCTCTAATATGGCTTTATGTTCTTCAACATCTGGCGACAGCTCTAAAAATGCATCCCTGATATTCCGACGTATGTTTTCGTCGATAGCCGGCTTTATCGCCCAGACGTAGTCTGCGTATGGAGGCGTCTCCCATAAAATACGGATTTCGTCGGCCCCGATCAGGTTTCGACTTAGCATCGAGCGTACGGTGTTGGCATTTGCTGCACCGACATCGATCACTCCATCGCGTACCCAGTAAACCGTCTTGTCATGCGTACCCGAATACGTAACGCGGCTGAAATATTCTTCAGGCTCCATCTTCATTTGCAGCAAAAAATATCGCGGCATCAAATGCCCGGAGGTCGATAACGGAGAGCCAAAGCCGATGCTTTTGCCCTGCAGATCTTCCAATTTTTGTGCCGTGCTATTCGCATTTACCAGGAAAAGACTGGTAAACCGGGTGTCTATTCGACGCATCACCAGGGGCACTGCCCGATCCTGTTGCCGCGCATCTATAAAACTGTAGCCACCAAAATAACCCAGATCGATTTGGTCTTTATGAAAAAGCTCTAACATATGCTCATATGATTCGGGAATCCGCAATTCGCAGGGTATTTGCAGGGTAACCGACAGGTATTTCAGTATCGGCGCAAAACGTCGCCGCAGCGTTTCAGGATCTTGATCGGGCAGAATCCCTATGCGCAGCGTTTCAGGTACGACTGCGATATTCGATTTTCCACGATCATGGTTTATCGCCAGCAACAGTAATACCAACAGCGCTACGACGAAGCTCAGGGCTGCCGTAGACCGAGATGATCGATGCTTTGGACTTTCGTGACTCGTAGGCTTCACTTGCTGAATTGTTTGTTTTTGATTGATGCTTAAATTAGGTCAGATTCGACAATATTGCAAACCGAAAACCTGATGCTTGCAGACATCCTTGTAACTACCCTGGCACAAGGCCTGAGTTGCAACTTTGGATGTTTAACAGTTGCTGGTGTTCCAGCGCTGTGAGCTTCAGGCTGAATCATGTCGACAGTCGAGTTAGCCACCGCCTCGCCTGAGTGAATCTAGAAAAACCGGGAATAGGAAAAAAAGAAGCTCAGACTGGTGTCCTCGTCGGTGAGCGGACTATCTGAAATATCCGAATCGTACCAGGTATGCTCAAAACCGAAACGGGCCAGTCCGTCAAAAAATGCTGCCGTCGTAACAGTAATGCCCAGGTTTTTGTTGACGGCGTCGTTGCCCTTGTACCTGGGTCTGAAACTGGTCACCTCACTGCTTTTCACTCCGTAATAGTAATCGACATAGTCACTATCCAGGTAACTGAGTCCGATACCCGGTTCGATAAAAAAGGAACCGCTGCGAAACACTTTACTTAGTCCGGCGCTCAGTTCGCTGCCATTGGAACGACCTAGCGCGTCATGCAGGCTTGACAGTTCAAGCTTCCAGTCATCTCTCGCATACTCGATGCCAAAGCCAAGGTCCAGGGAAGACTTTCGTTCATCCATACCGTCGAATACATCGCTATCAGAGTCGTCGTAACCCTCAAACCTGGGTTTTGCCTGAATCGAAAACTCCACGTCCCCCGATTGCAACATCACGTAGCTAACAAAAGGGCCGAATACGCTTAACTTTTCTCCACGGTAGCCAAGTACGGGTAAGAGAGTCACCCGCTGGTCGTAATCCTTGTAAATTTCACGTTTGACCGCCAGCCCAATACCATACAGGAATCCTTCGGGTTCGATACGTTCTCGCGCTCCTCCCCGGTTATCATCGCTGGCGGCAACTGAAACCGTGTGCAACAGGCTAACCAGCAGTAACGTCAGGGTGACAAAAAGTTTGCCTGCTGCAAGTTGTGACAGCTTCTGATAGCGAGGGCCGGGCGGTGCCTTTACTAGAGTACGGATTCGAATCCGCACACGATCATGAGCGGGTTCGTTCCACGGTGACATTAACTTGGGTGGTTTCATTTTGTGGGTGCCTGTTGGGTTACGACAACAGACTAAGTGATCGCGAAGTAAAAGATTAAGCTGTATACGCTGCAGATAACTATTTGGATGATGCGTGAAGATCTCCGGAGTAACAGTTCATCGAAATTTAATAAGACTGTGACATGTTGCAAACGAATCGATTTGCCAGTGAAGTCCGGATCATCAGGTTTCTGCGGATGAAGATGCGTCTCCAGCAAGTTGTTTCATGACACCGATTCGATCGAGTGCTGACGATGTTAATCTTTGCGCAGCAAGCATGATGGCTTCATCGGCGGTGCTCTCGACGATGGCATCGTAGAAAGCAAAGCTACGGTCGCAATAGATGCTGAGTCGTTGCAGGTTCGAGTCGGGGCTATCAGCTTTTTTCTCGGTATGCGCCTGGTAAGACTCAAGCTGTGCAAGGTTACTGGAGATGGCATCACCGGGCAGGTCTTTACTACTCAACGCCAAACTGGCAAGGGCATTTTCATTACAGCTGATCTGTTGCTGTACTTCCCGGGCCAGGGCAACCAGTAGAGGAGAGTCGGTTGTGATCATATTCAACGTATCTGCAAGACGATGATCTATGTGAATCGCTGCCGCCAACAGGTCGGCTTTGCTATGGATGGTCCTGGGATCAAGCACGGGTTCGGTCAGTCCGGTGTTACGTTCTGCGTGATAGGCGCGTCGGCGTTCGGCTCTGAGTAATGCGGCATGCCCCAGTTCCTCGCGGGCCAGGATTTCAGCGTACTTGCGCACGACTTCATTGTCTGACTCTGACGCGACATAGGTATAAAAACGAAACGCGATTTCCTCGTTATGTACGGCAAACGCCAGTGCCTTGTATGGAGTGCTATGGTGGGGGTGGCGGGCCTCGTCATCGTAAGTGGTCGATACATGGGGTTCGCGCCACTTTATGGGGCCGATCTCGGGATTCACATCGATAGATTCCCGTGTCATCCATTCCAGCAACAGCCGTTCATGTTCCCGTTCTTCGATAACCATGCGCTCGAACAGGGCGGCGGCTGATTCATTGCCGGCTTCGCGCATTCGGGTGGACAACTGAGAATAGCGCCGAATAGCTTCCCGTTCCGCCTGTAACGCGATGGACATCAGGTCACCCGTGGTTTTTACCCTGGTTGATAACATGTTTGCTTACCCTTCGAGAGGTTCATTGTCGCGGTCTTGACTTCATCACTAATTGATTTAAGTCATTTGGTAGGTGTTTGATCACTCGCATAATCGCATCTTCCCACACATTAGATTGCCACTACGTGAATTGTGCACAAGGTTTCACCGCCTCAAACCGATTATTTTGTGAATTGACCAGGGCGAGAACGGCTTGCGGGGATATCCGTGGCTTTATGATGCGGCTTTTAGTGTTGTTGCTGATTCAATGCCTGCTTGCTGTTGGCGTTGCCCATGCGGGTTCAGAACTGCCACGCTTTATCGATGCCATCAATCCACAGGAGATTTTTCCAGGCGCCGACAGGTTGGGTTCAGCCACTGGTGATCCACTGGTAGCACCTGCTTATCAGCAAGGGCAGCAGCTCGGCTTTGTCTTTCTGACTTCAGATTTCATGAACACAACCGGCTATTCCGGTAAACCGATTCATCAGCTTGTGGCCATGGATATGCAAGGCGTCATCCGCAAAGTTTTGCTGGTTGAACATCATGAGCCGATCGTGTTGATAGGTATCCCTGAAAAACGCATCACCGCGGTACTGAAGGATTATGAAGGGCTGGACGTGGGTAAACTGGTGCGCGGCACACAAGACCACAACATCGATATCGTGACCGGCGCTACGGTGACGGTGATGGTGATGGACGACACTATTTTACTCAGTGCCATCAAGGTTGCCCGCCTGTATGGGTTGTCCGGGCTCAGGGCCGAGCGCAAAGCAGCCGGTCCGCTAGCCTCGGTAAACCAGGACATCGACGAAACTGAAGACTGGTTGGGCCTGATCAGCGATGGCTCGGTACGACGCCTTAAAATCAGTCTGCAACAGATCAACCAGGCTTTCGCGGATTCAGGTAATCCGCTTGCGTTCGAATTTCCCGAAGAAGGTGAGGCTGATGAAATATTTATCGAACTTTACGCTGCTGTCGTTTCCATACCCAGCATCGGTCGCAGCCTGCTGGGTGAAAATGAGTACCGCAATCTCCTGAAAAAATTGAAACCAGGCGAGCAGGCGATTCTACTGGCGGGTGATGGGCGTTTTTCATTCAAGGGGTCTGGCTACGTGCGCGGTGGTATTTTTGACCGCTTCCAGATCGTCCAGGGTGATACCTCCATCCGCTTCCATGATAACTACCATAAACGCTTGCGGCGTTTGGCTGCCGCGGGTGCACCCGAACTAAAGGATGTGGATTTGTTCAGGACGCCGGCCGATTTGAAATTCAATGCGGCAACACCCTGGAAACTGGAGTTACTGGTAGGTCGAAACATCGGCCCGACAAAAAAAGCTTTTCTGACATTTGATCTCGATTACAGTCCACCGGAAAAATACCTGAATTTCACCGCAGTGGGGATGGCGGAAAGCGATGCCAACGCTTCGACTGGCCAGGCTGCAATGGTTGAGCCGATCTGGAAAAAGATGTGGCAATTCAAGCGGGTGGAAGTCGTCGTGCTTGGTTTTGCGCTGGCCGTACTCACGCTGATCTTTTTTTTCCAGGACTGGCTGGTCAAACGACCCAAATACACCGATCGGATTCGTATCGGTTTTCTGATTTTTACACTGTTCGGTATTGGCTGGTACTTCAACGCCCAATTGTCCGTGGTCAACATCCTGGCCATGTTTAACGCACTGGTGAGTGGTTTTGACTGGGGTTACTTCCTGATGGAGCCACTCATTTTCATTTTGTGGGGTTCGGTGGCGGCCGCATTGTTGTTCTGGGGCCGCGGACCTTATTGCGGCTGGTTGTGCCCTTTTGGTGCACTGCAGGAATTGATAAACCGCATTGCCAAGCTAGTCAACATAAAGCAGGTCACGGTACCCTGGGCCATCCATGAGCGCGTCTGGACATTCAAGTATTTAATCTTTCTTCTGTTATTCGGTTTATCGCTTTACTCGCTGGAATGGGCTGAGCGCCTGGCGGAAGTCGAACCTTTCAAGACCGCCATCATTCTTAAATTCGTACGTGACTGGCCCTACGTAGTGTTTGCGCTTGCAGTCCTGGTGCCGGGAATATTTATCGAACGGTTCTATTGTCGTTATTTATGCCCGCTGGGTGCGGCATTGGCCATTCCAGGCAGGCTACGCATGTTCTCCTGGCTCAAGCGTTACAAGGAATGTGGTAGTCCCTGTCAGCGTTGCGCTAATGAATGCATGGTTCAGGCGATCCATCCCGAAGGCAATATCAACGTCAATGAATGTCTCTTTTGCCTGCACTGTCAGGTGGTTTATTCGGATGATCACATCTGTCCGGTGTTAATACAGAAGCGCCTGAAACGGGAACGTCAGGCGGCCTTTTCGGCAAAAAACTTAACTAAAGAAGATACCGCAATCTGAATTGAAATTTGGCAAGGACATGGATTTAAAAAGTTTTACTGGTACTAGTGAGTTTTGTTTTATGAGGATTTTTCATCAGGGCAGACCATGTGAAAAGTTGTTTCATGCAAAGCTCACTAATAAGTTAAGGCCCTCGCATGACCTGAGGGTTTGGTTAATCCGCCTGCGCACTAGCAGGCATCTTTCGTGAGGTAAATACAATGACAAAAGAAAAAGATAATACAGAAAAAGAAGGTTTAACGCGGCGTGAAGTGCTGGGCGGCTCGGTAAAATTGACCGCGCTTGCCGGCGTAGGTGCGGTGGCCGGCCTGGCTGGCATGACCCCGAAAACTGCTAATGCGGCCAGCTCTAATAAGGCCGAAGTGTCACCCGGTGATCTGGATGATTACTATGGTTTCTGGAGTAGTGGCCAGGCGGGTGAAATGCGTATTCTTGGTGTGCCTTCGATGCGCGAATTAATGCGCGTGCCGGTATTCAATCGCTGTAGCGCGTCCGGCTGGGGTTCGACTAATGAAAGCCGCAAGATTATGCGCGATGGTATGTTGCCTGAGACCAAAAAGTATCTCGATTCCGGCGGGCGAGGCGGCGTCTGGACCAATGGTGATTTGCATCACCCGCACATGTCGTTCACCGATGGCACTTATGATGGTCGTTACCTGTTCATGAACGACAAGGCAAACACCCGTGTTGCGCGTGTACGTTGTGATGTAATGAAGTGTGACAAGATGATCGAAATTCCAAATGCGGCCGATATTCACGGTTTGCGTCCACAGAAATTCCCCCGCACTGGTTATGTCTTCGCTAACGGTGAGCATCGGATTCCGATTCCGAATGACGGCGGCATTCTGGATGAGCCGGAAAAGTATCATGCGATCTTTACCGCAATCGACGGTGATGAAATGAAGGTTGCATGGCAGGTGATGGTCGACGGCAACCTGGATAACTGCGATGCGGATTACCAGGGCTTATATGCATTCTCGACCTGTTACAACAGTGAGGAAGCCGTTACCCTGGCAGGCATGATAGCTAATGAGCGTGACTGGGCAGTGGTATTCGATCTCAAAGCAATCGAGGCAGGG
>Ga0265306_10000857_pt1 | contig 14850 bp, 9 predicted proteins | sample Helome_3_FD_192493 | JGI IMG/M metagenome (GOLD analysis project Ga0265306, IMG submission 192493) | Marine sediment microbial communities from subtidal zone of North Sea - Hel_20160420 (Illumina Assembly) | ecosystem: Environmental > Aquatic > Marine > Subtidal zone > Sediment ...
TTGCGTGATTTGCCCGTTCCTGACGGTATATCCGCCACACCCATTGTCGTTGACGGTGTGATCTACCTGTCCGGCGCTTACTCGCTGGTCTTTGCGATCGATGCTGCGAGTGGTGACCTCATCTGGCAATACGACCCCGATGTGCGGTCCCGGCTCGCACAGGACCCCGGAATGTCATGGCCCGCGCGCGTCAATCGCGGCGTCGCCGTCTGGCAGGGCAAAGTGCTCGTGACTACAGCAGATTGTCGATTGATCGCGCTCGATGCGAAGACCGGCAAAGAGGCATGGTCACAGCAGAGCTGTGATCGGGCTCTCGGCTATGCCATCACCGATTCGCCCTACGTCGGCGGCGACAGCGTATTCGTCGGTAATGCCGGTTCTGAATCGCATGAAAAGAACCGCGGCTATGTGTCGGCGTACAACATTGACGACGGTGAACTCAAGTGGCGATTTTATACGGTGCCGAGCGACAAGCCCGAAGAAAACACTACGCCTGCGATGAAAATGGCAGCCAAAACCTGGTCCGGCGACGCTCTTGAAAAATTCGGCGGCGGCGGCAGCGCGTGGAATGAGATGACCTACGATCCCGTGTCGGGACTGCTGTTTTTTGGTACCGCCGGCGCATTGCCATACGCCTACCATGTGCGTAGCCCCGACGGTGGCGACAATCTGTTTCTGTCATCTGTCGTCGCAGTGGACGCAGACACCGGCGAATATGCCTGGCATTACCAGACCGTTCCCGAGGATAGCTGGGAATACAACGCGACGATGAACATTATCCTCGCCGATCTCTCGATCGACGGCGAGCAACGACAGACTTTACTGATCGCTCCAAAGAACGGTTTCCACTATGTTATCGACCGGCTGACCGGTGAGCTGATCGCCGCCGACAAGTATGCGAAGGTCAATTGGGCGACACATATCAATCTCGAGACGGGCCGGCCCGTCTACGACCCGGCCGGCGAATTCTGGACGCGGCCGGACGAGGCTGTCGCGATCTGGCCCAATATGTGGGGTGCGCACAGCTGGAACGCGATGGCGTACCATCCGGAACTCGAACTCGTCTACATTCCCGTCATCGACGTACCGACTATCGTCACGGGCTATGAAGACGGTGATTTTGACGACACGCTCAAAATGCTCACCGAAGTTGAGGGCAAACCATTCAGCCCCGGCAAACTCGTGGCGTGGGACCCTGTCAAGAGCAGACCGCACTGGACGGTCGATCACGATCTGCCGTTCAATGGAGGCTTACTCGCCACGGCCGGAAATCTCGTCTTCCAGGGCGATGCACACGGCCGTTTCAATGCCTATGCAGCGGACAGTGGCGACAGGCTTTGGTCCGTCGCAACCGGCTCCAATATTACAGCTGCGCCCGTCAGCTATTCCCTAGGCGACAAACAATACGTTCTGATCCCTGTCGGTGCGGGCGGCGGCATTCAATTTGTATACCCGGAAATGCATGCGGGTGACAAAGTCCGGGGACCGACGCGGCTGATGGCATTTGCGCTGGACTCAAGTTCGCCTATGCCGAAGGTGGCCGACGTGCCCCGCGAGCTGCCTCCGCAACCTGATCTTGATGCAACGGCCGAGGAGCTCGAGCGCGGCAGACAGGTCTTCAGTTGGGAATGCAAAGGCTGTCACGGAAATAACGCCGTTGCCCGGTTTGGTGGTTCAGTGCCGGATCTTCGCTACGCAACGGCCAAAACGCACGAAGAATGGCATGGGATCGTAGTCGGCGGTGCGCGCCAGATGCACGGCATGCCGCGCTTTGAACTCAGCGTTGACGATTCAGAAGCGCTACGACAATACGTCCTGTCCCGCTCGTATCAGTTGCGTGAATCGAGATAATCGATGGCCGTCTCAAAATAACTCGGACCCGGCAGTTTCTGGCGCATATTGGCGACAATAATCAGCTCAACGTTGTCGACAATTGAAAGTAGCCGGTACGTGGTCCCCTGTCCTCGTCTGCAGACCAGGATTGACGACGCGACGATTGTTCTTAGCAAATATTTCATGAAAATTCTCATGCGAACATCGCTGCCAATAGATGATCAGAAGCGATCAATCAACGAGTAGTACATCATGCCGAGCACCATGCCGGGATATCGCAACAAGGTGCCGCCCGGGAACATATGTATTGGCAGCTCCGCCATTACGTCGAAACGATCGGTCGTGCCACCTATTGCCTCGGCAATGGCCTTGCCGGCAAAACTGGCTGTAGCGATGCCGTGCCCCGAGTACCCCTGCCCCAGATATACATTGGGCCTCAGTCGTCCAATGTGCGGCAGGCGATTAACCGTGACCGACAAGGTGCCACCCCACGCATAATCGATCCGAACATCTTTAAGTTGTGGAAACAGCCTGACCATATAAGGACGAACGAACTTTGTTATGTCGGCCGGAAACCTGGGTCGGTAGTTCTCGCCGCCACCAAACAGCAAGCGATGATCGTCCGACAGTCGGAAGTAGTCGACGACGAAACGCGTATCATGAACGCCGAAGCGACCGTTGATGAGTTCGCGCGCACGCTGCTCGCCGAGCGGTTCGGTCGCAATCATGAAATTGTTGATCGGCATAATCTTGCGGGCCGCCCTCGCATCGAGGCTATCCAGGTAACCATTGCAGCCTAATACAATGAAATTCGATGTCACCGAACCGCGCGGTGTTTCGATGAGCGCCGGATCTGTCCGTGAGTAGCGGCTGACACGCGAGCGTTCATAGATTCGCACACCCGCATCGATGGCGGCCCTGGCGAGGCCCAGCGTGTAGTTCAGTGGATGCAGTGCCAGCGCCTGCGGATCGTACAGCGCCGCAAGAAAATCATCCGTCGCGACGCGGGCCCTGGTCTGCTCCGCATCCAGCACCTCACAGAAAGGATAGTCGTAGTGTTCCGCCAGCAGACGACTCAGTTCTTCCGGCCAATCCCGGTATCGCTCCTTGTGGACGCCAACCAGTTGGCCGTTCTGCAGATCGCACGGAATGTCGTGTTTCTGCACCCGATGTCGGATCTCGTCCTTTGCCTGTTCGGCAAAGTCCCAGAGTAACCTCGAGCGGTCCCGGCCGAACGCTTCTTCGGTTTCCAATACGTCCTTGCGCTGACCACTGCCGACAAGGCCGCCGCAGCGCCCGGATGCACCAAAACCAATGCGCTCAGCTTCCAGCAAGACGACATCGAAGCCTTGCTCGGCGAGATTCAGCGCCGCGGACAGCCCGGTAAATCCGCCGCCGATGACACAGACGTCAGCACGCTCCTCGCCAGCCAGCGACGCATGCTCGCACATGCCGATGGCTGTTGCGTTGTAGTAGCTGTCCGGATAGCCCGAGGGCAGTCTTTTCTCTTTTTGCACAAGGAGTCCTGACGATCAGATAGATGACTGTGGCCGGATCGGGCTGCCATCGAAAAATCGGCCAAGCCGCAGCGCCGAGATGTCGATACCTGAGTCCTTACCCGTGAGCATACCGGCAATGGCCTTGCCGGCGCCGGGCCCGATACCGAAACCGTGCCCACTGAATCCGGTCGCAACATGAAACCCGGGCAGGCTCTCGATCGCATCGATGATCGGCACAACGTCCGGCGAAGACTCGATCATTCCCGCCCAGCTCTCGACAATCGGTGTATTTCGGAGTTGCGGGAACATCGTGTCCAGGTTCTTTCGAATCCCTCGCAGGACACGTGTACTGGGTTGCGGGTCGAGCACTCGTGTCGCCTCAAACGGCGATGGTGCATCGAGTGACCACGACTTGGGCGTCCGCCATTCGTCGATGAACTCCCTGCCGAATGACAAACGCACGATCTTCAGCTCCTGCATCAGCGCCGGAACGAATTTGATGAAGTAGCGGAACGATGCCGGCGTGACGGGATGTTCGAGGATGGAGCCATGCGCAATCGTATAACCACCGTCCTCCCGCCGCCGAATACCCAGACGATCGTCGAAAACATTACCGTTCAGCACACTCTCGGCCGGTGCCGTCCTTGCCACCGTGCCACGAACCTTGAGCTGCGGCACGTTGATACCCAGCGAGCCGCAAAACAGCGATGTCCACGCCCCCGCCGCACACAGGACGACGGATGTTTCTATCGAGCCGTGCTCGGTCACAACCGCCGACACATGTCCGGCCGAAGATTCCACACCACGAACTGCGCATGACGTCAGAACCGTCGCACCGGCACGAGCGGCCGCGCGTGCGATCGCGGGTGCCGCTTTGTGCGGTTCGGCACGTCCGTCGCTGGCTGTATACAGAGCGCCCGCCCAGTCAATCGCGGCACCTTCGACGTGCTTCTTCAACTCGGTAGCGGACAGCAGGCGCGAATCAATACCGAAATCGGCGGCCGTCCTGACCCACGCGCCGAGTTCCTCCAGTTGCTTGTCCGTGTTCGCGGTAAAGAAACAGCCGCCGCGTGTGAAACCGACATCCTCCCCAATTTCGTTCTTCAATTCGCCCCAGATCCTGAGGCTCTCCTGCATCATGGGAATCTCGCGCGTATCGCGGCCCTGGACCCGGACCCAGCCCCAGTTGCGACCGGATTGCTCGCCGGCAATGTGCCCTTTCTCGCAGAGAACGACCCGTACTCCCTGTTTCGCCAGGAACCAGGCCGTTGAAACGCCAACAATGCCACCGCCGATAACGACGATATCCGCCGTCTCCGGCACCGCTTGTGGCGCCCTGAGCGGCCCGCTCCAGGTGAGTGCGACGCTTACATCGTCTGCCGGATACATGTCTGATGCCCACCCATAGTGATTCCTGTGCCGTACCTTGTCGATAGACCGTGCGATTCCGCGTTATTGGACCTCGATGAGTCTTTCTTCAACGGGTATGTAGTCGATGTCGTAGCCGAAGTAACGTGGCTGAAACACCTGGAGCCCCCCCGGTCTGCGCCAAAGCGGTGCGGCACGGAAGGCCAATACCACAACCGACTGCCCTTTGGTGAACTCGGGATTACCAATGCCTTCGTTGGTGCGGGAGTCAATCATGGTAATCAGGTCGGGGCAGGTTGCCAGGACAACTCCGTCTCGTCGCGCAACCAGGTGTTCATTCTTGTAATCCAGCACCATTGATTGGCCAGCATAAGCGCCGGTTCCTGCCAGCGTAACGTCACCCACCAGGAAACCGTCACGGTCATTCCAATCGAACGCCTGGACCTCTCCCTCGAACAACTCGTATCCGTCGCCGGCAACTCGGGCAGCCTCCACGGAATTGTCGCCTGCGGCGGCAGCTTCTCGAGCTGCCCGCCCTATGTCGGCCGCGAGGCTCAAGCTCCCTTGAACGAGAACATGCTCGGATTTTGCCGCCGCCCCTGAAATAGCGGCATCCGTGACGCCGACAAGCCGACTGACAACGGAAATCGCACGAAAAATATCCTCCTCCCGAGAAGGGTCCTGAACGTCTTTCAGGATTATCTCATCACCAAACTGAGTCACTGCTGCGGCTGGCGTAATTGCATACCCGGCGGCACGCACGGAGTGTTGATTGATCTCCGGCGTAGCACGACCCACTGTGTCCGCGTCAAGGCTCGGTACGCCGATTCGGGCGCCTATCGACAACGCTTCCGCCAGGCTCAACGGGCCGATCTCCCCTACGATGACCGCTGCAAATTGCACATCAAGATGTTTCTCCAGCAAATGAAAGGATGCCTCGGTCGGTGCGGATATGCTCGACTCGATGCTATCGAGCCGCGCTTGCATCTCCTCATTGACGGGCGCCAGGCTCTCTAATGTATACGGCGAAGCGACCATATCTTCGTCACCAAGATCGGACACATCAAGCAGGCGAAACGACAATCCCGCAGCAAGGTCAGACTCGATTAAATCGCGCGCAGCGTCAAGACCGCCACCTCCGCCACAGCCGAGATAGCTGCTTCCAAGCAAGATGTCCTCTAAAGCGCGCACATCCAGTTTTGTGCCGCGTGTGCGTTCAGCTCGCAAAGACATTCTCGCATCGGAAACCGACGCGACGGCACAACTCGAAGCCATAGATCCAAGCGCGACACCCAGTCCTGTCATAAATTGTCTGCGGTGCATCTGTGCCTCCTACGAAAAAGACCCTTGATTCGGATAAGCGCTGTGTCCGAAAGACTCTCGCGACGACAAAGCGTCAGCGTCGTCCATCGGACGCGTGCATGTTGCCCGGACATTTCGATTCCTATACCGTACCGTCCCGATGGATCATGCGATCAAAACAGTATCTGACATTCCGCCGTTAATCGCGACATCTGTCGTGCGTGGTAGCGAACAGGGTCAGAGTCATGGCGGCATCTACCTGGTCGATCCCGCAACCGAGGCCGTTTACCAGCTGCTCGACTGGGACACGGCTGATATTGACTGGACGGGTCGAGGTTGGGACCGTGGGTTGCGCGGTGTCGCCTTCTACAATGACGAAGTGTATGTCGCGGCAAGCGATGAATTGTTTGTTTATGACCAACAGTTCCGAAAAATTCGCTCGTATCGCAATCGATATCTGAAGCACTGTCACGAGATCTTTGTGTACGGCAACGTCCTGTACCTGACCAGTACGGGGTTCGACAGCATCCTGGCGTTTGACCTCGATGACGAACGTTTCGTCTGGGGCATGCGCGCAAGCAAGGTCGACGGAGCCTGGCAGGGCCATCGATTTGACCCCGACTCCGAGGCGGGACCGCCAAACAGCAACCAGCTACACATCAACAACGTCTTTTGCGATGCGCGGGAGCTCAGTTTTTCCGGCCTACGCACCGATGGCATCATCAGCCTGGGCGCCGACGGCAAGCTTTACCAACAGGTCGAGCTTCCCTCCGGAGTGCACAACGCGAGGCTATTTTCAGAGGGCGTCCTGTTCAACGACACATCGTCCAATTTCCTGCGCTTCGTGACTCGCTCCGGCGAAGAGAGACGATTTCCCTTTCCGATGTATGACGACGATGATATTGAATGTGCGGGGATCGACGATTCGAAAATCGCACGTCAGGGGTTCGGGCGCGGCCTTTGTGCCATCGATAACCGCCTGGTCGCCGCCGGATCGTCACCGTCGACCGTCAGCGTTTTCGATCTGGAATCGGGTCAGCGCGTTTTTGCCGTTAATTTCTCGATGGACATTCGCAATGCCATACATGGTCTCGAAGTCTGGCCGTATGACATACCGAACGACTTCAGCCCGCGCGCCAGTTAGGAACCAATGCCTGCAGCATTGATGACGTCCGCAACGCTGGTCGGATCGCCATCATAAAGAATATTCACTCCCGAAAGACCGGGTATCGAGGCCATCTGTCCCAATGCTTCGGCCGATACTTCGATCGCCGCGCGACGCGGATCATCGGCCACGGCAATCCGGCTTATCAGCTTCTTCGGAATGCGAACCCCCGGATGCGAAGCTCGCAGCTCCTGTGCCGCCTCAATCGAGCCAAGTATCGGAAGATCAACAATGAAAGCGGCCCTACGCGACAGCTTCAGGCCAACAATGCCGTGCATGTACGAGCGAAGCATTTCAATATTGAGACAGGGCCTGATTTGCACGAAGCGAACCCCGGCATCGATTCGTTGATGGATCTTCGCGGCGCGCCAACCCTCCTTTGGGTTCATGGCGGGCGCGGCCGTTCCGACATGGAAGCCACCATCGTTCAACTCATCAGACCCTTTGCCGATCCGCTGCGCCAGTTCGAATAGTTGGGCCGGTTTAGTGTCGAAAACGCCTTTCACCCTGCCGCGCAACCGCTCCGGGAGCTTCTGGCCGCGGCTAAGAAGAAGACTCGTCACGCCCAACCCGGCCGCGCCCAGCAAACTGCCCTGCAAAGCCAGCCGGTTGCGATCCCTGCAACTCAGGTGAACGACCGGATCGATATTCTGCTGCAGCAGGAGACTCGCAATCGCGAGAACGTCCATATGTCCTTCGGCATCCCAGTTGTCGCCCACCTGGATCGCATGCACCAGCGGCTTGAGTCCGTCTATGTGTTTCTGAATCTGCGTTCGAATCGTAGTCTGACGGATCGGCAGCGTCGCCGTTATCACAAAGTCCTGAGTGTGAATTGCTTCGCGGAACGTTTTCAAACGAACTCCTGAGGATCATTAGGAACCACAGTGTCAACGGCAGTGGCAATGAGTGTCAAATCGGCGCTGGAACAGTGGCACAATGGTGTACGGTCGTTCCACGAGTCATTCGAAAAACATGGATCAATTGCCGGCTAAGCGCGATGTTCGCGAATTTCGTGAGTTTCTGGAAGCACATAACTACGGGGAAGAGCCGCTGCGCGCCCGGTTTGGCACCGCGTTACCGCCAAGATCGGACAATGACCAGCGGCTCACTTACCTTAGTCGCGAAGCGACGACCCAGAACGCCCTCGTACGGCTGTTCCTGCTCGGAAAATCAATAGACAAGGCGACCGCCGACGAAGTCCTGCCGGCGTCGTTTGTGGAACTCTGCACCAGAACAGGGCTGCTCGATGTTGATCAGGACCGGCTAAGGTCGACGGTCGTGCTCGTCGGCATCGACGGTCTTTTGATCGCTTCCGACGCCTTTCGTGTTCTCGACAGTGATTCTGCGAACGATTTCGTACTGCCGGCGAGCGCCCACTCGGCCAATTTTTTGCGTCGCCTGACGATGCGGCCCAGGTTCGAATCGATGCTCGACCTGGGGTGCGGGTGTGGTATTCACGCTTTGTTCGCGGCCCGCCATTGCGACAATGTCGTCGCCACTGACATTAGCGCTGCGGCTACTCGTTATACGAAATTCAATGCCTGGCTCAATGACATCGACAACGTCGAGTGCATTGTGGGTAACCTGTTCGAGCCGGTTGCAGGACGATCCTTCGATCTGATCGTGAGCAACCCTCCGTTTGTCCTGGCTCCCGACGACGCATTCGTGCACCGCGACAACCCGCTGGATCTCGACGATTTCTGTCGGCAACTCATCGACCAGGCACCGCGTTTTTTGAATAAAAACGGCTATTTACAGATGCTGTGCGAAGTCGCGGAGTTCGAGAAACAGTCGTGGCATGAGCGCATGAAATCGTGGTTCGCCCGATCGCGCTGTGATGCCTGGATCCTGCACAGCCCGCCGTTACATCCAATTCACTATGTCTCCCAACGCGCAAACGACCTGTCGAGCGAAAACCGTCAGGAAGCGAGTTCGTTTGATCGATGGGTCGACTACTTTGAAGCACGCAACGTATCCGCTATCCATCCGGTCATGGTCGCGATGCGGCGACGTGAAGGCCTAAATTGGTTGCACGTGCATAATTTGCAGGGCGATGTCGAGAAAGATGCTGGAGAGGCGGTACAAAAGAGCATCGCGGCCTGCGATTTTCTCGAGCGCTGCAACGATGACGACGCGTTACTCAGAGAAATATTGAAGATCTCGCCGGATATAGCCCTTGAGCAAAAATTCGCAAGAAATGATGGGGCATGGAATCCGGATTCCTCAGTTTTGCGAGTGACGAACGGATTACCGATGGACGCGGAAGTCGACATGCCAATACTGGCGTTTCTCAATCAACTGGATGGCGAGAACTCATTGCAAGCCGTCATCGGAGAATTCAGTAAGGCGGTTGGCGCTGATATCGACAAGTTGATATCGGATCTTCTACCCATTGTTCGGCTGTTGATCGGCCGGGGATTTCTCGAGCCGATCAACCTGTCTGGCTAAGTACGGCGCCCACCGAAAAAGAGCGGCCAATGGCCGCCCTTTTCGTTTTTCCTTGCGGTAGCCCGCGGAGTGTTATTCCCAGTGTCGCGAAAACCGGATCCCATACTCGCGTGGCCTGTTGACCGAGATGCGCTGTCTCCCGAAATACGGATCAAAGGAGAGGTCGTCGTCATAGAGCACAGCCCGCTCATCCGTAACGTTGTTGATGAAGAACTCGAGATTCCACATTTCGGCCGCGAGTCCGAACTTGAGGTCGCTAATACTGTACGAGGGCTGCACGGCCTGATTCTTCGTCGATGCCGAAAGTGCCCCGCCCGAGTCCCGCGCTTCGAAGATCGACACCGCGTCGGCCGTCTCGAGCTGACTGACCGAGTCACTCTGGTAGGTGACCTGGAGCCGCGTATAAGCCTCGACACTTGGCAGCCAGTCACTCGGCATCGGCCAGGTGTACTGCAGATACGCGCCACCCTTGAAATCAGGGACGTTCGGCAGTCGTGAGCCACTCGGAACGGGGTTATCCGGATCTGTTACGAAAAAGTCTTCCGATGTTTCAGCATTGAGAAACATCAGGTTCAGGCCGAGATCCAGGTAGTCATTGGGCGCTGCCTTGACCTCCAGTTCGAGCCCCTGCTGCTCGGCATTGCCGACATTAATGACACTGACCTGAAATGGCTGCCCGCAGGGATCCGTTGCCGAGTCCTCCCCGGGACCGCAGGGTGCAAAGCTCGGATCGAGGGCTTCGATCTGATAATTTTCCCAATCGCCGAAAAAAGCGGTGGCATTGACCTGCAAGCGGCCACCGACCCAGCGCGATTTGAAGCCGATTTCCGTGTTCTTCAACAGATCGGGCTCGTATTGGACCGGAAAGATCGTCAGCTCTTCGGCCACCCGATTACGATTCGCACCACCTGCCCTGAACCCTTCCGAGTACAGTGCATAGACCATCTTGTCATTGTCGATATTATAAGTCAGCGAGATCTTGGGCACCGTGTCGCTGTTGCCGCCTTGCGGCGTTGTGACGTCCGGATAGCCGTCCGCAATAATGAACGGCTTGTCGACAAAATAGGTTTTGTCCATATCCTGATCGAAGTAGCGCATGCCGACTTCGGCAGTCCATTGGTCATTGAAGTCGAAGCTGAAGTTTCCAAATACCGCCCATTGCTCCCAGTCCGTGTCGTCTACCGAAAGCCACCATGACGGGTCGACACCAGACGGCGTGTAGCCCAGTCCCGCGGTCCAGTAGTAGAAACTCAGGCTGTTCAGATAGGTTTCCTCTGGAACTCGCGCACGATATTCCCAGTGTTCGGATTTTTCTTCGTAGAACGCACCCAGTACCCAACGATAATTGTCACCGGTTTGCGACAGGCGAATTTCCTGTGTAAAGCGATCGTTGTCCTGCGGCAAGAATGCATAGCCAACAACATCCTGATCGTAGAACGTCGTACCGGACCAGCAATAGCCGGCCGAGAAGTAGCCGACGCAAAAATTGTAGTTCCAGTACGACGAGTAGATTGTCCTGTCGATCAGGTACTCGATGTCTCTATCGAAGTAGCTCGTGTTCGAGATGACATCGATGTTGCCGATGCGCCCTTCGAGGGTTAGCGATGCCTGCGACCACTCATCATCGCGATGTTCATCATAAAACCGGACGACCTGAAGGTCGCCGATCGTCGGATCGTGATCACTATAGCTGCCGGTTTCCGTCTTCTGGTAGATGTACCCGGCTGTGGCGGACCAGTCTTCGTTGATGAACCATTTCGCCGAAATACGTCCACCAACGAAGTCAGAATCGTTAATGTCATCCTCAACCACTGCGGAGTTGTCTATACCGCCGACGACCGGGCTGACGCCGAGCACATTGTCGACAAATCCGCCATCTGTCGCCGAAAAGCCGACCAGGCGAATCGCAAACTTGTCTTCGATCAACGGTAGATTCAGCATGCCGTTGACGTCATAACTGATGTCAGAGTCGTCTCCGGTACGCGCCATGAATTCCGCTGACGCAGAGAACTGGCTTGGATCGGGCTTGTTGGTAATGATGCGCATTGTGCCCGATTGCGAGCTGTCACCGTATAAGGTGCCCTGCGGTCCAGCCAATGCCTCGACGCGCTTGATGTCGACCATGCGCGGTTCGGGGTTGATGGTGAATTGCGTCAGTGGCTGGTCGTCAATGTACAACGCCGACGATGAGGCTGCTATGAAGGCGTTTGGATTATCCGAGACACCACGGAAGATAATTTTGTTCGCGCCAGGCGCGCCGCCGATGGAGGATACGCTTGGCAAGAACCGGATGGCGTCTTCGAAATTCGTGATCCCCTGACGCTTGAGGTCTTCGCCCGTAAACGCCTGGATGCTCGCCGGCACATCCTGAAGGCTCTCCGCCCGTTTACGCGCCGTGACAGTGATCTCTTCCAGTCCGCCCGGGTTCGCCGCGTCTTCCTGTGCTTTCGCATCACTCGCGTGACCAGAGACAGCCATTGATACGGCGACCGCCAGTGTGCTCTTAACAGGTATTCCGTCAGTACTCGAACTATCCGCCATTTTCACAACCCCCCGTTGACAAAACCGGCTTCGAACTTTTATAAGTGCCCGAGTCTACGTTCATTCTACGGTTCTTTTCAACAAATAGGACTGATTATCAACAGCAATTCGAGTCATATGCGTGGCCATTATGCGGCATTTGTTGATTTTGCTATGTTGCCGTCTCTATCGTTGCGAAGTTCACTCCCTGGTAAAGCATGAATATCGATACACCTCTCAAGGAACTCGGCGACGTCGACGTCGACGGGCTCAGGCGGGCAATTCTGTCGCTCGACGAAAAAACCTGGATGGCGAACGAGCAGCGCCAGAACGATTACGAAGTGCACAAGCAGACACATTCTATCGTACTGGTTTTTTGTGACGGCCCAATGCGGGAACTCGTCGTGTCGAAGTCCGAAGGCTGGGACGAGCTGGCGGACGTCGCCGTACCGATAATGCACGAGCTGGTCGGCCGTTGTTACCAACCGGGAGGCACGATCATTCGAGCGATGGCCGCAAAACTACTCGCCGGCGGCCGTATCAATCCGCACTTCGACTCGCATTCGAGCTTTCGCCTGAGTCACCGTATTCACGTGCCGATCACGACGAATCCCCGCGTACGCTTCATGATTGACGGCCGGCCCTATCAAATGGCAGTCGGGCAGGCCTACGAGATCAATAACCAGAAGACCCACAGCGTGATGAACAGCGGCTCCGAGGATCGAATTACGTTCATCTTTGACTACTTGCCGGCGGAGAACGTCGGGCAGATTTCCTCGTAGTCACTTCGACAGGGAGCCCGGTCGCCAGTCTTCGGGCAGCTCGAGCAACACGGGCTCCAGCACTTCGATCAGGGGATCCAGATGTGCTTCGTAGCGCCGCCACAAATGCAATGAACTCGAATAAATGGGTTGGCGCACCTGCTCCGAACTCGCAGTTTTGACGGCGCGATCCGATTCGTAGAATCGCAGGCACGCCTCATTGAACGGCAACTCACAGTAATCGAGTATTCGCCTCACCTGTGTGTCCAGGTCGGCAACATTGTCCTCATACTGCACACGTAGCACCTTGCCCGGTAACATGTTGTCCCAGTGGTCCATCATCCGAACATACTCCAGGTAGAATTCCCCTATTTCGAACAGGCTGTAGGTATTTGATGCGCCGCGAGCGAACAGTTGCTTGAAACTGCCCAGGCAGCTGTCCAGCGGGTGTCTACGGGCGTCGATTATTTTTGCGTTCGGCAGGATCAGGTTGATCAGCCCGACATGGATAAAATTATTGGGCATTTTATCCGTGAAGCGAGGTAACTTGAGGTCCCGGTGTCGCTCCGTGCGCCGCAGATAATCCTCACCGAGCTCACGGAATTTGTCATTCGAAACGTCACGAATTGCGCGCGGATAGGTCAGCCCGTCTTCGCGCCTTAACCCGATTGATCGCCCAACCCGGGCAAGCTCCGGCAGCTCATGCGTCCCCTCGACGTCGGGGTGGCTCGCGAGAATCTGCTCGATAAGTGTAGAGCCCGAGCGCGGCAGACCAATAATAAAGATCGGCGCGTTGCTATCACAGCCCACGCCAACATGATCTTCGAACAGCGCCGCATCGAAAGTCTCTATAAATTCATCATGCGAATCAATCGTTTGCACTGGATCATAGTGCTCTCGCGAGCGGCGATTCTCATTACCCTTTTCATATAATTCGAATGCGCGATCGAAGTCACCGGCGTCTTCGTATGCTTTGCCGAGCGCGAATTGAAAGTTCGCGCGTGCCTCTTCATCCAACCTTTCGTTTTCGACCCGCGATTCCATTTCGGCGACCTCATCGTCGCCAAATCGAAACGTCTTGAGGTTCGCCAGGCTCCAGTAAGCCTCGCCATGATTCGGATTGTGCCGAATACATTCACGATACGAGGCAATCGCCTCGTCCTGTTGGCCAATCGTCTTCAGGACATGGCCCATGCCGGCCAGTGCGTCCGCATCGGCCGGGTTTCGATCGAGCGCCTGCCGAAATTGTCGAATCGCATCGTCGTGGCGCCCGATCATTGCGTACACTTTTCCAGCAGCCGTGTACGACTGGGATTTGGCCGGATCGAGTCGGGTTGCACGGGAATAGGCGGCGATCGCTTTCTCGGTATTCTCCATTTCGTGATGAGCCACGCCGACATCCATCCAGCCCCGGTAGTAGTCGGGTGCGATCTCCAGCGCCTTCTCCAGCAGCACAATGGCGTCGCCCCACTGTTTTGCACGCATCGCGATGCCCGCAAGCAATCGCAAGGCGTCTACGTCCTCGGGAGCCTTGACCAATACCTCGCGATATATCTTCTCGGCCTCGCGTGCATTTCCCATGCGCTGCAGCCCCAGGCCCCTGACAAGCTCCTCCCGGTGCGGAGTCAGTTTGAACGACGCCTCGAAGTAACCCGTCGCTTCGTCGTCGCGACCGAGCGCTGTCAACACTTTGGCCTGCTTCATTTTGATCGAGGCATTGCCGGGTTCGAGTTTGTCGGCACGATCCAGCGATTCGAGTGCCTCTTCGAGTTTTCCCTGCAAGATCAACGCCTCAGCAAGACCCTCGTGGGCGCGTGAAAAGTTGCCGAAAAGTTGCACCGCCCTGGTCAGAGTATGTTCGGCGTCTTTGGGCTTTTCCTGCTTGATGAGCGTCGCCCCCAGCAGGCACAGAAGATTTGCGTCACGTGGAAAAGTATTCAACGCCTGGCGACAA